>Ga0256833_1002611_pt1 | contig 12619 bp, 9 predicted proteins | sample 356284metaG_FD_190535 | JGI IMG/M metagenome (GOLD analysis project Ga0256833, IMG submission 190535) | Hydrothermal vent microbial communities from Mid Atlantic Ridge, Atlantic Ocean - 356-284 | ecosystem: Environmental > Aquatic > Marine > Hydrothermal vents | place: Atlantic Ocean: Mid...
CTGGCACGGAGTTGGCCGGTGCTATTAGCAGGGTACCGTCATTCCCCTTGCGGGGTTTTCGTCCCCTGTTCAGCGGTTTACACCCCGAAGGGCTTCATCCCGCAAGCGGCGTCGCTCCGTCAGACTTGCGTCCATTGCGGAAGATTCCTAACTGCTGCCTCCCGTAGGAGTGGGGCCCGTGTCTCAGTGCCCCTGTGGCCGGCCATCCTCTCAGACCGGCTACCCGTCGTCGCCTTGGTGAGCTTTTACCTCACCAACTAGCTGATGGGCCGCAGGCCCATCCGGAAGCGGCCGAAGCCCTTTAGACACGCCCTAAGGGGCGGGTCCACATCGGGGATTAGCCCGGGTTTCCCCGGGTTGTCCCCGTCTTCCGGGTAGGTCACCTACGTGTTACGCACCCGTCCGCCGCTAAGCTTACCCAGTGTCCGAAGACTCCGGGCAAGCTTCGCACGACTTGCATGTCTTAGGCACGCCGCCAGCGTTCACCCTGAGCCAGGATCAAACTCTCCATCACAGTCCAGGGCTGCTTCCCTCGCGGGAAGGGCCGCTGAGCTTCGAGAGAAGATCCGCAGAAACTCTGCGGGTTTGCGCATGGCGTCGCGGGTGGTTGGATCGGGGTGGAGATGGAGAAGAGAAAAAGGAGATGACCCGGTTACCCGCGCGCTTGCTTTTTAGGTGTGCTGCAGGCTTAGTTAACGCCGACCGGGTTCGGGTTTGGTGCCCTGGTGGTCGGCGGTTCTAGCCTAACCTGATCCGTGCTTTCAAGGTCCCCGCGCCCTGGGGCGCAAGACCTAGGGTACAGGCGACCCCGGGGGTTGTCAAGCGCCTTCAGGCTAGAATTGGAGCATGGCGGAACCGCAGACGATACCCGTGCTCGACAAGGGCTTCGTGCGCCTGGTGGACGCGATGGGTGACGACCGCCGCATCGTCCAGGCAGCGCGCGTGAGCTACGGCGAAGGCACCAAGACTGTGCGCGAGGACGCGGCCCTGATCGACTACCTGATGCGCCACCGGCACACCAGCCCTTTCGAGATGGTGGAGTTCACCTTTCACGTCAAGGCGCCTATCTTCGTCACCCGGCAGTGGTTCCGCCACCGCACCGCGAGCGTCAACGAGATCTCGGCCCGCTACTCGGTGCTCAAGGACGAGTTCTACGAACCCGCCCCCGAAGACTTGCGCACCCAGAGCGAGATCAACAAGCAGGCGGGCGAGGGCCGGCTCCCCGCGGCCGAGGCCGAACGGGCGGCCGCGCTGCTGGCCGCGGTCGGACGCGACGTCTACGCCCGCTACCGGGAGCTCTTGGAGCTGGGCGTGGCCCGTGAACAGGCGCGCAGCGTGCTGCCCGTGGGCATCTACACCGAGTTCTACTGGAAGCAAGACCTGCACAACCTGCTGCACTTCCTCAAGCTGCGGCTCGACCACCACGCCCAGGCCGAGATACGCGCCTACGCCCGCGCGGTGGCCGAGTTCGTGAAGGCACGGGTGCCACAGGTGTGGCGCTCGTTCGAAGAGCACGTGCTGAACGCGCGCTCGCTGAGCGCGAGCGAGATCGCCACGCTGCGCAAGCAGATCGACCCCCAGGCCTACGAGGCCGCTCTTATGGAAGCCGGCCTCTCGAAGAGCCGGGTGCGCGAAGCGCTGGAAAAACTGTTCAGCGAAACCTAGCCGCCGTTCAGGGGCGCGGCCGGGTAGGAGCCGAGCACCTTCACGAAGGCGGCGCGGCGCAGCAGGGTCACCAGGGCCTCGGCGGGTTCGGGGTCTTCGACGTGGCCCTCGAAGTCGAGGTAGAAGACGTAGCTCCAGGCGCGGTCGCGGCGCGGGCGCGACTCGAGCTTCGTGAGGTTCACCCGCGAACGGGCGAAGGCCTCGAGCGCCGAGAGCAACCCTCCGGGCTTGTGGCGCACCCCGAAGACGACGCTGGTCTTGTAGGGCCCCTCGGTTCGCGGCCGCTCCTCGCGGGCGATGACGAAGAAGCGGGTGTAGTTGAAGTCGAAGTCCTCGATCCCCTCGGCCAGCACCTCGAGCCCGTAGACCTCGGCCGCCCGCTTCGAGGCGATGGCCGCGATCCCCGGCTCGGGGTTCTCGGCCAGCTGCTTGGCCGCCCCGGCGGTGTCGTAGACGGGCACGGCCTCGAGCTTGTGCCGGGCCAAAAAGCCGTCGCACTGGGAGAGCGCCTGGGGGTGGCTGATCACCTTGTACACGTCCTCGAGTCGGGTTCCCGGCGGAGCGAGCAGATTGTGGCGCACCCGCAGGTAGACCTCCCCCACCACGTGCAGGTCGGACTCGAGCAACAGGTCGTAGGTCTGGTTGATACTCCCGGCCACCGCGTTCTCCACCGGCACCACGCCGCAGGCGGCCGCGCCGGAGGTGACCGCCTCGAAGACCTCGTGGAAGGTGGGGTAGCCCACCGGCTCGGCGCCGTCCGCGACGGTAAGCGCCGCCTCCTCGCTGAAGGCGCCGGCGGTCCCCTGGTAGGCGACCTTCTTCGACATAGCCAACAGTATACTGGCCCCATGGTGCGTTTTCTCGAAGGGGTCGTGCTGGAGGCGACCGAGGACCGCGCGATCGTAAGCCTGCACGGCCTGGGCTTCGAGGTCTTCTGCCCCACCGGCACGCTGGGACGGCTGCGCGTGGGCGAAACCGCACGCCTGCACACCCGGCTGGTGGTGCGCGAGGACAGCCTGACCCTCTACGGCTTCCACGACCCGACGCTGCTCGAGTGGTTCGACCTGCTCGTGGGCGTCTCGGGCGTAGGCCCGCGTGTGGCGCTGGGTCTGCTCAGCGCCCTGCCCGCCGACCTGCTGGGTCAGGCGGTGACCGGTGACGACCCCAAGCTGCTCACCGCCGCCCCCGGCGTGGGCAAGAAGCTGGCCGAGCGCATCGTGCTGGAGCTGAAGACCAAGCTCCCCGACCACCTGGCTGGCCTAGCCCCCAGCGCCGCCCCCATCGAGAACCCCGCCGCCGGCGAGGCCGCGGCGGCGCTGATCACGCTGGGCTTCCGCGAAACCCAGGTGCACGCGGTGGTGCAGAAGCTGGCCGCCAAGCAGCCCGAGGCCGGGGCCGAGGAACTCATCCGTCTGGCCCTGCGCGAACTCCGGTAGGGCATAATGGCTAGGTGCGGCCTGGCCGCCCTCACCATGGAACGACGCGAGATCAAAGACCCCGAAGCCTGGAACCGCATCGTCACCGGGCTGCCCCTCACGAGCGCCCTGCAGTCGTGGGGCTGGGGCGAGGTGAAGCGCACGAGCGGCTGGAAACCCGTGCGCCTCGCCCTCTACAACGGTGGCGCGCCCGTGGCCGCGGCGCAGATGATGGAGCGCCGCCTGGCCGGCCCGCTGCGCATGGCCTACACCCCCCGCGGCCCGGCGCTGGCCGAGGCGGGGATGCTGCCGCGCGCGGCCACGCAGCTGGCGCGGGCGGCGCGCGGGGCGCTCTACCTGCAGCTCGAGCCGCCCCTGGCCCTGGAAGAACCCTACGAGGCGCCGGCCTACGCGGACCTCGCACTCGCGGCCACGATCCAGCCCGAGTACTCGATTCTGGTGGACCTCAGCCCCGGCGAGGAAGCCGTGCTCGCGCGCATGAAGTCGAAGACGCGCTACAACATCCGCCTCTCGGCCCGCAAAGGGGTGACGGCGCGAATCGTGCGCCCCCACGACGAGGGCGCCGCGGCGGCCTTCGAGGCCTTCTGGGCACTGTTCACCGAGACCAACCAGCGCGCGAAGCTCCTGCAACACGCGCGCAGCTATTACGAAACGGTCTTCCGGGAGATGGAACAGCCGGGGGGCGCGGCCTTTGTAAGTCTGGCCGAGTACCAGGGAAAACCGCTCGCCGCCGGGCTATTCGTGGCCTTCGCCGGCCGGGTGGACTACCTCTACGGGGGCTCGAGCCGCGAACACAAGAACGTGATGGCCCCCTACGCCATGCACTGGGCGGCGATGCGTTGGGGCATGGAACACGGCTACCGCGTCTACGACCTCTGGGGCGTGCCCCGGGTGCTCATCCCCGAGTCGCACGCCTACGGCATCTACCGTTTCAAGGAAGGCTTTGGCGGGGAGCGGGTGCGCTTTCCGGGCTACGTGCTGCCGCTTTCGCCCCTCTACGGCCCGGTGCAGACCGCGCTGCGCTGGCGCAAGAACTGGGTCAACTGGCGCACCCGGGGCACCGCCCGCGACGTTTTATAAACCTCTAATTTTCCTTCTCATTGAACTATCTAATTGCCCTAATATTTTAAAGTTTAAACTATCGGGCGTGAACGACAAACGCCCCACCCTCTACGACGAGCTGGATCAGGAGTTCTTCCTGTTCCTGTGGCGCGTCAAGGACGGCGCCGCCCGGCTCTTTCGCCCTCTCGGGCTCCGGCCCGAGCAGGCCTTCATCCTGGAGATGGTGGCCCGGGGCATCGCCCACCCCAAGGAGCTGGCCGAGGCGATGCAGCTGGACCCTTCGCTCCTCAGCCACTACTTGGCCAAGGTGGAGGACGCCGGCTGGATCGAGCGCGAGCTCGACCCCGAAGACCGCCGCCGCACGCGCCTGAAGCTCACCGACGAAGGCAAGCAGCTGCTCGAGGCCGCGCACGAGGCCTGGCGGGCCTACACCGTGCGCGTGCTTTCGGAGTTCGAGCCCGATGAGATCGAGACCCTGCGGGTCTTCCTCAAGAAGATCATGCGCGCCCAGGAGGCCCAGGCATGAAGCGACTCATCGCGGCGCTCGTGCTGGCCGGCGCGGCCGTGGCCGCCACGCCAGAGTTCTTCGACGGTCTGGCCGACCACCCCTCGCTGCAAGCGGCCCGCGCCAACCTGCAGGCCTACGCCTACGAAGCGGCCTACGCCGGCAACCCGGTGGCGCTCGACACGAGCGGGGGCTACAGCTACCGCAGCCTCGACGAGGCCGAGCCCTGCCCCTTCCTCTCCGACCCCGACCCCACCAACGACCTGCTGTGCCAGCTCGTGAGCCCCGACGTGCCCAGCGAGGTGGGGCAGGCCGAGGTGGGGCTCACCCTCCACGCCTTCCCCTACGGCGACCTGGCCGACCGGGTGGCGCTGGCCGAGATCAACCTCCGCACCGCCGAGCTCGACTACCAAAGTGCCCGGGCGAAGCTCGAGCGCTCCGCGCTCGACGCCGCGCTCAAGGTACTGCTGGCGGAAAAGGGGCTCGAGCTCGCGCGCGAGGGCGAAGCGCTGGCCAAGAGCGCGCTCGAGGCCACCCGATTACACCACGCCAAGGGCGCGGCCAGCGACCGCGAGCTCCGCGACGCCGAGCGGTCGCTGGAAGAAGCCCGCCTCCAGCACCTGAGCGCCGAGGAGAACCTGGAGCTGGCGCGGGCCCAGCTGGCCCAGTTCACCAGCGCCCCGCCGCCCGCCTGGCCCTGGCCGCGCCTCGAGCCCCCCGAGGACGCCGAGCCGCCCGAGGTGGCGAAGGCGCGCCTGCGGGTCGAACAGGCGCAGGTGGGCGAAAAGCGCAGCCTGCGCGCCTTCTGGCCCGTGGGCGAGGTGCGCTACCAGTACAACCTGGACGACTACAACGCCGTGGGCGTGAGCGTAGAAAGCCGCACGCTGGGCACGCGGGTTTACTACAACCATCAGAGTTACGCCGACCTAACCCGCAGCCGCACTCAGGACGAATGGCGGGTGGGGCTGCGCCTCAACGTCAGCGCCGATACCTGGTCGGGCTACGAAGCCGCCCGCGCCCGCCTCGAAGCGGCCCGGGCGGGGCTCGAGGCCGCCCAGAGGCAGGCCGAGCTGGAGCGGCAGGCGCTCGAGCTGCGAATCACCCAAAGCGAGCGTGCGGTCGAGCTCGCGCGCCGCGCCGAGGTCGACGCCCGCACGGACTATGAAGAGACCGCCCGCCGCGTCGAGCTGGGGCTGGAGCCACCCCTTGCCGCACAAAAAGCCTGGGTGGACGCCGCTCGTGCCGAGCTCGAACGCATGCAAGCCGAATACGACGCCGTCCGCGCCCGCCTGGATTTACTGGTCTACCTGGCCGTTCCCCCTTCGGAGGTATGGAAGTGAAGCACCCCTGGATCCTCTCCCTGCTCGTCCTCGTTTCCAGCGCCCTGGCCCTGGACTATCCCCAGGCCCTCCAGCGCGCAGAGGAGCGCCCGCCGGTGGCCACCGCGCGGTTGCAGCTCCAGGACGCGCGCGACCAGCTCGCGCGCACCGAGAGCGACCCCCTGGCCCTCAAGCTCGACCGCCTCAAGGCGCGCCAGGCGGTCGGGCTGGCCGAAGCCCAGCTGCGCCTGGCCCGCATCCAGGCCCAGGCCGAGATCAGCGCCGCCTACACCCAGGTGCTCGACGCCGAGGCCCAGCGTGAACTCGCCCGCGAAGCCCTGGCCGTGGCCGAAAAGGCGCTCGCCATCACCCGGCTCCGCTACGAGAAGGGCGGCGCCACCAGCCAGGAACTCACTCAAGCCGAGCTCGGTCTGGCCGACGCCCAGAACCGGCTCAAACAGGCCGAGGAAGGGGCCGTGCTCGCGCGCTCGCGCCTGGCCTCGCTCCTGGACAGGTTCGCCGAGGACGAACCGCTGGCCTCGGCGCCGGAGCTGGCGGTGCCCACCTGGAAAGAAGTGGAAGCGGCCCTGGCCCAGCACCCCGACGCCCTGCGCGCGCGTCAGGGGGTGGAGCTCGCCCGCGCCGCACGCGAGCTGCTCGACCCCAGTTACGCGCCGCTGGCGCAGATCGAAAGCGCCGAGCTGGCCATCAAGCGCGCCCAAAACGGCCTGCGCGAGGCCGAGCGGGGGCTGCGGCTGCGCGCGGAGGCACGCTGGCAGGAGCTCGACGCCAAACGCCGGGCGCTCGAGCTCAGCGAACGGAAGCTCGCCCAGGCCGAAGAAGACCTGACCATCGCCCGAGCCCGCTACGAGGCTGGGCTCGTCTCCGAGTTCGCCTTGATGCAGGTCGGGCTCAAAGCAACGCAGGCCCGCGTCGAACGCGACGTGGCCTACCACGCCTACCTGGGCGCCGCCTGGTCGCTGGCGGAGTCGGTGGCACTGCCCCTGGAGGTCGTTCATGCGCAGTAAGTGGATCCTTCTCGCCCTCCCCGTCCTGGTTCTCGGCCTCTCTTCCTGCAAGCGCCTGACCGGTGGCGAGACCACGGCCACGACTCAGACCGAGGCGGCGGTTTCCTTCGCCTACAAGGTGCGCACCGTTCCGCTGCGCGAGGGCACGCTCACCGACGTGCGCACCGCCCCGGCGCGCATCGAACCTGCGCGCGACAGCCGCCTCGCCGCCGCAGTGGGTGGACGCGCCACCAAGGTCTACGTCAGCGAGGGCGACCGGGTGCGTCAGGGCCAGGTGCTCGTCCAGCTCGACGATAAAAACTACCGCACCCAGCTCGACAACGCCCGACTCAACCTCGAGAAGGCCGAGCTCAACCTCGAGGCCAGCAAGAAGCGCATCGCCGAACAGGGCACCCAGCTCGAAGCGCAGTTGAAAGCCGCTCAGGACAACGTCGAGCTGACCCGGCGCAAGCTCGACGAGGTGCGGGCGCTGCTCGCCATCGGCGGGGCCTCGGAGATCGACGTGCAGAACCTCGAGGTCGCGCTCCAGCAGGCCGAAGCCAACCTGGCCGCGGCCGACGCAGCCTACCGGCGCTGGCTCCGCTCCAAAGACGAGGACCTCAAGCAGCTCGGCCTCCAGGTCGAGCAGGCGCGGGTGGCCGTGCGCCAGGCGGAGCAGGCCGTGCGCGACGCCCGCATCACCGCCCCCTTCGACGGCGAGGTGGCCGAGCGCTACGCCGAGGTGGGCGCCTTCGTGGGCCCCGGCGCACCGGTTGCGCGGCTCATCGCCGGACCGCAAGACGTTCAGTTCAAGCTGCCCCCCGACGAGGTGGCGCGCCTCGACCCCACGAGCCTCAAGCTGTATTACCTGGGCACGAGCTATCCGCTCGAGCTCGAGCGCACCTCGCCCGTTCCCGCGCAGGACCAGCTCGTGCGCCTTACCGCGCGCCCTGCCGAGACCGCGGACCTCCCCTTCGGCGCCTCGGGCACAGTGGAGTACAAGCTGACGCTCGGCCAGGGCACCCTCGTTCCCGCCGCGGCCGTGCGCACCCAGGAAGGCCGTCGCCTGGTCTACATACCCGAGGACGGCCGCGCCGTCGCCTATCCGGTCGAGGTCGTTGCCGAAGCCCGCGGCACCGCTGCCGTGCGCGGCCTCGAAGGCGTAAGCGAGGTCATCTACCCCGTCCCCCAGGACCTTAGCGACGGCGAGGCGGTGGAGGTGTTGCCGTGAGGGAAAACCCGCTGGTCCGGTTCTTTGTCGAACGGCCGGTCCTCACCACCGCCTTCTTCATCGCCATCACCCTCTTCGGCGTCTTCACCGCCTCGAAGCTGGGTGTGGACTTGCTGCCCAAGTTCGACATCCCCATCGTCACCGTCACCACCGCCTACCCCGGAGCCAGCCCCGAGGAGGTGGCCAACCAGGTCACCAAACCCCTGGAAGACACCCTCTCCACCCTCGATGGCGTGGACCAGATCACCTCGATCTCGAAGGAGGGCATCTCCCAGATCATCATCCAGTTCGACTACGGCCGCAGCCTCGACCTCGTGGCGGTGGACGTCTCCGAGCGGGTAACCGCGGCCCGACCCAAGCTCCCGGAAGACGCGCAGACGCCGGTGGTCGCCAAGTTCGACCCCGCCGCGGAGCCCATCCTCTACGTCACCCTCACCGCTCCCGGAACCTCGCTGGGCGAGCTGGGCCGCTATGCCACCGACGAGCTCAAACCCCATCTGCAACAGATCCCCGGCGTCGCCGACGTGCAGGTGATCGGCGCGCCCGAAGAAGAGGTGGTCGTCGAACTCCAGCCCGACCGCCTCGCCGCTCTGGGCATCGCCCCCGGCCAGGTCGTAAGCGAGGTAGAGAAGGCGGCGGTCAACGTGCCCGTGGGCTCGCTCGACGTGGCCGGCGAGCACCAGGTGCTGCGCATGCGCAACCAGCCAGCCACCACCGCCGACGTGGCCGCGCTTCCGCTCGACCCCAACCGGGGACTGCGGGTGGACTCCGTGGCCAACGTGCGCCAGCAGGAGGTCGAAAGCCGCACCTACAGCCGCCTCAACGGCGACCCGGTGATCCTGCTGGGCGTGCGCAAAACCAGTACGGCCAATCTCGTGGACGTGGCCAAGAGCGTGCACGAGGAGGTCGGCAAGCTCTACCTGCCGGAGGGCTACCAGGCAAGCGTCCAGTTCGACCGCACCAAGTTCACCGAAGCAAGCGTGCGTGACACCTACGTGGAGTCGCTGATGACGGCCCTGATCGTCTCGTTGATCATCCTGATCCTGCTGGGCCGCGTCAACTCCGCGCTCTCGGTGATCCTGGCCATTCCCATCACCCTCTCGGCCTCGATCGTCGTCTACGGGATCCTCGGCTTTACCTTCAACATCATCAGCCTGCTGGCGCTGATCGTGGCGGTGGGGCTGGTGGTGGACGACGCCATCGTGGTGGCCGAGAACATCGCCCGCTGGCGCGACATGGGCTACGACCGCATGGAGGCGGTGATCAAGGGGGCGTCCGAGGTAAGCACCGCGGTGCTGGCCACCACGCTGAGCCTGCTCGCGGTCTTCCTGCCCATCAGCTTCCTCCCCGGATTCATCGGCCAGTTCTTCAAGGAGTTCGGCATCGGCCTGGCCACGGCGATCTCGGTGAGCTACCTGGAAGCGATGTTCTTCCTCACCGTGCGCCTGGCCTACTTCCCCGACCCAAAGCCGCCCTCGTGGCGCGAGCTGCCCGCGATCGCCCGCAGCTTCCCCGACGACCTGGCCTTCGTCAAAACGCGCCTGCGCAGCTGGTGGAGTTGGCTGGTGGCCGCGGCGGTGGCCGGCCTGGCCTACAAGAAGTTCGGACCCGCCGGCGCGGCGGCCACGGCAGTGCTCTTCTGGCCCGCACTGGCCCTCGTCCACTACTTCGTGCGAGCGCTTTTCGGCGTGCTGGGGGCGGTCATGCTCAACACCCACGTCTGGGCCGAGGCGGGCATGGAGCGGCTCAAGGAAGGCTACGGCCGTGCGGTGCGCTGGACGCTCGATCAAAACGGCCTGGTGCTCATCCTCGCCCTCTTGATGTTCGCCTCGATCTTCTGGGTTGCTCCCAAATTGCCGTTCAACTTCACGCCCAAGGCCGACAGCGGCTACATCGACATCACCCTAACCCTGCCCAAGGGAACCTCGGTGCTGGTGACCAACGACCTCACCCGCCGGATCGAGGGTTACCTGGTCGAGCAGCCCGAGGTGGACCAGGTGCTCGCCCAGGTGGGCACAGCCCAGTACGCCGGCTCCACCGAGAGCCCGGAGCGGGCGATGATCAACGTGGTGCTCGTCCCCAAGAACGAGCGGCCCGACCAGTACACCATCGCCGACCGTTTCCGGCGCGACCTCGCGCCCATCCTGGCCGACCACCCCGAGGCCGAGCTGCGCGTCCAGGTCAACACCGGCGGTCAGACGACCAGCTACGACCTCGAGTTCATCCTGAGCGCCCCCGACGAGGCCACGCTGAAGGAGGCCAACCGCAAGGCCCTGGCCATACTGCGCGAGAACCCCACCATCCGCGACGTCAAGAGCAGCCTCTCGGAGACGACGACGGAGTACGTCTTCAACCTGGACTCCGGCAGCCTCAGCGGCACCGGCCTTACCGCGCTCGACGTGGGACAGACGCTGCGCATCTACACGAGCGGCGTCGAGGCGGGCAAGGCGCGCCAGGGCGGGACCGAGACGCCCATCGTGGTCCGCTCCAACCCCCGCTACACCGCCAACGTGGGTGCACTCGAGAACCTGCCCATCGCCGCCCCGGCCACCCGCGCCATGGTGCCACTGGGCAGCCTTGGCAGCTTCGAGCGTCAGGACGCGGCCGCTTCGATCGACCGCACCGACCTCGCCTACTCCACCTACTTCTCCATCAACTTCAAGAACCTCAACACCGGAGCGATGCAGGCCGAGCGCCGGATCAAGCGCGACCTGGAAGCCGGCGGCGTCTTCGAAAACGGGGTGCGCTACGCCCCCACTGGCAACTCGAGCTTCATGGGCGACCTGGCGGCTACCGCGCCGATGGCCTTCATCCTGGCACTGGTGCTCAACTACCTGGTCATCGCCAGCCAGTTCAACTCGTTCCGCTACCCCATCTACCTGCTGCTTCCGGTGCCGCTCGCGCTGGTGGGCGCCTTCTGGCTGGCCTACTTCATGGACACCGGCCTCGACATCATCAGCATCCTTGGCACCGTGATGATGGTGGGTCTGGTCACCAAGAACGCCATCCTGCTGCTCGACTTCGCGGTGGAGCGCGCCAAGGAGGCGCCGCTCAAGGAAGCCCTGGTGGAGGCCGCGCGGCTGAGGCTGCGGCCCATTTTGATGACGAGCACGACGATCATCGTGGTCTCCATTCCCCTGCTCATGGGCATCGGCGAGGGCTCCGAGTTCCGCCGTCCGCTGGGCGTGATCATCCTCGGCGGCATCTTCTCGAGCACGCTGCTCACCCTCTTCGTCATCCCCGCCGCCTTCTACCGCTTCGAGCGCAGGCGCTATGCTGAATTGCAACCGGAAAGGTAGACTTTTCCACGCGGTTGCGTAAGAATCGATAAGGCATGCTAGATACTGCAACGGTACTCCAAGCGCTTTCGACGATCGTCGACCCGGACTTCAAGAAGGACATCGTGGAGCTCGGGTTCGTACGCGACCTCAAAATCGAGGACGGCGTGGTCAGCTTCACCATCCGGCTGACCACGCCCGCCTGCCCCATCAAGGACCAGTTCAAGCGGCAGGCGGAGGAGGCGGTCGGGGCGCTACCCGGCGTCAAGGAGGTGTGCGTCACCATGGACGCCGCCCCCGCGGTCGAGGTGAGCACCGGCCTGCCGGGGGTGGCCCACATCGTCGCCGTGATCGCCGGCAAGGGCGGCGTGGGCAAGAGCACCACCGCGGTCAACCTGGCCGTGGCGCTGATGCAGATGGGCGCCAAGGTGGGCCTCTTCGACGCCGACGCCTTCGGCCCCAACACCCCGCGGATGCTGGGCGTGCGCGGGGTGCCGCTGCGCACCCAGGGCGGCAAGATCGTGCCCATCGAGGCCCAGGGGATCAAGCTGGTCTCGATCGGCTCGGCCATCCCCGAGGACCAGCCGGTGGTCTGGCGCGGCAGCCTGCAGCACGGCTTCGTGCGCGACTTTACCCAGAAGACCGAGTGGGGCGAGCTCGACTACCTGATCGTGGACATGCCCCCCGGCACCGGCGACATCCCGCTTTCGGTGATGCAGCTGCTGCCGCTTTCGGGCGCGCTGGTCGTGGGGACGCCGCAAGAGGTGGCGCTCGAGGACGTGCGCCGCGGCGTGACGATGCTGAAGAAGATGAACGTCAACCTGCTCGGCTTCGTCGAGAACATGAGCTACCTCATCTGCCCGAACTGCGGCGAGGAGATCGACGTCTTCGGCAAGGGCGGCATGGACACCTTCGCCAAGACCTTCGGCGCGCCCGTGCTCGCGCGCATCCCCATGGACGTCAACATCCGCAAGGGTTCCGACGCCGGCCTGCCCGCCGCCTTCCAGGAGGGCCCCGTGGCCGACGCCTATAAGGAGCTGGCCGCGGCCGTGGTGCAACGGGTGGCGGTGGTGGAAAAGGAGAACCCACCCAAGGCAGCGGGCGTGCCCCAGACCT
>Ga0256833_1002612_pt1 | contig 12617 bp, 7 predicted proteins | sample 356284metaG_FD_190535 | JGI IMG/M metagenome (GOLD analysis project Ga0256833, IMG submission 190535) | Hydrothermal vent microbial communities from Mid Atlantic Ridge, Atlantic Ocean - 356-284 | ecosystem: Environmental > Aquatic > Marine > Hydrothermal vents | place: Atlantic Ocean: Mid...
ACGTCTACTCACTAGTTTGACGATGCGGTAGAAATGTATTGGTGATGGTAGCTAAAACTGCCTCCGCACTAATCTCCTCAACAATATACCCTTTGTTGTACTTTTTAACCCTCTCAGCAGGTGCACCATGGTTAAAGACCATGAGTGGTAGTTCCATCATCATAATCTCTTGGGTGGTATAAGAGAATGTCTCTGGCCAGATAGAGGGAATGAGGAAGATATCTACCTGTTGTTCTTGGATAATAGCGGGTAGATATTCTCTCTCATAGCGTCCCGTGACTTTGAAATGCTTACTTTTGATAGGCTCTGAAATTTCTCCTATGACTACGACATCTATATCTAGCTGATCACGCTCGATAATCTGTACCATCTGTTTGATAATCTCTGAACCTTTGATGTAATCAATCGCACCTAAAATACCTATAGTGGTCGTCGTTTTATTGGGGTCTTTTTGGAGATTAAGCGGGATGATGCCCTCTACTGTATGGGGGATGAGTTTTATTTTATCATCCTCTATAGCCGGGTATGCTTTGAGAAATATCTCTTTAGAGGCATGGGAAAAGAGTAAGATTTCACTACTTAGTGAGAGAATATTTTCCCATCTTTTACGCCATAGAAGCATATCTACTTCAGGTCCCGAGTAAAAATTACGCCACTCTTGCATATTTTTAGACATACAGCTTTTGCATGTTTCCAAAGAAGGTACTTCACAATAGACGCCTTTTTCGTTGAGGAGATTATAGCTAGGGCAGAGAGGATAAAAATCATGTATCGGCACAACGAGCTTAGCTTTGCTTGATTGCACAAGTTCCTCTATCCATGAAAGTATCTCTAGAGGATTTTTGAAACTTACGAGATTGTTGATAAATATCTCGTTTATATCAAAATAGCCTATAAATGATTTGAGTGCCTTAAACGGAGTGATTTTAAAACGATGTACATCGTTTTTGTAATAGTGTGTGAGGGTAAAGCAGTGGCTGTAAAAATCATAATTAAGAAGTAAAATATTCTTATTTTTTTCTAGCTCTTTTTTTATTTTTTCATGGGTATAGATATTGGCTCCCCCACCTAAACTATGATCTAGGATAAGCATGAGAGGTATCTGTGCACTAGAAGCTTTGAGTACGAGGAGTTCACGTAGGGTTTTATGTGGGTTTTGCTCTATATAGGCATTGACATCTGCACCATAGTTTGGGTGGCGTTGGTTGAGCGTGACGATATTTTTTTGTAGGAGTTTTTGTTTCTCCTCAGCAGAAAAAGATCCTCCATGCTTATGGTAGACAAAGAGATTGGGTACGATGAGGTTGGTATATCCTGCTTTTATTGCACGTTGGCACCAGTCGTTCTCTTCGCCATAGCCTTTGCCAAAGGTGTCTTCTGCAAACATACCTATCTCTTTTGCTACGGTGGCATTGACTCCCATACAAAAGCCTACACCTGTGGGTACAGCAGTGTAAAAAGAGTCAGGATTGACCGCTTTAAAGTGACTGTCTAGGGCTTCTACACTTAAGCCATCAAAGATAGGATTATCAGCGATAAAATGAGGAAAAGAGGCTATCTCTCCAGCGTTGGTAAAGGGGGTAGTAGAGGCGATGTTATCCCTATGTAATATAGGGTACATCAGACGCTCTAGCCAAAAAGAGGGAACCTCTGTATCGGTGTTGAGCAGTACAAAGTGCCCTTGGGTATGGGTGTAGGCTTCATTGACAGAGAGTAAGAAACCTTTGTTTTCACTATGGTCTATAAGCAGTGCCGTAGGGTGTTTTTGAAGTCTTTGTTCCAAATAGGGTTTGACTCTCTCATCTGGGCTGGCATCATTGATAACGATGAGACGATAAGGCGAACTTGTATTTTTCTCTACACTGTCAAAGAGAGGGGCTAGAAATTCATAGCCGTTATAGACTGGAATGATGATATCGATAGGGGTGTTATCTAGTGTATATCGCTCTTTGTCTAATGCATCTGTAAAGTATTCCTCAATCCTTACTTCTACCAAGAGATCTGAAGCATGTAAATTTTTGCTACTTTTTTCTCGTATTTTGTTAAAGAGATAGCCAAACTCTCCACGTTTTGCATAGTACAATACTTTTTTGAGGAGTGTAGGATTATGTTTGAGTAGATGGATAAGTTTATATACCTTATGTGGTATTTTTGAAAGTTTTTGACCCAAAGGCAGAAGTTTGTCTGCATAGAGATTTTTAATTCTGTTTTTCATACGCATAGACTCTGCGAGTTCTTCTAGATATGCGATATATCTGTTTTGCTCTTCTATTTTGTGCTTTTGAGAGCTAAAGACATCCACTCCTACATATTGCTGTGAGAGTACAAGTGCCGCTAATGCATTGAGGGTGGTATCATCCAGTTTAGAGTAGCGTGCTGGACTTTCGACAATCTGCTTATCATAGGCGTGTGCGATGATACCAAAAAAACGCTCGATTGCATGAGCAAGTGTATCATCCTTTTGTCCAGATTCTTCTTCAAACGCTAGTTTGTCAGCTTCAAAAAGATTGACAATAGGCAAAAGAAGTTCACTTCGCGTCCAAAACATCGTACCTGCAGCAAAATAGTAGTACTTATCATAAATAATATTAGCATCTCTGGCAAGTTTGGAAATTTTATCGTCATTTCCGTAGGTGTAACGCTCTGAGTCTAAAATAGTATTTTTCCCTGTAATGACACCAATGTTTTCATCACTCTCAAAGAGATTGACTATCTCTTCTACGGTTTGGTTGGAGCCTATGAGGTCATAGTAGAGTAATTTTCGCCAGACATTGCCCAAAGCACTGTCACCTGTTTTTTTACTATGCATTTTACAAATATAGGTATAGTTTTCTACACCGATAAGTTTCATGATTTGTAAAAAGGGAAGTACATCACGCCCTCTGTTTTCTGTCATATAGATATGTGCATTGGGTTGCGCATGAAAGAGTTGAAGAATCTCTTCGTCACTACGTCCTTGAGGTACAGTGATATAGAGGTCATACGCTATGTCTATCTTGGAAAGATATGCTTGTAGCTCTTTCTCCCATAAATCATGATAATAGAGATGGATGACAATAGCAATATTGGCATGTGTAGATTTTTGTAGGCTTTTGGGTGCATGTGCTTTTATCGTATTGTCTACGCAGCTAAGCTCTTTTATCTCATAGTTCATGGTGTTTCCTTCACGCTTTTGGGTTGTATCATATAGGTAGAGAGATACAATAAAATGTCTACCAAGATATTGATAAGTCTGGTAAGTAGGACTGAAAATATGATAATCTCTTCAGAAATATTGATTTGTAAATAGCTTGAAATAGCAATAAATGCACCTTCTCTGACGCCCAAACCTCCAGAGGCTCCAGGGGTGACAAATCCTATGAGCCAAGATATCGTATATATGCTTATACACTGAAAGAAAAGGTCTATCGCATCTGTATTGGTTTGATAGAGTACTATGGCACCTAGCATACATCCTTGAAGTGCGATAGAGATGGCAAACTGTATGTTTAAAGAAAATTTTAGCTTGAAGGGGAAAGAAGGATATAGGTAGACTAAAACCATAAACGCTACTATCGTAGATAGAGCCATCAGTAGCAGTATGAAAAGAGGTGTGTCTGGTGTGAACCATGCAAAAACAGTACTGACCAGGAGTGTACCAGTGAGTAAAAAAAGTGCATGCAGCAGAGAAATTTTAGCCATGTGTGTCTGTGTAAGACCAATACGTGAAGCAAGTGCTTGTCTTCCTACAAAATGGAAGATATTACCTGGTAAGTATTTGGCAATTTCAGTTTTGCTAAAATAGTAGTAAGAGCTAAGATATGGAAAATGGCGTTGGGCATAATGTAATAATATCAGATGCCAACCATAAATACCCAAGAGTAAAGATGCAAGATTCAATAAAATCAATAAAGGTACAATAGGTATCAAAAGTATAAATTGTTCCGTAAAACTACTCCACGTATACTCTTGCGAAAGTTTATAAAATATAAAGAGTAAACCTAGTATTCCCAATGATTTCCCTATAAAATAGAGAAGATTTTTTATTTTTTCTTTCTTCAAAGGTATTTATCCTGTTTTTGCTGTTAGTTTAGTGAATATCTCTGTATTCAAAATATTTTTTGCAGTGGCATTACTCAGTTTTTTATCATAAGAAATACGTGCATTTTCTCCTACTTCTTTGAGGAGATTGGGATTATTTTTAAGTTCAATGATTCTATTTGCCAGTGTTTCAGGTAAGATATCTTTCACAAAAAAGATATCTTCATTGTCTGTAAATGCTTCTTTCATTGCCTCTGTTTCTAGTGTAAGGTGTGGTTTTCCTACTCTAAATGAGTCATTGGTCTTGTTTAGTACCACAGCGTTTGCTCTCTCTCCTGTGTTGAAAAGTCCCAAATTTATATCACAGGCATTGTAATAATAGTTGAGCTCTTCTAGGCTCATAAAGCCTTTAAACGTTATATTTTCCAAGTGATATGATTTGGCTAGGGTTTTACACTTTTCAAGCTCTGGTCCTTTGCCTATCATAAGTAAAGAGATTTTTTCATTTTTCTCTTGCAATATTTTTGCTGCTTTTATAATAACGGGTGTACCATGTAGAGGAATATAGCTTCCTACATAGAGTACGCTAAATGTATCACTATAGGGATCTACTTTGATAGGTTTGATATTTTGTTCATTAATAGTGAGTGGTAGACGTACAAATTTTTTGATATCTATGCTATACTCTTGAGAGAGTGTATCGATGAGCTTTTGTGTGTCTACAATAATAAAATCTGACTTCTCGAGAGATTTTTTCTCTATCCAGTAGGTTATTTTACCTAACAGGCTTTCTGGTTTATAGAGTTTTCTGTCGTTGCAGAGCATATCAAAAATAGAGAGATAAAAATCAAATACAATAGGTTTTGAGGTGAAAAATCTCATCAAAATGACTAGAAAGTGCCCCATATACCCTACATAATAAAAATCTTTACCTATCATCTTAAAGGGCAAACGCAATACAATACTAGGGATTCTACTTAAATAGGTTTTGCCAGTTGAGATACAGGCATCATAATCAAAGTGCTCTTTGAGTACCTCTTGATGGAATCTATTTCTAGAGATGCTAGGCTTGTCAGAGCAGACAAAAAGGACTCTCATAGATTAATTATCCTTGTGGTTATAGCGTGCTTTTAGGTTCTCTACTTTTAGTTCTTCGAGTAATTTTCGATTGACCGAGAGCAAGTCGGCAATAAATGCGATAAGCCCTGTTTGGAAGCCCATACCCATAAGGACACCAGAGAGTATGACAGATTGCGTATGTCCATCTCCCTCTCCTGTAAAGTAGAAATAGAGATAACGTAGGGCAAGCAAAAATCCTAATCCAAAGAGTATCGCAGCGATGGTCATAAAAAACTGGAAAGATTTATACACTACAGAGATACGTGCGATTGTGACCACAGATTTTTTAATGTAATTTGGGATACTCGAGAGTAAACGCGATGGACGTAAATCCTCATTGGTGCGTACAGGTACCGAGGTGATAGCCATATTTTTTTGTCCAGCTTGAATAATCGTCTCTAGGGTGTAGGTGTAGTTATTGTAGACATTGAGTTGCATGGCACACTCTCTACTAATAGCTCTAAAACCGCTAGGGGCATCGGGTATATCGGTATGGCTTGCTTTACGTACCACCCAAGAGCCTAGTTTTTGTAACAATTTTTTACTAGTGGAAAAGTGTGCTGTTTCCGAGATTGGACGTGTACCAATGACATACTCTGCACGACCATCGATAATTGGCTGGGTTAGTTTGGGAATATCTTTTGCTTCATATTGATTGTCTGCATCAGTATTGACAATCACATCTGCACCTTGCTTAAGAGACTCTTTGATGCCTGCCATAAAACCTTTTGCCAATCCCTGATTGTGTTTGAAGTTTACAATGTGGTCTACCCCATTCTCTTTAGCTACTTTGACTGTATCATCAGTACTGCCATCATTGATAATCAGCCACTCTACACTATCAAATCCTTCTACTTCTCTAGGAAGAGCAGAGAGTGCTATGGAGAGTGTTTCAGCTTCATTATAACAAGGTATTTGGATAATGAGTTTCATAAATGTCATCCTATATATAGTTGTTTAAAAAGTAGAAAAAGTCAGAATAGATTGCTTGAATACAAAGTAAAATGACAAAAATATTGAAAATAAATATTTTTTTGTAACGCTCCACAAATATGGATGCCATTATAGCAAACCCAAACATAAATGGTAATAAATAGCGTGGTTGCAATCCTCCGACATAGCCACTACTTAAATGGGTTTTATATGAAAAGAAAAATTGTATAGTAATTACCACAAGCAAAGAGAGTAGTGTAAACTTACCAATAGTGCAATAAGTTTTATTTTCTGGCTTGCACTTTAGCAAAAGTGCAAACAGTGCAAAGAGGTGAAGCACAAGTAAACCAAAGTACTCCAGCCACGAGTATTTGACAAAAGAGTGGTGTGAATGTATGCCAAACCATCCACCCTTGATGTTGTACACCAGCCGCATAAACCATTGTGAAAGATCAAAATGTTTTCTAAGCGCTTCAGGGACATAAAATACAGAACGAAGGTACTCTTGTGGATGTGTGACATTAAATGTAGGTATGAGTGCATGATAGTGCATAAAAATATAGATTTGGTAGAGTGCAACTGGTGATACAATAGCGAACAATAGTACAAGCTGTGTAGGTGTAATTTTAAACCACTCTTTTGTGCGAAGTAACTGTATAAAGTAAAAAACAAGCACAAAAAGAATAAGCATTGCAGCTGTAAGTTTACTGAAATAGGCAATAAATATACCTAGTCCAAGAGTGAAATAGGTGGCAGTAGTATAGTGCTTTTCTAGTAAGTTTTTAAATCCAACAATAAAGATTATGGCACCTAGCATACCTAAAGTATCATTGTTTATACTTGCTCCAATATAGGTATGCATAGGTACAGAAGAGAGAAAAGATAAAAAAACAAAATGTGAAACCATACCCCAGGAGGAGCTAAAAACCAAATAGAGAATGAGCATAAATGTCAGGATATAAAGCAACATACTTAATGTTCTGAAGGTATCAATATTATAGTTTACAGGTTTGTCTACATCATATACTAGATTCATCATATAATAATAGAAAGAGGGATGACTAAGGTAATTTCCTGCTTGTTTATTATTAATCATGGTCATCTCTTCAAAAGTAGGGATAATCTCATTGGGATGCGTATGGATATATTCGATATAGGAGAGGTGTGCTATTTCGTCAGGAGGATAATAGGGATGAATATGTTCTTTATAATAGGTGACCTTAAAAATCATCAAGGCAAAAAATAGGCTATAGAGTATGATTTTACTATAGAGGTAGTTTGTGTGTTCTTGCTGCTTATACAATGTATAAATAAAGCGTAAAAAGAGATAGATAAGAAAGCTTATAAAAATCCTTATCGTCTGATTTTTTTGTACGGTTTGCATTTTATGAGGTTTAAAATTTACCTGTAACTGTCCATCTTTTCCTGTAGTATAGAAAGTAATACGTTGTTTATGTACATTCTCTAAGCGAATCTGATGCATAGGTTTAATAAAACTCAGGGGTATCTTATAGGATGTTTCTTTAAACCAGTGTGCATGAATCAGTGTGATGTTGTCAAGAGCAATATGTGCCTGTTTGCGTGCTGGATCCAAACGAAAAGCGTTTAGATTTTTGATTTTTGGAAACTCAAAATAGTAGAGATTATTTTTTGATTTATAATGATTGTAAAATGCCGATGTTTCATCGTATGTACCTATTTTGTTAGGAAAATAGATTTGAGGTGTTAAGATTTTATTACTCTCATTGGGCATAGTAATGACTAATGTATAGCCATTGTTTAGATACAGAAGCAAGAAAAAAATAGCTACAATTGAAAATAGTGGTGCTAAAATATAATGTAATATTATTTTAGGCATAAACTAAAATCCTCTTTGTCTTGTGTGAGGTTTGGATTATAGTATGGGTCTCCATTTTCCAAAATATATGGGTGTCTTTTGTAGAGAGCATCTTTTTCTGTTTGGAATCTTGCTATCTTTTCTGGGGTTGTCTCATAGCCCCTTGAGATAGATTCATGATGGTACATTTGTGCATAGGGAGTAAATAGGTTATAGTACCCTTGCTCCATGACCCTGAGGCAAAAATCTACATCATTATAGGCTACTTTAAAGTTGACTGCATCCATACCATCTATCTCTTGGTAGATACGTTTTTTTATCATGAGACATGCTGCGGTGACAGCAGAGAGATTTTGAATGGCATTAAGACGATTAAAATATCCAGGATTATCACGAGGGTACATCTTGTGAGAGTGTCCAGCATAGCCACCAAGACCTATAATCACCCCAGCATGCTGTATGGTGTCATCGGGGTAGTATAGTTTTGCTCCGACACAGCCTATCTCCTCTCTTTGAGAATGCTCAAGCATGGCTTCTATCCAAGAAGGCTCTATCACTTCGATATCATTATTGAGAAGTAACACATGTTCACCTTTTGCATAGGTGTTGACAGCATGGTTATTGATATCGGCATAGTTAAATTCAGTATTGTACTCATAAAATGAGACACGTGAATCTTTCTTTTCCAATGTCTCCATAAGTTCAAAGACTTCTTTGCTTTCACTGTTATTGCTGATACCAATAATCTCATAATGTGCGTAGCTTGATTTTTCCAAAATAGAGTTGATACACATATCTAAAAGTTCAGGTTTATCTTTAAAAGGGATAATAATGCTTACCAAAGGTTGACCGATAATAGCATATTTTACCCTAAAGAAGTGGTTGAGGTTTCCATACTCTATGCTTGCTTCAACGCCTCTTCTTTGCATGGCATTTTCTAAAACACGTTTGCTTCTTTCGATAGCTTCTGGTTTTGCTTCGCTGTCAGCACTGGTAGAGCCCTCAATCGTACGCCAGTGGTAGAGTACCTTTTGTATGTGTTGGATATTGTCTGTTTGTTCTGTGAGTCTCAAAAAGAGATCATAATCTTGAGAACCATCAAATTGACTATCAAAATGACCTACTTTATCCAATAAGGTTTTTCTGAAACAACTAAAATGTGTGATATAGTTGTGTGATAGAAGTAAATCGGGTGAAAAATCAGGTTTATAGTGAGGATTACTGCATTCTCCTTGGATATCAATAAAATCCTCATCGCTATAGATAAAGTCAGCATCTGTTTGGTTGATACATTTTACTACCTCATAGAGTGCATCAGGGGTAAGTTCATCGTCATTATCCAAAAGTGCAATATACTCTCCTGTTGCTAAAGCAAGTGCTGCATTGGATGCCCCTGAGATGTTGAGGTTTGTCTCAAGGAAGGTTACTTTTATTTTGGGGTTTTGAATGTTTTTCAGATATGCTATTGTCTCTGGATTGGTACTTTTATCATCTGCGATACAGAGTTCCCAGTTTTTATACCACTGAGACTCTACGGATGTGATGGCTTTTTCTAACCATTGTGGGTCTACATTATAGACTGGCATTATAATGGAAATAAGAGGCTCTTTAGGAAAGGTTTCTATTTTATCTAATGTGGGAACAGTATAGCGATATACAGCAGGTTTTTCTCTCTTGGGTTCTAGTATCTCTTCAAATTCGCGAGTAGGCATAAGTAGAGGGGCATAGGCACTAAAGCCCATAAGTTTCAGTAGTGGAGTAGGTATCATTTTTTTTATTTGATGCTTGAGCCGTCTTTTGAGCGTTAGACTACTTAAAAATTCAATTTGCTCATTTTTGAGTGCAAGCTGTTTGTCTCGTAGCTCTACAATAGATGTTGCATAAGAGAGTTTTTCACCTATATCATGCAGCTTAAGAGAAAGTTTCTCTAGCTTGGTATGGAGTTGTTTAATTTCATGGTCTTTGTCTTGAAGAGATTGGTGTACTTCTTGTATTTGATTATCTTTTTTTTGTAGAAGCTGATGTATTGTTTTAATCTCATTGTCTTTTTGGCTTCCTGCTTCTTTAAGCTGATGGAGTGTTTGAAACAGTATGGTAATATTATCAAGATAGAGATCTTTATGGTTATTGAAAATTTGTGTAAATGTCTCGATTTCTCTCTCTTTTTGGGCATGTAGCTGTGTGGTTCTTGAAGTGGCTTTTAAACGGTAGTGAAACAGTATTTCATCTAAGCGGTGTACCTTGGCTCCCAACTCAATAAGAGAGAGCCAAAAATCATAATCTTCATTTCCATATCGCATATTCTCATTATATCCTCCAACCTTTTGCCAGTCAGATTTACGGTAGAGGGCTGTAGCAAAAATCATGTTGCCTGCCAAAATTTCAGGAAAGGCATAAGGAGGAAGATCCCATGGTTCATTTTTCTCTCCAAAAAGAGATGCCTGACAATAGACGATACCAATATCTTTCTTTTTTTCTATAATTTCAAGGGCTTTTTCTATGTAAGTGGGATCAATGAGATCATCGGCATCAAGTGGTAAGATATATGTACCCTTGGCATGTTCAATGCCTTTGTTTCTAGCTAGAGCAGGACCCATATTGTTGTCCATAAAGAGTATAGAGAGCGTGTCATCATTTTTTTGTAACATCTCTAGCTTTGCAAGTGTCTCTTGATCGGTTGATGCATCATCTACGATGATAATCTCTATATTTGAATGGGTCTGTGCTTTGGCTGATGCTATCGTATCTTCAATATACGCACCATCATTAAAACATGGAATAACTATACTAACAAGAGAATTTTCTTTCATTGCTTTTGACCTTTGGTGGAAATTTTATCGACGATATACTCCCCTTTGGTATAAAAAGTGGAGTGAAAAGGTTTGGAGGGGCTTTCAAATTTAACATCTACGACATCTATACCCTTAATCATATCAAGAAATCGATGTTGCAGTAGTGGAATGGTAGGGTACTCTACCGACGTACCTAATTTATAAATATCTTGTTTTAACGGGAAGTTGACTTTGTTGGTGACTACGACAACATCTCCTTTAGAAACAGGGGGAAATTCTACGTCATCTTGGGTATTTATCCATGCTAAAAGCTGCTCTCCATCTAGGCTAAAAAGCGTTGTTGTAGCGACAAATGTAGGTAAATCTTCATGAAATCGGATAGACATCTGTATATAATAATCTTGTTTTGAAACAAGTTGATTGGTACGATTAAAATGGGCATCAAATATACCATAGTCAAGTATTTCAGCACCTTTGTCACCATAACGCACCATCCCTTCTTTCTCTTGGATAGAGGGTTCAAGTGCAACAACAACAGGGACTTTTTCTTTGCTGAAGTCAATCATTTTCTCTTTATTAATTTTGTGCATATCTACTTGCATGGATTTAAGCTGCTCATTGGAGGCTTGCTGGTCATCTTTGATATACATATCTACCGCATCTCCAGCATTACCTACAAATTTTACCTTGCCACCCTCTAGATAGACCCCATGATTACATAGGGCACGCACTGCATGTATATCATGACTGACAAAAAGAATCGTAGTTCCTTGTTCCATCAGTGATGTCATCTTGGCAATACATTTTGCCTGAAAGAGCATATCTCCTACACTGAGTGCCTCATCGACGATGAGAATATCCGCATCCACATTGATAGCCACAGAAAATGCAAGTCTTGCAAACATACCTGAGCTATACATTTTGACGGGTTGATCTATAAATTCACTGATATTGGCAAATGCCAAGATGGTTTCTATTTTGGGTGCCATCTCTTCTTTGGAAAAGCCCATAAGTGTACCATTGAGATAAATATTTTCAAGTCCTGTCATCTCTGGGTTAAAACCAGCACCCAATTCTAAAAGTGACGCAACTTTTCCATGTACTTCAGCATGACCAGCACTAGGAGTAAGTACACCCGTAATGATTTTCAGTAGTGTAGATTTACCGGCACCATTTTTTCCTATAATACCGACTGTTTCACCTTTTTTGACCTCAAAAGAGACATCTTGCAGTGCATAAAAATCATGGTGATATGATTTTCTCAGTGGATGAAGAGCCTCTTTTAAACGATCTTGCGGTTTTTTATAAAGATGATACACCTTGGTGAGGTTTTGGACTTTAATGACTGTAGTGTTTTCCATTAGAGTACATCCGCAAAATGAGGTCTAAGCTTTTTAAAGGTGATACCACCCAGTATAAATATTATCAAAGTCACTGTCCAGTAATAAAGTGTCATATCCATATCTTCCCAAAACCATTTATGATAAATCATGCTATTTCTGTATCCATCTATAATATAAGCAATAGGGTTTAGATTGATAATCCAATGATAGCGTTCTGGAATGGTGTGAATAGACCAAAAAATAGGTGTGAGCCAAAAACCAAATTGAACGAGCATTGCTACAAGTTGACCCATGTCTCGAAAAAATACAACAATTGATGAAGTTATCCAAGAGAGACCAAGTATCAAAACGGAAACAGCAAAAAGATAATAGATGATTTGTATCCAGTAGATGCTTGGTGTGTATCCATAGTAGAGATACATTGCAAACATGAAAAAGATGAAAAACAGGTGTATAATCAATGCAGAAAAAAGTGGAATGATAGGTAGTAAGCTCACACGAAAAACAATTTTTTTGACCAAATAACTATTTGAGAGGATACTGTTTGTACCGTTGCTAATACCTTCAGCAAAA
>Ga0256833_1002613_pt1 | contig 12607 bp, 11 predicted proteins | sample 356284metaG_FD_190535 | JGI IMG/M metagenome (GOLD analysis project Ga0256833, IMG submission 190535) | Hydrothermal vent microbial communities from Mid Atlantic Ridge, Atlantic Ocean - 356-284 | ecosystem: Environmental > Aquatic > Marine > Hydrothermal vents | place: Atlantic Ocean: Mid...
GGCGATGCTTGCAGGCATGCTCATCTTTCGCGAGCTATGGCTTTTGAGAAGAATCATAGAAAGAATCGAAATAAGAAAACTAATAGAATTTCTAAGTTCCTTTGAGGAAGAGTATGAAAACAAAAAAAGAGGTAGAAAGAAATGAGCGTCCTCGAAGAGATGCTCATAACACTTAGACAACAAGGATTTGACTTAATACTTGTTTGGGTTTTGACGATGGCAATAGTTTACGGTGTCCTTACAAAGGTTAAAATGCCAGAATCTTACAGTGCAAGAGGATCTATTTCAATTGCCGTAGGTTTTTTAGTTATGCTTGCTTCTGCTGGAACAGCAATACCGGTGATAATAATGCATATGGTAACAACCATGATAGTCGTTGGTTTCGCTCTTTTGCTTGTTGTAATTTTCCTTGAACTCCTTGGAATAAAGAGCCTTGAATTAATGGAAAAACATGCAAACATAGTGCTTGTTATAATAGCCGTGATAACATTTTTCTCGTTTTTAGCGAGTGGTGGAAGCTCCGTATTTGGTACAGCAATAAGAGTACCTGAAGCTATAGTTACTATGGCATTATTTTTTATATTTGCAGGAATAATAATATGGTTATTGGCTAAAGAAGGAGGAGGTGGATAAAATGACAATGGGTATTGATATAGCGACCATAACACTTCCAGAAATACTTCTCTGGCTTCTTACATACGCTGTTGTTTACGGTGTATTAAGCCAGGCTGGCATTCCACAATCTAAAGCAGCCAGAAGCATAATAGCCCTTGTTGCTGGCTTCTTCGTGCTTATGAGCAATCCACTTTCGGTTCTTGCCGTGCTTTCCCAGGTAACAAGTGATATGCTTCTTGTGATAATAACTCTTTTGAGTTTTCTCGTTTTCGTGGAGATGATGGGTGTGAAAATAGGAGGTCAAAAACCACATGAGCACTCGAGTGTTGCAAAAATAATTTTTCTAGCGCTAATAGTAATAGCAGCCGCGATATTTGTTTCGGCGGGGGGGTTAGAACTCTTGGGTTGGAGGAGCGCGGGAATTTTCAACATAAGCTGGAATACGCTATTCTTCATTATAGTAATAGTTGGTGCAATATGGTGGATGATTTCAGAAGGCGGAGAAGGAGGTTAAAACTAATAAAAATATAAGCAAAAATCAAACTTTATTTTACTCCTCTACTCTTGGTGCAAGGATTAGTGCAAGTTTAAGGGTTCCTGCATCAAACTCCATTCTCATTGGATAATCAGTTCCCATTTTTATTGTAACTCTATCTACAAGAGGTGCTGCCTTCATAAATTTTTTGAGATAATCTACAGGGTATCTTGCTCTTGCTTCGCCTTCTGTGATTAATGAAGGATCTTCACCTGTATTAACTTTTAAGTGTAGGCGTGAAGAATCACTCTCTGCGATTATCTCAAAAGTATCTTGAGATATTTTGAAAATTACGGCATCAGCAACATCTTTTGCATCGTCTATACCTTGCTTTAAAATATCTATATCAATTTCTGCTTTTGCAGAAAACTGTAACCTATCTATTGGAGGAAGCTCTTCTTCCGAAAGTTCCAGAACAGGTATTGTAAAACTTCTTATCGCTCTACCCTTTATAACCACTTCAAACTTAGTCTTACTATCGTCTACCTTTAGCTCTATATCTTCTGTTTTCTTTGCACGCTTTATTGCTGTTAATAATTCCTCGAGGTTTAATCCAACCTTTATTTCTTCTTCTGTACATTCGTATTCATCAAAGGCGTCTTTGCTTAATCTGAAATCAACTGCTGCAACCTTTGCCCTATCAGCTGCAACGAGTTCTATACCTTCTGGTGTGATCTTGAAGACAGCTTCATCTATAAGCTGTGCTATTGCGGCAATACTATTCTTAAGAAGGTTCACATTCGTTGTAAGCCCTCTGAACATCTTCCATCACCTTTTTGAGTATTTCTCTCGCTTTTCTATATAAATTTACCTCGAAGCCGTTCAATTTTTGTACGCATTCTCCGTAAATGAGCAAACCCTTCTCTTGAGTTTTTGAAACCCTTCCTATAATTTTTACAATTTCACCAATTTCTAAATCTACAGGCTCTTTGAAAACAACATTAGCTTTTCCTGTACCATCATCCACTATTATGGTGTTTCCCTGAAAATCTACGACCGTACCGAGAATTCTTACCCTTTTATCCTCTTCGTTTATTTCACATATCTTTTTTTCCACAGCTGTATAGCGCTCCATGATGAAAAACTATAATTTAAAACTTTAAAGGTTTTCAAAGAAAAGAAAATTAATGCTTATTGCAGCGATTTCAGATGTACACTACCCAAGATTTTCTGAACTTTTTCACAGTGCTTTGAAAAATGCAAACGATAAAAGACCATGTTTTGTAATACTAGCTGGAGATATCATAAACCGTGGAGATGCGAGACAGTTTCCTGTTGTTATAAACCTTATTCGCGAGAATTTTGGAAAGGAAATTAAAATTCTCGCATGTTTTGGAAACGAAGAATACGAAGATGTAAGAGATGCTCTTAAAAAGCAAGGCGATGTAAAATTTCTGGAAGAAGAAATTCTCATCGAAAAATTTCATGGAAAAACCATAGCCTTCATAGGTTCCCAGGGTGTAATAGATTCACCAACTCCATGGCAGAAAAGACATATTCCAAACATCAAAGAGATTTATGAAAAAAGGATAAAGCAATTAAAAAAGCTCATTTTACAGGCAAAGGAAAAAGCGGATATTACTGTGGTTTTTTCGCATTACGCACCGAGTTACAAAACCCTTAAAGGAGAGGAAAAAAGTAAATACCCCTTCCTTGGCTCAGTAAAAATGGAAAAGGTTATTGCTGAAACACAACCAGATATAGCAATTCATGGTCATGCTCACCACGGAAGTGTATACGCTGAGATAGGAAAAACAAGAATTTACAATGTTGCATTGCCTCTTAGAAAAGCATTTACCTTTATATCTCTTGAGGAGAAAATAGGTTTAGAAAGGTTTTGGTGAAAAAATGGTGAAGCCATCCACACTTTTAAAAATACTCGGAGTGTTTTTATCGGTGATTTTCATAGTTTTAGGTTGTTTACTTATTTTTCTTTCAAAAGACAGGATATTCGGAATAGGATCTCCTTATAAAGAAATTTTGGGGATAGTTTTTATATTTCTTGGTGTACACAAATTTGCTAAAGATGTGGGGCCGTAGTCTAGTGGCAGGACGGCCGGCTCCAGCGGTTGCTGGTGCTTTGAGCAAAGCGCGATGAAATCGGAGACACCGGTTGACCCCGGTTCGAAGCTTTTTGCAAAAATCCGGGCGGCCCCACCATACTATCTGTTTTCTTCCATCCATTTCCAAAGGTTATAATTATTTCTTCCGCCCATTTTTTCAAGTTTTTGCCACTCATTCCACCTGTCGAGCAATTTGAAAAAATAGAACATTATAGAAGGACTTGCGTGGTATTCTTCTGTAATAATTTCCTGTGCTTTTTCTGGACAATAATCCGCTTCTTTGAGAATTTGATAAAAGATTTTAGTGAGCTTTCTTTTTCTTTCAAATTTTTCACCTTATATATTATTTCCACAGAAAAAACTTTAAAGTTTTATACAGCACCAAACTTAGAGAACACCAAAAGCTCAAGAGCAACAAGTAATGAAATGAAGAGTAGAACATAGTAGTCTGAGTTTAACGGAATTCTCTCGTTTTTCACAAGTACATTTTTCATCGCTTCTTTAAACGCTTTTTCGTTTGTTACAAAGAAGAACTTTCCTCCTGTTTCTCTTGCTATCATTTTCAATTGTTCTGTATCAAGTTCAGGAAAGCTAAATTTTATTCCTTTTTTCTTCGCTATATTTACAAGTTGTTGGTATATTTCTTTTGTTTCATTTGTAATTCCGATTCCTATTGGATAAACTATCACATTTTTTTCTTTTGCTGTCTTCAGAGCTTCTTCGAGGCTTCTTCCAGCATTATTCTTTCCGTCCGTTATTAAAATTAAAAATCTTTGCTTATCGCTTTGAGCAAGCATGGAGCTACCGAGAGCTATTGCTTCTCCAAGTGCTGTACCTGTGTCATTGGGGGCAATTCCGATGTTTTTTATTTTCTTTCTTACATCGAAAATATCTTCTGTAAGTGGGACAACAGGAGATGCACTATCGGCAAATTTAAGAACGCATATTTTCGATGCTCCTGGAAGTTCGTCGAGCCAGTTTTCAACAGTTTTTTTAACAAACTCGAGTCGGTTTGGAGAATAGTCTGGTAAAAGCATTGTTTGGGAAACATCTATTGCTATACAGAAATCTGTATTTGCAACTGGTTTTACCATGCTTATTTCTATTGAATCTGTTGCAACAAGAAAAAGAAGAGTTACAATAAAAAGTTTTGTGATCAATATCCATATACTTGGAACTATTGACTTATATCCGTGAACTTTTTTCAACGTGTAAAAGTTTGCAAATTTTAGCACGCGTTCTTTGCGCATTTTCGTCATTAAAAGATAAGAAACAGTAACTATTCCCAGAAGTAAAATTAACATTCCAAGGCTTCGTGAAGGGAGGGTAATTGCAATTTTAACACCAAACAAATTCATTTCCATAGCCTTTCACCGAAAAGTTCGAGGATTAGCTTAACCATATTCATTTCGTTGGTATGAGTTTTCGCAAATAACGCACCAGCTTCGATAAACTTTTCTATAATTTCTGCTTCTTCTTCTCTTGTTTTTTTATTAAATTCATCTCTTATTCTATCGGCATCAACAAGGGATATTTTCCCTGTAACAGGGTCTTGAACATAAATTTTTCCGATGCCTTCGGGAATGTAGCTATCTAAAGGATCTCGTACCATAATTCCTGCGACTCCTTCAAACTTGTTTGCTGCTTTAAGAACAAAATCATAAAGTTGTGTTTTTTCTCCTATGAAATCTGAAATGATAAAAATGAAAGAGTCTGGAGGAAATGTTTCGAGAATAGGGGAGGTTATACATCCCCATTTCTTTTCTCCACCATAAATTTCTTTTTTACAAAGAACTCTTGCAATTTGCAAAACAGTCTCGATAGTTAATGAAGGATCTATAAAAACTTTAATCTCATCCGAAAAGCCTATTAAACAAACCCTGTCTCCAAGTATATGTGAAACAAGAGCAAGTGTTGTTACCAACAGAGCGGCATATTCATTTTTGACCATTTCAGTTGTCCCAAGTGTCATTGTTGTAGAAAGGTCAACAACATAAATTATATTGAGTTTCCTCTCTTCCTTGAAGATTTTTACATGTGGTTTTCCGGTTCTCGCATAAGAGTTCCAGTCTATAAAGCGCGCATCGTCATTTTCTGTATATTCTCTTAATCTATCAAACTCTATTCCCCTACCCGTTATGATCTTGTAATAAATGAACTGAAATTTTAGGAGCTCAACAAGCTTCCAAGCATTTAGCACGCTTTTTTTCCATAGCTCGCGGAAATCTGGAACAGATATGTTTAAAACTCGATTATTTTCTTTCAAGGAACCTCTACCTCATCGAGAATTTCGTTTATTATTTCGTCTGTGCTTATTCCAGCTGCCTTTCCCTCGTAGTTAAGTATTATTCTGTGTCTTAAAACAGGGTGTACAACGAGCTTTACATCACCTGGGGCAACAAAGTCTCTTCCATCCATAATCGCAACAGCTCTTGCTGCCAGTGCGAGCGAAATACTTCCTCTCGGAGAAGCCCCGTAACGTATGTACTTTGAATACTTTACTTTTTCATCTTTTTTTCTTGTCGCCGTAACTATTTTCAGGATATACTCTTTAACAGGTGGGGAGACGTAAATCTTTCGTACATCTCTTTGCATCGCAAGAATGGTTTGCTTATCCATCACAGGTTTAACATCTTCGAAAATATTGTACTTAACAAGCGTATTTCTATCTAGGATTTCCATTTCCTCATCCCACTTAGGATAATCTACAAGTATTTTCATGAAAAATCTGTCAACAACAGCCTCTGGTAGAGGATAAACTCCTTGCTGCTCAAGGGGGTTTTGAGTAGCTAGAACAAGGAATGGACGATCCAAAAGAAACTCTTCCTTGTGTATGTTAATCTTTCTCTCTTGCATGGCTTCCATCATAGCTGCTTGGGTTTTTGGCGGTGCGCGGTTTATTTCATCTGCCAAGATGAAATTCGCGAATATAGGACCTTTTATTATGTAAAAGTTTCCTGTTGCAGGGTTGAATGCATTCACTCCAAGAATGTCTGAAGGAAGCATATCTGGTACGAACTGGATTCTTCTAAACGTTGTGCCAGTTATGCATCGAGAAAGTGTTTCTACGAGCAAAGATTTTGCAAGTCCAGGTACACCTTCTAAGAGAGCGTGTGCATCGCATATGAGAGAGATTATAACCTGCTCTATAACCTCGTGTTGTCCAACAACGACTTTTTGAATCTCCTTTTTAAGCCTTGCTAAAAGTTTTTTGTATTCTTTAATCGTTTTTCTCGGTATGCTTTCCTCTTTTTGCGGAAAATATCTTTTCATAAAAGGTTAATAGCTTGTGGCGTTAATAAAATTTTTATGGATTTTGCCTCGTTGTCGGTAATAAAGCGAAGCTATGAGAGAAAGAATTTTTACACTGAATGAAAAATTTAAATAGCTTTTTTCCAATGAGTGGTTTTCATGGCAAAGGAAGATTTTAAACAACGTGTACAGAAACTGATGGATAAACCAGAAAGAATAAGAAATATTGGTATAGTTTCTCATATTCATCATGGAAAAACAACTCTTACAGATAATCTTATTGCTGGTGCTGGGCTGATTTCGTCTGAGCTTGTTGGGGAAAGAATGCTAACTTGGATAGATGAACAAGAGAGAGAAAGACTTATGACTATTTATGGTGCCACGGTTACAATGGCCCACGAATATGAAGGAGAAAAGTATTTAATTAATCTTCTTGATACTCCAGGGCACGTTGACTTCGGTGCAGATGTTACTCAGGCAATGCGTGCTGTAGATGGGGCTGTGGTTGTGGTATGTGCAGTTGAAGGTATAATGCCCCAAACAGAAACCGTTCTAAAGCAAGCACTTGCTGAGCGCGTTAAACCGGTGCTTTTCATAAACAAAGTTGATCGCGCCATAAAAGAGCTCAAGCTCACGCCTGAACAGCTCCAGCAGAGACTTGCAAAAATAGTAATAGAAGTAAACAAATTCATTCAGAAACATGTTGAACCGCAGTTTAAAGACAAGTTCATGGTTCGTGTAGAAGATGGAAGTGTGGCATTTGGTTCAGCTCTAAGAAAATGGGCCATTTCAGTACCTTTTATGAAAAGAGCCGGTGTTACATTCAAAGACATAATCGAACTTTGTTCACAGGATAAGGATGAAGAACTCGCGAAAAAAGCACCTTTACATGTTGTTATTCTAGATATGGTCATAAAGCATTTGCCTTCTCCGGTTGATGCGCAGAAGTATAGAATAGAGAGAATTTGGACAGGTGATTTGAACTCTGATGTGGGTAAAGATCTTGTTGTATGTAATCCAAAAGGAAAACTTGCTGGAGTAATAACAAAAGTTGTTTACGATTCGCATGCTGGGCTTGTTTCTACCGCAAGAATATTTTCCGGTACACTTAAAGCTGGACAAGATGTGTATCTTGTAAATAAGGGTGTTACTCAGAAAATACAGCAGGTAACAACTTTCATAGCCGACAAGAGAATACCAATCGACTATGCAGGAGCTGGTAATGTAGTTGGTATTACAGGTCTTTCAGAAGCTTTCATAGGCGAAACGATATGTTCGCCAGATGAAAAAATAGAACCGTTTGAAGCCATAAAACACATTTTCGAGCCAGTTGTAACAAAGTCAATTGAACCCAAAAACCCACAAGATTTACCAAAACTTATAAACATTCTTAAGATTCTCGCAAGAGAGGATCCCGCGCTTAAAGTTGAGATAAACCATGAAACAGGAGAGATTTTGATCTCTGGTCTGGGAGAGCTTCACCTTGAAGCAAAAGTGGAGAATAAGATAAAAGAAAAGGGCATCGAAATAATAGTTTCTCCACCCATAGTTGTTTACCGTGAAACAGTTAAGGGCAAGTCTCCTGTTGTAGAAGGAAAATCTCCAAACAAACATAACAAGTTTTACATAACAGTAGAGCCAATGCCAAAAGAAATTTATCACGCGCTCGTTGAAGGCAAGATAAGAGAAGGTGAGGTAAAAGGAAAGAAAGATCTTGAACTAAGACAGAAGCTCATAGAGCTCGGAATGGATAAAGAAGACGCGAAGAATGTTGTGCTCATTTACAACCACTGCATGTTTCTTGACTGCACAAAAGGAGTACAGTATTTGAACGAGGCCATAGAGCTTGTAAAGCAAGGATTCAAAACAGCTGTAGATGAAGGGCCTCTTGCGAAAGAGCCTGTTGCAGGAATAATAGTCAAGCTTGTTGATGCTGTACTTCACGAAGATGCCGTCCACCGAGGACCAGCACAGGTTATACCGGCTGTGCGTTACGCAATACATCAAGCTATGCTCAAAGCGGATGCAACACTCCTCGAACCAAAGCAGATAGTGAGAATAGATACACCACAGGATTACATAGGAAACGTTACTGCTGAGATAAACAACAGAAGAGGAGAAATAATAAACATAGAACAGGAAGAAGCAAGCGCAGTAATCACCGCAAAAATACCTGTTTCACAGCTCTTTGGTTTCGAGTCTGCTCTAAAATCTGCAACGGGAGGAAGAGGTTTTCAATCATTAATAGATGTTGTTTTTGAACCAGTACCGAAAGATCTTAGAGATACGGCCATTCTCAAAATAAGAGAAAGAAAGGGTCTACCAAAAGAGATTCCGCAGCCAGAGGTGTAATGGTGAAAATTGCCTTTACCGAGGCGGTTATTCTCTTTGTTTCTCTTGGGAGCGTATCGTTTTAAAAGGAGATTTTCCTTTTTCTACATAAAAAAGGAGTGAAGGATGTTATAACAGTGCATTCGGTTGGTATAATCAACGAAAATTGGAAAATACTGTGTATAGCAATAATAGATGATTTCATAGATTTTACTGGAAAAATAGAAACGATTTACGAATGCTTTAAAGAAAAGCCTGTACACACGTAGAGATGCACGCACCTTATCATGCGCCTTATCAGGAGTTACTCGAGAAAATTTTCTCAAAATACCGCGGTTTACCGTGGAACATATGCACAAACTCTTGGACCAAGACTTGAGATAAAAGCAGAAATAAGAGCGCTGAAAATTCTTGGTGCTGATATGGTAGGCATGACGCATGCGAGAGAATGTGTTATTGCAAATGAACTTGGAATGAAGATAGCAAGCATAGGTGGGTGTAAATTATGCGTGTGGAATAAATCAGACAACTCCAAGTGCAGAAGAAATAATAGCAAAAAACCAACGAGCTTTCGCAAAAAGTTACAGTGGTTTTGAAAGAATTTATTTCAAGAGTTTAACCCCAGAATTTTCTCGTTCTTATAAACTGTCTCTCCGCTTCAAAAACATCTTTTAACAAAACTTCTTCACTTGCGTGCATTCTACTCAAAATCCTTTTTGTTGTTGTAACTCCTATTCCTCTTCCTGCGAGAACAATACATGCTTTTTTTCCGTAGTTCAAATAAAGCTCTGCGCTTTCCATGAGTTTTTTGAGAAAGAGTTTTTCCTCTTCACTAAGCTCTTTTCCGCACAACCTTTTTTTGAGCAACGATATAGTGCGCGCTTTTAAAGAAGAGTCCTTTACTATGCATAAAAGTCTCGATCCACATTTTTGACAAACAAAATGTTCTGGAAGAATGTATGGTGTTATTTCAGCGAAAAACTTTGCGCAGTTTGCGCAAATGAGTAAAAGCCTTGTTGAAAACAAACGTTTCTTAAACGCCTCAAAAATCCTTTTTTCTGCTTTTTCGGGTAAGACGATATCTGGAAGATATTTTCTCAAACCAATCTCTCCAAAAGCACTTAACGCTTTTGTTGTGACGAATTGTAGCTCACTATTTTGAATTTTCTCAAATATGTGTTTTGCACCAATAACATCGAGTTTTGCATGGAAAAGTTCGCGAAAAGCTTCGCGATCTAAAGGAGTATTTTCAAAGGCTTCAACAAGTTTTCTAATTCTTATTTTTTCATATTTTGCATGCTTTTCTATTGCACCAAACCTTTTTGCAACATGAAGGAAACGGTGAATAAAAATCCCAGAGTTTTTAAGGTATGCTCTTAAAAGCTCTTCAACATCTTCTGGGTTTATAGAGAAAAGGTATTTCTTCACAACCTCTCCAGAACATCCGCGAAAGATTACTCTATATGCATCAGCCTTAACTTCAACGCTTTCTCCATATTCCGCTGCAAGATAACACGCAAGAGTCTTTGCTATAGTTTCATTAATCTTTGTCCCTGCACAGAGATGAAGTATTGTATAATCTTTTCCACACTCAAGAAGAACTCTTTCATGATTTGGTAAAGGATGTTTGGAAACATGTTTTTTAACAAGCTTCAACATTTCCTCTGCACAGTTTTTGCAAACACAATAACATTTTATTATCTCTCTTATTGCATTTTCTTTTCTTTCATTAAGTAAGGATGCTATTTTTTCTCTTAGCTTTCCAACCTCTTCAGCAACTTTTTGAGAGACAGGAATCAGCTCTCCTTCCCATGCAGGAACCGCGGAATCTATACTTGCACAAGGCTCTACAATTACCTTGTTATCTTCTATGGAAACAATCCTCCAGGGAGAGCCTTTGACTATGAAAGTAACTCCATGCTCACCATATTCGCTTACCCAGCTTTCATCTAACATCGCGATTTTTCTGTTTGTGCCAAGCTCTATTACCTTATACTGTGCGATATCCGGGATGGTGGTTAAATTTTCAAAATAATATAGCAGTCCTCTTCTCGTTTTTGTTATTTTTGTTTCAATGCTTTTCAAAAGCTGCAGCTCTTCGAGAAGTTCAATAATCTCTTCGAACTCCTCGTATTCAAGATTTCTGAATGGATAGGCCTTTGTAATAACCTCGTAAATTTCCTTTTTTGAGTTATAACCTTCTATTAGCATTCCTATAATCTGGTGGGCGAGAACATCAAGGGCGTTTTCGTAAACATTTATTTCTTCAAGTATCCCTTCCTGAGAAAGTTTTGCTATTACAGCGGATTCAAAAATATCATCACCATCTCCAGCAAGAATTATTCCCTTTGAAACTTTTCCAAGTGCATGCCCGCTTCTTCCCATTCTCTGCACAAACTTTGTGCACTGTCTAGGAGACATATACTGAATAACACATTCAACGCTTCCAATATCTATGCCAAGTTCAAGTGAAGAAGTACAGATTAAAGCCTTCAGCTTACCAGCTTTAAAAAGCTCTTCTGCACTTATTCTTGCTTCTCTCGAAAGCGAAGAGTGGTGCACCTCATGTTGAAAATCTTTGAAAAGGGCTTTTATCCTTGAACTCAAAACTTCTGCAGTTTCTCGTGTATTTGTGAAGACAAGTACGCTTTTATTAATGTCTGTTATTTTTCTAAGAAGCCTTATTCTTGCAATGCTTTCAGGTTCTACATAAAGCTTTTCCGAAAGCTCTATATCTCTGTTTTCTGGTTTTGCACAAAGAACAAACGCTTTTTTGTGCTTTTCCTCTTCCGCTACAACTATTCTTTCAGCACCTATAAATCTCGCAGCCTTATCTGGTTGTGAAATGGTTGCTGAAAGAGCTATTATTTGAAATTTTCCTGAAATTTTCTTCAGCCTCTCAAGGGCTATAGAAAGCTGAACACCACGCTTATTTTCGATAAGTTCATGGAGCTCGTCAATTATAACCCATTTAACATTTTTCAAGTGTTCTCGTAATCTTTTTCCTGTAAGCATTGCCTGAAGCTGCTCTGGTGTTATTATAAAAATTTCCTCAGGATTTTCGCTCTGAAGCTTTCTCTCATGTTTGCTTGTGTCTCCGTGTCTAACGCAAACTCCAATTTCAAGCTCTTTACACCACCACAAAATGCGAGAAAGCATATCTCTGTTCAAGCTCCTCAGCGGAGTTATATAAAGCACTGCTATTGGTTTGGCTTTTGTTTCAAGGACTATGCTTAATACAGGAAGTAATGCTGCTTCGGTTTTTCCACAACCAGTAGGGCTTACTATAAGTGTGTTTTTCCCGGAAAGTATTTCTGGAAGAGCCATTTTTTGGGAAGGGGTAGGACTCTCAAAACCTCTTATTTTCAAAAGCTCTCTTACCTTCTTATGCAAGAGTTCGAAGACCATAGTGTAAAGTTTTAAAGATAACATTTTAAACCATTAGTATGCTCAGGATTCTAAAAAAGGAAAATGAAAAGGAAATACCTGTAAGAGTAAAAGAATAAACAAAGATTGTTGGGTTGATTTAGAAGCACCTAGCGAGGACGAGGGCGAGATTTCGCTACTTGTTAAAAGTACGGAGATACCAAGAGATGTGATTCTCGATTGTCTCGATGAAGACGAAGTGCCGAGGATAAGCTCTGAACAAATTAAGGATGGCGTGGTTGTAATAGTTAGAGTTCCTGTGTATGAGGGAGAGAAAATTTTTACTATACCTCTTGGTATAATTATCACATCAGACCTTTTCATTACAGTGCATTCTAAGCCAATTTCGTTTCTCCAAAAGTTTTACGAGGGTGGAATAGAGTTT
>Ga0256833_1002614_pt1 | contig 12605 bp, 12 predicted proteins | sample 356284metaG_FD_190535 | JGI IMG/M metagenome (GOLD analysis project Ga0256833, IMG submission 190535) | Hydrothermal vent microbial communities from Mid Atlantic Ridge, Atlantic Ocean - 356-284 | ecosystem: Environmental > Aquatic > Marine > Hydrothermal vents | place: Atlantic Ocean: Mid...
ATTGCATGACCGGCCTCGTGATACGCGATTTTTGTTCGCTCCTCATTTGATAAAACAAGACTCTTCCTCGCTGCTCCCATGAGGACCTTGTCTTTTGCCTCTTCGAAATCGTCCATTGTAACCTTCGCATGACCCCTTCGGGCAGCAATTAGAGCAGCTTCGTTTACAAGATTTGCAAGGTCAGCACCTGAGAACCCGGGAGTTCCTCTTGCAATTGTTTTGAGGTCCACATCATCGGCCAGTGGTACTTTTCTTGTGTGGATTTTAAGAATTTCTTCGCGTCCCTTTACATCGGGTCTATCAACCACAATCTGTCTGTCAAATCTACCCGGTCTTAGAAGTGCAGGGTCAAGGATATCAGGTCTGTTTGTAGCTGCCATAACAACGATACCTTCAGACGTATCAAACCCGTCCATTTCGACAAGAAGCTGGTTCAATGTCTGCTCCCTTTCATCATGACCACCACCGAGTCCAGCCCCTCTGAGCCTTCCAACTGCGTCTATTTCATCAATAAACACAATACATGGAGCATGCTGCTTTGCCTGTTCAAAGAGGTCTCTCACCCTCGCTGCACCGACACCCACAAAGAGCTCCACAAAATCCGAGCCTGAAATAGAGAGGAAAGGAACTCCCGCCTCTCCGGCTACAGCCTTCGCAAGCAAGGTCTTACCTGTTCCAGGTGGTCCCACGAGCAGCACACCTTTGGGAATTCGAGCACCCAGCCGTTTGAACTTCTCGGGATATTTCAGAAATTCGATGACTTCTTGGAGCTCTTCTTTTGCCTCGTCCACTCCAGCAACGTCGTTAAACGTCACCATGGGCCTATCTTCATTCAAAATCTTTACGCGGCTTTTTCCGAATTTAAACGCTTCCCGCGGGCCTCCACCGAACTGTCGTGAAAGGAACCACCAGAAGAGAGCAAAGAGCACAATCCATGGAAGATAGCTTATGAGTACATCTCTCCAGATCTGTTTGGGCTTGGCTTCAACATTAACGCCAGCCTCCGCAAGTTTTCTGACAAGCTGGGGATCTTCATAAGGTATATGTGTTACAAAATTTGTCTCCTGACCATTCTGAGTCTTAACAGGATTTTTGAAAATCCCCTTGATGTCTTTTCCAGCAATGGTTACCTGCTTAATGTTCCCTTTGTTAAGTTCATTTAAAAATTCCGAATAACTGATTTCTACTCTGGTGTAATGTGAACCACTGAAAAGCTGAATCATAATAATTGCCGTTAGAAGCAGGAACAGCCAGAGGAAAGTAGTCCTCATAAAGTTGTTTGGGGTAGGTTTCTTGTTGTTATTCATCATACATTTTTCACCTCTTCAGGGGTTAACTCCCGAATGTATTTTAATTGCCTGTATTTTTCTGCAAAATCAAGCCCGTACCCAACTAAGAAAAGATCTGGTACTTCAAAACCAACGTAATGAACAGGAACTTCTACCACGCGTCTCTCTTTCTTGTCCAGAAATACACATATTTTTAAACTGTTTGGATTTCTCGTTTTTAGAAGCTCATAGAGATATTTTAACGTCAAGCCTGTATCCACAATATCCTCCACAATTATAACGTCTTTACCATCGATACTTTCAGACAGGTCTTTGAGAATTTTTACTTCCCCGCTTGTCTCCGTGGCTTTCCCGTAAGAAGAAACTGCAAGGAAGTCTACTTCCGCATCTATGGACAACTCTCTGATTAGATCGGCAAGGAAGATGAAGGCGCCTTTGAGAATGCCAACGAGCAAGGGATTTTTACCGTTATAATCGCGTGATATCTCATCCGCAATTGCCTTGACACGCTCCTTTATCTCCTTCTCACTAATTAAAAATCCACCCTTCTTTTGGTTCAATTTTATTTACCTCCAATTTAACAAAAATGTCAGATTTTTCAAAATGATGTTTATAAACTAACGGAACCCAGAGAATTTTTCCACCTTGTCTTATAACTGGCAATAAATCACGCCTCCAGGCGGGTATTCTTTTCTCGATTAACAGGTTTTTTAATTTTTTTCGTCCAACCCCCGGAACCTCCACTCTATCACCCGGTCTCCTGGGACCGATTTCAAATTCCAATTCCGGATTGTGCCAGTAGAAAACAAACGGGTCATTTGTTTCCCTTGCATTTTCAACAATTTCTGCCCTGAAATTTACATTTGTGTATTCATTTTTTAACTCAAAAGGTGGGAGGAAAGTTACTTGTTCAAAACGAGGCAATTCTCCTTCGATGACGGCAAATTCATCGTAAGATTTCCAGATCTGTTTACGATCGGGCAATTGCAACCTCCCCTGTGCTTTTTTTAGTAAATCGATTACCTGCAAAATGTGGAGAAATTCTATGTCCAGGGACAATCTAAAGAACCAGCTTAATTCGAGGGAATGATACTTTTTCAGGATTTCTATGTCAAGAACCCGGATGCCTGGAAGCTGGAATTTAAAAGCTTTTTCGTAAATTTCCTCTGATTTCTTCTCGAAATAAGGTTTTTCAAGTTTAAAAATATCTGAAAGCTTGCCAATATTTTCCTCAAAACTTGGGAATTTTTTTATGACTGTTGGGATAATCACATGTCTGATGTAATTCCTCGTGTATTCGATGGACAGATTGGTTGAGTCAATAACGTATGGAATTTCACATTCTTCGAGGAAACGCATGATTTCATCACGTGTAAAGCCAATAATCGGTCTGATGATTTTCCCCCTTTTGGGAAGAATTCCCGCCAGCCCTGTGGGGCCCGTGCCACGAAAAAGATTGAATAACACGGTTTCAACAGAATCTGATAAAGTATGTGCTGTTGCGATCTTAGTCCCATCCCACTTCTCTAAAGTTTCTTCAAGGAATTTATATCTTAAAATCCTTGCCGCTTCTTCGATGGATAGGTGATGCTGTTGGGCGTATTCCTTTGTATTATCAAATCCTTCAAAAAATTGAAGATTCATCGATCGTGCAAAATCCCTTGAAAATTTCAGATCTCTATCAGCTTCAACCCCTCTGATTCCATGATGGAAATGGGCTACGGAGAGGTCAATATTGAGGATTCTTCTTAATTCGTTGAGTAATATAAGTAAAAATACTGAATCCGGTCCGCCAGAAAAAGCAACAAGTATGCGATCCCCTTTTTCAATTAATCCGTATCTTTTTGATGTATTAAGAACTCTTTCAACGAGTTTCTTATGATTGCAGGGCATCTCAATGATATTCTATAATCTCATTCCTCTCTTTTCCGACTGAGACAAGGGAAATATTTACCTCGAGATACTCCTCGATGAAGTCGAGATATTTTCTGGCATTAGCCGGCAATTCTTCGATACTGCGGGCAGATTTGGTTGATCGCCACCCCTCAAACGATGTATAAACAGGCTTTACCATATCCAGATTGTAGGGCAGATGATCCACTATAGAGCCATCCATTAATTCATATTGTGTAGCTACCTTTACCTCATCAAGTCCATCCAGTACGTCAAGTTTCGTAATAACGAGATTATCGATACCATTAAGCATGACTGAGTACTTGAGCAAAACGAGGTCGAGCCATCCACACCTTCTTGGCCTACCCGTCGTAGCTCCGTATTCCCCGCCCCTCTCTCGTATATGATCTCCAAGCTGATTCTCAAGCTCTGTCGGGAAAGGCCCCTTCCCGACACGCGTTGTATAGGCCTTCGAAATTCCAATAATTTCGTCAATGGCAGAAGGTGGCAATCCTGTGCCTATTGTTGCACCACCAGATATAGTATGTGACGAGGTGACGTATGGATAAGTTCCAAAGTTTATATCCAGAAAGGTTCCCTGTGCTCCCTCAAGCAATATGTTTTTGCCTGCGTTGATTTCATCATTCAAAAATAGGGCAATGTCACCGACGAATTTCCCGATTTCATCCCGCCAGTTCATTAGCATTTTAAAAATTTCATCAACAGAGTAAGTTTTATTTTCGCCAAGAATTTGCAGAAGATAATTATTAAAGGTTAGAGATTTCTCAATGGATTCCCTGAGCTTTTCTTCGTCAAATAAGTCAAATAGTCTTATTCCAATTCTCCAGTATTTATCTCTATAAGTTGGTCCAATACCTCTTTTTGTAGTGCCAATCCCCTTCCCGGAGGTTTCCTGAAGGGCATCTTCATCTTTATGAAAGGGAAGGGTAATGTGGGTTCTTCCGTCGATGATAAATCTATTTTCTAATGAGCTGCTTTTTTCTTCGATCAGTTTTATTTCCTTGAGTAAGGTATCAATATCAAGTACTACACCAGCCCCTATGGCTCCAATTTTATTTTCTCGAAGTATCCCCGATGGCACGAGATGAAAGATAAATTCTTCGTTGCCAACTAATACAGTGTGACCGGCATTGGTTCCACCCTGAAATCGGACAATAATGTCGTATTTCTCAGCAAGATAATCGACGATTTTCCCTTTGCCCTCATCTCCCCATTGCAGACCTACAACGACTGTAACCATTTTGCGTTCCTCCAAAATGTATTCTGAAACAGCTTGATTTTAATGTAGCATCCATATTCTCTCAATAAGGGATTTTAAAAGGAAGGCAGCTTCTTTTTCAAAGGAATAGTAATGTCAGTGGTTCAATCCTGGCTGTATCATTTAATAATCAAAGTGTGTGTGGAGGTGTGTATGTGTAACGAACTACTACAAATTAAGAATAGGTTAAGAAAGTTTGTTTCCGATAGGGATTGGGATAAATACCACACTCCTAAGAATCTTGCTGTCGCACTTGTTGTTGAGGCTGGTGAGCTTCTTGAGCATTTCCAATGGCTATCTGAGTGTGAGAGTAAGAATCTCGACAAAGTTAAAGTTGAAAAGATCGGTGAAGAAATTGCGGATGTATTCATATATCTTGTGCTACTTAGTGAGAAGCTTGGACTCGATATTTTCAAGGTTACAAACAGAAAAATAGATATAAACGAGGAAAAGTATCCAGCAGAAAAAGTTCGTGGAAGTGCCAGAAAATACAGTGAATACTGATTATTCACTTAGAAGTTTCTTTTTATACGGATTAGCAATTAAAGAACTTTTTGCAATAAGTTAAATTTATAAGTATGTTCTGAAATATCCGGGGAAAGTAAAAAAAACTCCACGAATAAAGGGCAATAACGGGAATGTTTAAATCCTCATAATTATGTTCAAGAAAGTTTTATTTTGAGTTTAATAATAAAAAAATTTTTACAGCCTTTCACCATTTATAGACAAATGATTGAGGGTGGAATTATCCTTTAAACATTATGGAACATGAAGTTAAACCGTTTTACCCTTTTAAATTTTGTCCATTCTGCGGCACTCGTCTGGAGACAAAGATTGTTGAAGGGAAGGAACATAATTACTGTCCCAAATGTGATATGATTATCTGGGAAAATCCAGTCCCGGTAGTGGCCTGTGTTGTCCTGAATGAACAGAAAGAAATTCTTCTGGTCAAAAGAGGAGTTCCTCCGGCTAAAGGAATGTGGGCTTTACCATCGGGTTTTATGGAGATAGGGGAGCAGCCTGAGAGAACCGCTATACGTGAGCTGGAGGAAGAAACTGGTCTCGAGGGAGAAATTGAGGAAATTGTCGGCATTTATGGCCAGAGTAGCATTAAATACAGGTGGATAATTTCTATTGGATACAAGCTGAAAATTATTGGTGGAAGCCTTAAAGCAGGAGATGATGCCGCTGATGCAAAATTCTTTTCACTTGATAAACTACCGGAGATCCCTTTTTCAACACACAAGAAGATGATCGAAAAAATAAAAGAGAGTTTGAGATAATCGAATCCCCCTGCACTACCTCGATTTATAGACTTCGTTTAGAAACCTCAGGATGATGTTGTTAAACTCCTGCCTGGCAAAAATATAGGGGAAGTGCCCGCCTCTCTCGAAAGTGTATTCAAAGTCCGGAGAAGTTTTTAATTTTAACTCCTCTTTTAATTCATCCGGGATTGTCACATCGTCGGCTGACTCAAGAACGGCGACAGGAAAATTCTTATTAAATTCTATTCCCTCGAACTCCATAAGTGCTTTTAGCCTCAATAATACATCCTTTTTACTAAGCGCATCTACGAGTTCGAGTAATTTGTTGATCCTGTTATACCTACCATACTCCTTCTTTACCACACTTTTTAAATAGAATTTTATCATTCCTTCCGGCAGAATGGGTGCGATGGAGATAATAAATCTGTTTCTGGACCTGAAATAGGTTGTTGATGCGAAAGTATTCGTGAGTATTAAAGAATCTATTTTTGAATTATACCTCGCGGCGTAAATCTGGGCAGTGAATCCTCCCATCGATGTACCGAGAATAGAGAATTTGTCAATTCCACGGTCAAATAATTTCTCAGCCACGCAGTCCACAAAATCCACAAGGGTAAAGTCAGTCTTTGGATAAGTTACGAGTGCGTAGGAAAAACCGTAATCTTTTAAGAATTCTCCCTGTGGTCTGAAGGTTTCGATATTGCCGAAGAAACCGTGGATAAATACGACTGTTTTTTCACTCCTTTTCTCGAGAATCATGTCGCACATAATAGTTAAATTTACATCTTTTAGAACCAAAGGTCAAAGATTATAATTAAAACCATGAAAAAACTTATTATTTCTGGATTTTTATTCGTATTTCTGGCTGGTGCATGTAATCCTGGAGGTTCTGTCGAGTCCAAAGTCAATAAATTGATCAGGGACAGGCAGTTTAGAAAGGCTGAATCTTTGGTTTTAGAGCAAGAAGAAACGTCTGGATTATCCCCCAGGTACAGAATTTTACTTGCAAAGGTTTATTTTGCATGGGGTAAATATACGAAGGCGCTAAAAACGCTGTACTCAATGAACAAAGACATTTATGGTAAAACCAAGAAAAATTACATTAATTTACTGCTTGAAATAGCTGATAGTGCCTATTCTAAGGGGGAGAAAAGATTGGCAATATATGCGTTGGAGAGAGTCGTTCAGTTTGATCCTTTTTACAATATTGGTTCGAGATTTAAAATTCTGGGAGATTATTATTACGGCAAGGGAAACTGTAAAAAAGCTGTTGAATACTATGAGAATTATCTTTCAATGGCTGGTGGCGACCTTCAGGAAATCGCTGCCCCCTATGCCAAGTGTCTTTATGAAGAGGGACGGTACAGTGATGTACTCGAAGTGATAAATGCAGCAGACCCTAAATTTGCAGAAAGAGACTGGATCTATGGAAATTCTCTCTTCCAGATAGGAAAGATGTTCTATGAAAGTGAAATTTATGATTCTGCCATCGTGTACTTCAAAAGGGTACTTGATTTCGATAAACCTTACACAATAATGGACGATGCGCTCTTCTATCTGGGACTATCTTACGAGCAGCTTGGAGAGTTTGATAAAGCAATTGAAACCTATGAAAAGTTGATCGTTTTTTACAAGAGATCACCTTATGCAGCGAGGGCACGTGATAGACTGAATATTTTGACACGATGAAGAAATATTTAGTGTTTGTTGCCCTCTTACTTATACTGTCTTCCTGCATACATAGACCAGCAGTGCCCCCTCTAAGGAAATTCCCTCTGCGTAGAGTAAAAATTTTTACGTGGCCGGTAAAGGTAAGAGTCGAACTTCTCAGATTCCACAAATTACTCAATTTTAGTGTGGAAGGGGACGTTTATCTGGAAGGGGAAACTCTATTACCGGATGGAAATTATTCTGCCAGACTAACGAAGGTTAAAGCTGCCAGATTCAAATATTACAAAATTCTTATGAGAACAGATGATTACAAAAAGGCAATGAATTTCTTTAACAATCTAAAAAGGACAGGTTTGGGAGACAGTGTTTTCTTAGTTGACGTGGGGGCAATCTTCAAACTTGAAGCTATGTCCATTGATAATCGAGACTTTTATGTACTCACAGGACCGGTTAAGAAGAAAAGGTCAAATAGGAACCTTTATTATGAACCGGTCTCAAATCCACACGGTGTATTTGAACTTTTCAACGATTATGGAGAAAAGATATATGAATTTGAAGATTCACTTGTTCTCGAGACAGAGAATGGATACTTTAACGTTGGGAGATTTAGAGTTTCTGGTGGAAAAATAATTCTCACTGTTGATACCCACGGAAATGGTGTTGTCATTTTTGAGACAGATATTGAGGATTATTTAAAAAGAGTACTACCTGCGGAAATGCCCCTGAATTTTCCGACAGATGCATTGAAAGCTCAATCTGTGGTTGCCCGGACATTCACATTTGCAAATCTCGGGAAATTTTACAGGTATCAGCCCTATGATTTCACATCAACTGTCACCTCTCAGGCCTTCCAGGATAGAATTTTTGACATCGCAGATAGTATAGTAAATTCAACACGTGGTGTTGTGCTTTTTTATAAGAATAAGCTTGCCCGTGCTTACTATCATTCCACGTGTGGAGGACACACAGAAGATATTACTTACATCTGGGGTGGGGAGCCGATCCCATACCTCAAAGGAGTAAAGGATGGTAATTTTAACCTTGATTTACAGGATCCGGTTGATATCAGGATATTCATTTATTCACCACCAGAAACAATTCTTTGCAACTTTAACAATGATTCTGTGATAATGCCTTATGTCAGAAGAAATTTCCGCTGGAGGGTGATCTTTAAAAGGAAAAAAATTGAAAAAATGGTAAAAAAATATACGGGAAAGGGTATAGGTAAACTTTTATCCATAACTCCTATAAAGCGAGGAGTCTCTGGTAGAATAACGGATATCGTTATCTCGGGTACCAGGGGGAGTGTTGAAGTTACCGGAGAGTACAAAATAAGAAAATTGTTTGGAGGACTCCGAAGCTCACTTTTTGTTGTGGATTACATCAGGAAAAATAATGGAGACATAGAGAGTGTGATCCTTAGCGGAGGAGGAGCGGGACACGGCGTAGGTATGTGTCAGGTTGGAGCTGGAATTCTTGCATATAGAGGATTTAAAATGAAAGATATATTAAAACACTATTTCCCGGGTGTTAAAGGAGTGAGATTGTATTGAGAAGGTTAATTGCGGTCACCTTTATAGTCTGGATTTTTGGTGCGTGTGGCCATAAGGCGCCGCCACCTGGCAAGCCGGATATTGAACCCCCTGTTTTAACAGTGCTTTATCCTGTGAATGGTGAGACTCTCTCTATTGATACCGTGCGTATAAAGCTTAAGATTGAAGATAAATCCCCGATAAAAATCTTGAGGATTGTTCTTGACGGGAAGGTTTATAAGTCAACAGGTGACACAGACAGCCTTTTCTTTACAACAGATAGTCTCGTAGATTCCCTCCCACATAAATTTGTCATAAAAGCCTCAGATGTATGGGACAATTGGGGAGCAAGTCCTCCTATCAATTTCTATCTAAAAGGGAAATGAAAGTAACTCGTAGATTTACATTTTCAGCCTGTCACTATCTCTCGAATCCTTTGTGGTCGAGGGAGGAGAACGAAAAATTCTACGGGAAATCAGCAAATATGCACGGTCATAATTTCACAGTGTATGTCTCTGTTGAGGGGGAGGTGGACAGAGAAACAGGAATGGTCATTAATCTTTCAAATTTAAAAAATGCAATTTCTCCGATTATCGACGAGCTGGATCATCATTGTTTGAATGACCTCTCGTATTTTAAAGAAAAATTACCCACATTAGAGAATATTGCTGTATTTATTTTTAAAAGAGCTAAGCCTTTTCTCAAAGATGTGATTCTCCGCTCTATTAAAGTAGAGATAGGAAGTGAATTTTCTGTAGAATTTTACGGGAAAGAGTCTTTGAAACGTTTAAGTTTTAAATTTTCTGCTTCCCACAGGTTATCCTCAGAGAAAGTGGGGGATAAGGATGTTTACGGAAAATGTGGCGAGGAGAAGCACGGACACGATTACAGCCTGGAAGTCTGGTTTCAGGGTGATGAAAAATATGCACGGGAGAAAATAAGCCAGATATTGAATTTCCTTGATCATACCGACCTTGATACGGTTAATGAACTGGAATTTTCTACCGGAGAGTATATTATCAAATTTTTGTGGGGAAGAATTGAGAAGATTGAAGGAATTTCACTCAGGAAATTGATCTTAAGGGAGACAGAAAATAACTTTTTTGAAATGCCATAAGACTGTTATACTTGCAGTTTACATTGAAAATACTGTCCCGTAATGTTAAAATCAGTTTATTCAATCTTTTAATATTGGAGGAAATTTGTTATGTCTCCGAAGATTACGGTTGGTATTATAGATAACCAGGATTATGCGAGGATTTCAGCAACCGGGAATCTTATAATTACCTCTGAAGATAGAGTCGTCCTCAAAGGGGAAAAGCCTGTTATAGAGGCCAGAGTCGTTGGTTCCCGTCCCTTGCCTTCGGTTTATAAAGTCTTTTTAAAAGAGTTTAAAACGATTCAGGAGGCAGAAAAGTTTGCAAGAGGTAGGTGTGAAAACTGTGGGATTCAGGAGGTTGGAAGAGATCTCGTTGATGATGGGAAAGTTGTCTTTTTCAACAGGGCTTACTGGCTCTATACTGGAGAATTTAAGAATTTTGAGGATGCGGAGAAAGAGAAGTTAAGACTTGAGGAGAAGGGATTTAATCCCTGGATCAGGGAGGAGTTTAAAGGTATACCGGAGGGAAAGATTTCCCTTAAATTAGATGATGGACGAGAATTATTGCTTGAACCACCTGTTGAGATTTATCCCTGTGACGATGAAAACTTCGTAGTTGTTTATAATGTTTTCATTGGTATTGGTTACCACTGGCAGCACACACAGGACCTGTATTTCAGAGGAATCTTGAGACTGTTACCTGGTAAAAGAGGGAAGCTTGTGGTTGTAAACGAGCTCACGATTGACGAGTATTTATTTAGTGTCAATTCTTCTGAAATGCCTAATGATGCGCACATTGAACTTTTAAAGGCGCAGACTGTTGCAGCGAGAGGAACGGTTCTTGCTACGATGAAAAAGCACCACTATAACGATCCGTTTGATATATGTCACGACGACCATTGTCAGGACTACAGGGGAGTTGGAAGAGAGAGAAAAAATTCCATTCAGGCTGTTTTTGAAACAGAGGGTGAAGTATTGTTCTATGGCGATGAAATCTGCGACACAAGGTTTTCAAAAATTTGTGGTGGGATTGCTGAGTCATTTGAGCATGTCTGGGGAGGAGAGCCAAAACCTTACCTTGTAGCTGTCTCTGATACTCTAATTGATGTCGAAATCCCTGTGAATACGGAGGAAAAGGCGAAGAAATTTATAGATTCCAACCCACCTGCCTACTGCAATTTAAATTCTTTTGAAAAAATTCCAGAGTATCTGGAGTTCGCAAAACCTTTCTTTAGATGGGATGTAATATATAGTCCGGAAGAATTGGGAAAAATTTTTAAGGAAAAGACTGGATACGATATCGGTGAAATTGTGGATATTGTCCCCCTCGCAAGAGGGGATTCTGGAAGGATAAAAAGATTGAAAATTATTGGTAAAAGGGGTGAGAAGATTATTGATGGTGAATTGAACATCAGACAAGCATTACATGGGACGACACTTTATTCGTCCATGTTTTATGTTATAAAGAAAGAGGGTAAGATTATTCTCAAAGGTGGCGGGTGGGGGCACGGAGTTGGGATGTGCCAGATAGGTGCTGCGATGATGGCAGAATCCGGTAAGATGTACGATGAAATTCTTTACCATTATTACAGGGGAGCCCGGCTAAAGAAAGTATTTGAAGGATTGAAAAAGGCACCTCGTGCCCCTGAGAATCTTCCGTCAAAAAAGATAGATTGGGAGGGATAAGATGAAAAAATTTGTCAGTGTGGGTATCCTGAGCATCCTTGTTCTGACACTCACAAATGGATGTATGGGATTTGGTATGTATGAAAATCCCCAAATTCTCGAAAAAGGGGAATCGAAAATTGGTGTTGGAACACCATTTTTCTGGGTTTCCAGCGGCGGTGCTGGAATATTTCCACTACCTGAGCTCTATTACAGGAGAGGTGTTGGCCATAATTCCGAATTTTTAGTTAATTTTCCGTTTTTCCTCTCTTCTGGAGGTTCTTTTTTCCTCCTGGAGAGTGGTAAATACAGGAGTGCTCTTTCTGACAATGGGATACTCTCATTACAGCTCGGTGGAGCTTTTAGTGGTGAAGGCTCTCCTGTGCTCTGGCTTGGACCCGGATTTTTCTTTAGAAACAAAGACAAAACCAAGATTTGGGGTGCTGAGTATGTTGTTTTTACGGCTTCATTGATAGATGACTACAGGACGACAACGAGCTTTATGAGAATTTATGCTGGGAGTAAATATAAGGGAAAGTATGCCCCACTGCTGGGCTTGCAGTTGATAGTCCCTTCTACAGGAAACATCCTTGCAGTGCTTGAAATGAGCATGGAGTTTGATTTAACTAACAGGAAGAAATAATTAACGGCTTTCCGTGCGGTCACTAAGACTTCATGGTGACAGTTTATCATCGAACTCAGAGTACGAGCAAGACACAAAATTAAAGAATTTTCGTGGATTGGAACTAATCTTTAAAAATGACGGAAAAGGTAACGATAAAGGTACTTTAAACTTGCTTTGACAGCATTCTCCGAAGCTCTTGGTATAAGCTGATTTCAAGCGCGGCACAATTTAGAGAGTTAAGCACCTCTATTTCTCTCATACCGTTTATACAAGTAATTTTTTACCCT
>Ga0256833_1002615_pt1 | contig 12603 bp, 11 predicted proteins | sample 356284metaG_FD_190535 | JGI IMG/M metagenome (GOLD analysis project Ga0256833, IMG submission 190535) | Hydrothermal vent microbial communities from Mid Atlantic Ridge, Atlantic Ocean - 356-284 | ecosystem: Environmental > Aquatic > Marine > Hydrothermal vents | place: Atlantic Ocean: Mid...
TCAAACCCATAAGCAAACATAGGTAATAGAACCAAACTCAAAAATGAACCGACAATCACACCACCAATAGCTACATCGGCTAGAGGAGAGAGTCTCTCTAATCCTACGGCTTGTTCTAAAGCAATAGGAAGCATTCCAGCAATAGTACCAAAACTTGTCATCATAACAGGTCTAAATCTAACTCTTACAGTCTCTAATGCACTCTCAAATGCTCCCTCTTTTTTACGATAATTTCGGTAGAAATCGGTTACGATAATTGTGTTGTTGATAACAATTCCAAAAAGTAATAATATCCCAACCATACTTGGCATAGAGCTTGGTTTTCCAAATAAAAACATACCCCATGATGCACCAATCATCGTTAGAGGAAGGATAAATACCATCATTGTGGCTAATGTGACTGAACGAAAGATAACAATTAATAGAAGTGTATTTAAAACAATTCCAATGGCAATCGCTTTTAAAATTCTAGCTGTACTATCGTGTATCTCTGCTATATCTCCCTCTTGTGATAGAAGATAACCTGATAGATTTAGATTTTTAAGTGCCTTAGTGGCATCATCTGTAATCAAAGAGACAGGTCGTGTAGAGCGATAAGCACCAACATCAATACTGTATAACATCTTGTCTCTCTCTATCTTTGCTGAACTCATATCATAAGTTATATCAGCTACGGTGTTTAAAGGAATATCTCCTTTAGGTGTATGGATAGGGAACATTTTGAGAGTCTCTACATTTTTTGAGAAATCTTTATCGAGATAGACCCTAACAGCTTGTGTATTCATTGATGCTAATCCACCCTCCAAAGAGACAATCTCTCCTTTAATCGGTAACTGCATAGCAATAGAGATAGGAGTTAGCCCATAAGAGAGTGCTTTGTTCGTTTTGATTTTAAGATTTACTTCAGAAAAATCATTTGCCCAACTCTTGGAGATGCTAGTAAGTCCTTGAATATTGGCTATTTTATGCGTAACCTCATCAGCTATTTTAGGTAACGATTCATAGCTACTTGATTTTATTCTTACATCTAAAGGTGCTTTGATACTAGAGAGTGCTGTTGCTCCAAAATCAAATACATCAGCTGTTTTTAACCCTTCTAATTGATGTAGTTTATCTCTTAACTTCTCCTCTATCTGCCAAATAGTCTCTTTTCTATGAAAACGGTCAACATAGTTGATGGTAATGGTCGCTTCACTTGGTAAGTTTCCACTTCCTAAAGAGAGAACTCCTGCCTCACTTCCAAAGGCTACAGAACTCATTTTTACCTCTTTTTGTCCACTTAACCAATTTAAAAATGGTGTTAACTCTTTTGTTGCCTCTTCTACGGTACCATTGGCAGAAAATTTAACATGAACTTTAACAATCCCTGTATCCATAGGAGGCATAACATCTCGTCCAATAAGTGGCATAGTATTTTTGATACTCAATCCAAGCAGTACTACTATTCCTAAAGTAATAAATATTTTTCTCACTATTGAAAATCTACCATTGGAAAAGCGTAAAATACCAATATAAGGAGAGATAAGTTTACCAATAGTGTAACTATATAGTAGATTAAAAAACTTCTCTATTCTGCTCTTCTTTGTAATCCCATTACGATACATATATTTTGCAATATGAGGGATAAAGGTGACTGATAAAAGATAAGACATACCCAAAGCAATAAGAAGTGTACTAATCAATGGTCTAAAGATATGTTCTGGAAATCCACCCACAAACATAAGAGGAGCAAGGATAACTGTAGTAGAGAGCGTTCCTGCAAAATCAGGAAGAAGTACCTCTTTTGTTCCATTTATAACAGCTTCATCTGGACTCTCATTGAGTTTAGATATGTGTCTTTCTATATTTTCTATAATAACAACAGCATCATCAATAAGCAACCCCAAAGAGAGGATAATAGCTGTATAGACAATAATATTTAACTCTTGATTAAAAAGTACCAATACGGTCATGGTTCCAAAAAAGACAGCAGGGATAGAGAGTCCCACAGCAACAACAGCACGGAAATTTCCAAGAAAGAACATAAGAACAATAAGTGTATAGATAACAGCATCTCTAAGAGCATCAAGCATATTACTATTGGAAGTTTCCACAAGGTCTCTTTGGGTATCACTGATTTCAAAATTTATATTTTTATACTCTTGTTGAAGTTTTTTCATCTCTTGTCGTGCTACTTTACTCACAGACAAAACACTCCCTTTTGGGGCTCTCTGTATAGCAAGGGCTATTCCCTCTTTTGAATTACCGAGATAACCTGAAAAACGCTTCTCATTCTCCCATTTAACTTTAGCAATATCGCTTAAAAATAGGTTTGGTTGAACATTTAAAGATTTGAGCTTCTCAATTTGGTCTTTTTCTCCATAATAGGTTAAGGTATAAAAACCACTATCTCCTTTTACAAAACCCAAAGGAGTATCTCTATTGGTAGCTTTTATGATTTTAATAAGTTTATCCATATTGACATGATATTTAGCTACTTTCAAAGGGTCAATATTAATAGTAATTGCACTTCTATATCCACCAAATACCTCTACATTTCCAATATTTGGATTACTTAAAAGATGAGGTTTTATAAAACTATCAGCAATTTTTCGTATATTAGCCAAAGAGAGTGCTTTACTCTTTGAAGTCAAGGTCATTACCTCTACAGGTAACGTAAAAGCACCTGTTGTATAGACAGCAGGAGATACAGTTGAGGGGAGTTTACTCTTGACAATAGAGAGTGCATTACTTACATCAACTGCTGCAGCATTTAACCCTTTGTCATACTCAAACTCAGCTTTAACAATAGAGAAGTTTGCCATATTGGTAGAGCTTACATTTCGTATAAGTGCAAGTCGTGCAACCTCCTCTTCAATAGGTTTAGATATGACATTAGTAACCACTTGTGCTGTCGCCCCTGCCATCTTAGTAACAATCACAACCGTTGGTCTCTCTGCATCAGGAAAAAGATTTTTTGGCATCGAGATTAACCCATAGATACCGATAAAAAAGAGAGCTACAATCGTACTATATATCACATAAGGACGGCGATGAAAAAATTCAAACATCTACTGCTCCTTTAAGGAGATAACTTTAACTGTTTTACCCCCAAGAATTTGTAAAAGAGTATCAGGTTTTGCAATAACAATAGTCTCTGCTTCTTTTAAGTTATCAACAATTACCCCATCTTCTCCTCTAGCCAATATTTTTACCTCTCGTGCCTCTGCTCTTTTATTGTGAACAACAAAACAGTAATTTTTACCCTCTGTTTGCAACAGAGCATTTAGAGGTACTTTTATTCCTACTCCTTTATAGGTAATTAATGAAAGATTAACTCTTTCACCATCAATATGTCTGCTTTTGATATTAACTCTATACTCCAATAATCCATTAGAAGTATGATTTAGAGAGACAAGAGGATACTCTTTTCCCTCTACAACAATCTCTTTTGCCTCTTTTTTTGCCATTTTAACCAATAGATATTTACCACCCTCTCCCTCTATTGCTAATAGTGGTTTCCCTGGCATTGCCATATCTCCTATATTGGCAAATGTTTTTGAGATGATACCATTTTGAGTAGATTTAATATTTTTATAACTTAGAGAATGTTTTATCTCCAAAAGATTAATTTTAAGAATTTTAATCTTATTTTTAAGTGTTTTTATAGATGCTTCAACCCCTCTAATTGCACTACGTTCACGGTCAAACTGCTCTTGTGAAGCTCCTTTGATAGAGAGAAGCTCTTGAGTTCGAGAATGAGATGCCTTTAATGTACCTAATTGGGTTCTCTTTGCCTCTATTGCTACTTTGGTTGAGTCTATCTTCAAGGCTATCTCTTGCTCTTTATCTTGAAAGTCTGTTGTATCTAATTTAATAATTACTTGCCCCTTTTTTACGAAACTACCACTCTTAACAATAGAAGTAATTCGTGCAGGAAATTTAGAGGCTATAATATTGGCATTATTACTTTTGATAACTCCGAAATAGGGAAGCGTAAGCATATTTGTTTTCTTTTTAACTTTTAATCCTGAAACAATAACATCATAAGATTTCATTACAGGTATTTGAGCTATTGCCTCTTTTTTATTTTTAATACTTTTTATTGCAAATAGAACAATTGCACCTACAATAAGTAGAGTAATAACTATTTTAAGAATTTTATTGATTATTTTCATTGAAAAATCTCCTTTAAATCATTTCCATAAATTACAGCAAGTTCTGCTTCATCTTGCCATATCTTTGTTTTAAGACCATAAAGATTAGCCTCTGCTAACGCTAGTGCATCTTCATATCGTAAATACTCCTCTTGGGTAATCCTTGCTAAGCGAAAAGAGACCTTAGCAATATTTCGTAGCTCCTCTTGGTTTGCAATATTTTTACTAACCAAATCAATAGAGTCTCTAAGTAACCCTATCTCACTCTTTAACGCTTTTGCTTTAACCTCCAAAGAGTGCTTTGTTTGTGCTATTTTACTCTTCTCTTTTAACAAATCTATCTTTGCCATCTCCTTGGCTTTGTCATTTAATTTATTATATAGAGGCATAGAGAGATAAACCCCTGCTGTTTCATAGTTTTCATCAACGGTATACCCATTATTATAGGCATTAGCTCGGCTATAAACATACTTTCCTTTGGCAATAATTTTTGGGTAAGAGACCTCTTTTTTTGCTTGAAGATTTTTCTCTTTTGCTTGGAGTATCTCTTTTAGAGGTTTTAAAGCAAAAATTTCTCGTTTTATTACCTCTCTTTTAATCTCTAAGGGTATCGTCTCGTTTAGAGTAACCCCTGTTAAGCTCTCTATTTTTGATTTTAATAGATTTTTTGTCTGCTCTATTTTATTTAGCTTAATATCAATCTCATTGAGATGATTATTTATCATCAAAAGCTGACTTTGAGGAATACGACCACTCTCTACTTTTACCTCTACAACACTCTTGCTCTCTTGGATAGAACTCTTTTTACTCTCCAAAGACTCCTTTAACTGCTCCATATAATAGAGTTGTGCAACAGAACCAACAACAATAGCTTCTCGTTGTAGTAGATTTAATGCTTGTTTTTTTTGTAATGCTAAGTGCATTAGTGAGGCTTTCTCTTTGAGTGTACCTATCTCTTTAATAAATAGAGGATAGGTAAAAGAGACTCCACCTCGCAAAATCCTCCTACTAAATGGTTGAGCAACCGAAGGATTTTTTACCATAGGGAGTAGTTCATTTGGAGGAACAGAAACCATACCAGCAGGAGAACTAGAGATTTCATAATTACTAAATAGATTAAGCGATGGTTTTAATTTAGTTTCGATTAACTCTTTTTTCAAATGACTCTCTTCTGATAAAAGTGTATCTAATTGATATTCTGGTCTATCTTGTAGTCTATCTAGCAAAGTAGTAATCGTACTGTTCGCTATCAACGGAGTAATACACAACGATGCAATCATAAATCTCTTTAACATAATAGAGCCTTTATAATTTTTTCACTAAGTTTTTTTGAGATATTCTCAATCTTAGGATTAAGGGTCTCCTCTTTATCGTAAAGTTCAGTATAAACTTTTTTCCTTAGTTTATCCGTCGTCATATATGACGTAAGAGTGCCAACAATCATAACTTGCATCATAAATGGATTTTCACAACTAAAAATATCTCGTTTTTTACCATCTAATAAAATAGCGTGTAAACGATTTAAAATCTTAGATAACTCTTTAATCGAACTTTTAGGTAGAGTATCTCCATTTTTCGCAATCTCTCGTGAAAAGATAGAGGCAAAATAGGGGTGTTTTATAAAATAGTCTCCTAAAATAGTAATATATTTTTCAAGATTTTCAATAGGATTATCTCCATTAGTATCTATTTCAATATATTTTGAAAGTTGTGAAAATGATTTTAGAAGCACCTCTTCATAGAGAGAAGCTTTATTTTTAAAATGATAATAGATTGCTGGTTTAGTGATATCACACTCTTTTGCAATATGATCAAGACGACTCAATGTATATCCATGCTCTGCAAAATATTGTTCTGCAACATTTAAAATAGTCTCTTTTTTGGACATTTTTCTACTCCTTACTGACTAGTAAGTAAATTGTACTCTTTAATGCTTTAAATAACTATAAATTAAGAGTATTTCTACAAAAAATTTGATATAGTTAAAAATTGTCATTTTTAATTAATTAGAAATGGCAATTTTTAAAATAAGGAAAAAAATTATGTTAAACATTCAATTAAACGAAAAAGAAAAAACAGTAATATTTAGTCCAGATGGGGCATTAAGTGAAGATGATTTCAAAAAAGCTAAAGAGAAAATAGACCCATTTATTGAAAAGGTAGGTAAACTCTCTGGACTTATCATTTATACCGACTCTTTTCCTAATTGGGACTCATTCTCTGCACTATTAAGACACCTTAAATTTATTAAAAACCACCATGAAAAAGTCAATTCTGTTGCTTTTGTAACCAACTCTATTATTGGAAAAATTTCTGAACATATTACAGCTCATTTTATAAAAGCAGAAGTAAAACATTTTAAATTTAACCAATTAGAAGAGGCAAAAAAGTGGATAGCTAAACGCTCTCTTATTCGACATGGTCTATCATTGGGAGTTGAACGTGTTAATAGTGACTATTTACTTAGATTTAAAGCTATTGGTACATTAACGCATCAAGATTATGAGACAATCAACCCTATTATTGATTCTGCTCTTCAAAGTGTTACTTATGAAAAAGTTAATCTATTAGTTGATATATCAGAGTTTGATGGGTGGGAGTTACATGCAGCATGGGACGATATGAAATTGGGGTTAAAATATGGTAAAAAGTTTAACAAACTTGCAATTTATGGAGAGAATGCTTTGGTTGAATATGGTATAAAAATAACCTCATGGTTTATGACTGGAGAGGTAAAAGAGTTTAAAGATATAAATGATGCTTACAAATGGCTAGAAGAGGTATAAAAATGAAACACCCATTTAACAGAGTAGTCGTACTTTTAAACGATTTAGACAATATTGATTTACTACTAAAAAAAGCTTCTGATTTTTCAGAGCTTCATCAAACTACTTTAGAGATACTCTATGTTTATGAAGAGCCTCTATTTGAGATACCTGATTACTTTTTATCTACCAAAAAAATTAATGAAGGAGAGATAGATAAGAGTAAAATTAAAAAGCGAATAGAAGAGCATCTAGGAAAATTAAATAGCAATAAACATGCTATCTTTATTGAGATAGATGATACCATTGATAGACTTTTATATCACTATAAAGAGAGTCAAAAAACATTAATTATTGCAGATTATCATCAAAATTTAACTTCTAATCTTATTGAGAAGACTCCTTATAGTTTTTGGATTTTAAAAGATAATATAGAGTATAAAAATATAGTTCTTCCTATAGATTTAAGTGATTTATCTATCAAAGCAATAGAAGCGACTAATCATCTCTTTCCAAACTCTACACTAAATATACTCTATGATTTTAGATATATACTAGATACATTAACCGTTCAAGTTGACTATTTTAATGTTGTTCCTATAGCTACTGATATGACATTAGAGTTAAATAAAGAGCAGAAAAAATCAGCATTAGAGAAGTTTAATAGTTTAAAAGAGCAGTTTAATATAGAGGGTGACTTTATAGAAGGAGATAGTGCCTTAGATGAAGATTTGATAAGCTATATAACAAAAAGAGAGTTTGACTTAACACTCCTTTATCGTAAAGATGAAGAGCTATTTGAATCTCCATCTCTGATTGTTTCACTTTTAGAGAATTTAAATAGTGATTTATTTGTTTTATCTTGTGGATAGATAGAGAAGTCAAAAATTTTTGATATAATTCCATCTTTGATATATTTAAGGATAAAAAATGAAAAAACTACTCTACGCTATTATTCTCTTTGGCTCACTCTCTTTTGGGCAGATTAAGACTGTTGTTAGTATCGCTCCTCTAAAACTCTTTGTTGATAAGATTGGTGGAGATAGAGTAGAGAGTTCAATTATGGTTCAAGCAGGAGCATCTCCACATAGCTATGAACCAAAAGCATCACAGATGAAAGCCATTAGCAATGCAGATATATATTTTGCTATTGGTGTTGAGTTTGAAAAGGTTTGGTTAGATAAGTTTAAAAACCAAAATAGAAATCTAATCATCTCCGATACCTCTAAAGGTATAGAGAAAATAGACTCAAAAGACCCACATATTTGGACAAGTCCAATTAATGTCAAACAGATAGCCAAAAATATCTATCACACCCTATCTACTTTTGATAAAAATAGTAGTAGTTTCTATAAAAAGAATTTAGATAACTATCTAAAAGAGTTAGATAAATTAGACAGTAATATTAGAGAGACGCTCAAAGATACACCTAAAGGTTCAAACTTTATGGTTTTTCACCCTGCATGGGGATACTTTGCAAAAGAGTATAATTTGACAGAGCTACCTGTTGAGATAGAGGGAAAAGAGCCAAAGATGAGAGAGTTAATCAAATTAATAAAAGAGGCAAAAAAAAATAGGATTCAGGCTATCTTTACCCAACCAGAATTTTCAGATAAGTCAGCTAAGATTATCGCTAAGAGTTTACATATCAAAGTTATAAAAACATCTCCTTTAGCTCAAAATTGGTCAGAAAACTTACAAAAATTAGCCAAAGCTATTTCACATAAAGAGTAGAATATGACTCCTATTATAGAGATAAAAAATCTCTCATTCTCCTACCATAAACAGAAAATTTTAGAAGATATAAATCTTGAGGTTTATGAAAAAGATTTTTTAGCTATTATAGGTCCAAATGGTGGAGGTAAATCAACACTTCTAAAACTTATATTGGGTATCAATCCCATTAAAGACGGCTCAATTAAAACCTTTGGAGAGTTACCTAAAAAAAATCTATCTAAGATAGGTTATGTTCCACAAAATACCAATGTAAATACCGATTTTCCTATTAAAGTATTAGAGGTTGTACTTATGGGACATATTGGTGTCAAATCCCCTCTATTTGGTTATGGTAAAGAGGAGAAGATGTGTGCTATGGGTGCATTAAGCCAAGTAGGCATGGAGAAGTTTGCCAATAGTAAAATAGGCGAACTATCAGGTGGTCAACGTCAACGTGTAATGATTGCTCGTGCATTGTGTGCTCACCCTAAGATTTTGATTTTAGATGAACCAACAGCAAGTGTTGATATAGAGGGACAAAAGCTTATATATGAGCTTCTTAAAACATTAAACTCATATATGACAATTATTGTGGTTAGTCATGATATTTCAGTGATTATGAGATATGCAAACAAAGTAGTACACATCAATAAATGCTTAACCTATCACAAGATAAATAGTAACGAAAGTCAATCCAAACACTTTTGTGAAGTAGAGATGTTTAAAGAGGTAAAATAGTGGAAAATATAGTAGATGCACTCTCATTTCCTTTTGTTCAAAATGCTCTTATAGCTGGGCTTTTAGTATCAATGGCTTCAGGTATTATTGGTTCTCTAATTGTGGTTAATCGCATGGTCTTTTTAGCAGGAGGGATTGCACATACTGCCTATGGTGGTATTGGTCTTGCTGTCTTTTTGGGGTTACCTATCTTTTTAGGGGCTTCTATATTTGCTGTTTTATCTGCCTTAATTATCTCTCTCATTACCTTGAAACATCGTGAACGAATGGATACCTTTATAGGGCTAATGTGGGCTGTGGGAATGGCTGTGGGAGTCGTGCTTATTGATTTAACTCCTGGGTATAATGCTGATTTTATGAGCTATCTATTTGGCTCTATCTTGGCTGTTAGTCGAAATGACCTCTATTTTATGGGAGGGCTTTTAGCCTCTATTATCTTTATAATAACTTTTTGGTATAGAGATATTCTAGCTGTATCATATGATAGTGAATATGCCACTCTGCGAGGTATTAATGTTAGATTTTTCTATACACTTATTTTAGTTCTATCTGCACTTACAGTAGTGGTTGCTATCAAAGTTGTTGGATTAATTTTGGTTATTGCTCTACTTACAATTCCTGTATATATTGCCGAAAAGTTATCAAATACACTATATAGTATGATGATACTCTCTGGTCTCTTCTCATCTATATTTACCCTTATTGGGCTATGGTTTTCCTATCAGTATGATATTGCTTCTGGGGCTTCTATTATTCTAGTTTCAGCACTCTCTCTATTCTTATTTTTAGGTTTTAATAAAATTAGGTAATTAAATATTAAGTTTAATAAAATTTTAATATTAAGAGTAAAAGTGCTATAATAGAGTCAAAAATATCTTATTACAGGATTATATTTATGAAAAAATTTAATTTAATATTACTATCTACTATCATCTTTTCAACCTCACTCTTGGCAACAGAAAAAGTATACTCTTTTATCGGTATACAAGCTTCAGCTACTAAAGCTAATAAGCTATCTACACCAACTATTGGACTATCGTATGGAGAACAGACTAAAGATATGAGAACTTCAATATCTTATAACTATGGGAATAAATCTTCAGATACATTTCAATCACTTATGATGCAGATAGATTCAGCTATATTAACTCAAACATTTAGGGATATACCATTTAAACCATATTTGGGTGCATCTTTTGGTGTAATGAAACACAATAGCGATAAAGGGTATCTCTATGGAGTAGATACAGGTTTATCATATGTACTAAACAATAGTATTGATTTTGATTTAGGATATAAATTCCTCAGAACCTCCAAAATGAAAGATTTAGATACTATTCACGATTTAGAATTTACAATGCACTACTTCTATTAACTATTTTAAGTATAATTCCATATTAATTTACTGGAGCAATAATGTCTTTTTTCTCTTATGAAACTGCAAAAAAAATTCTTTTTCGATTCAATCCTGAAACAGCACACACAATAGGTGGTTTGGCACTAAAAACCTTGCCCTATACACCTATTATATTAAAAGCTTTAAAAAATCACTATTTTGTAACTGACCCATTACTAAAACAGGAACTATTTGGAAAAATCTTTCAAAACCCTGTGGGTCTAGGTGCTGGATTTGATAAAAATGGAGAGTATATTACAGCTATGCCGACTCTTGGATTTGGATATACAGAGATAGGTACAGTTACACCAAAACCACAAGCAGGAAATCCTAAACCAAGACTCTTTAGACTAAAAAAGGAGCGTTCTATTCAAAATGCGATGGGATTTAATAATCTTGGTGCAGATTTTATGGTCAATAGATTAAATAAGCTCTACTTTTTTGACTATCCTATCGGAATAAATATCGGCAAAAACAAACTTACATCAGAAGATAATGCCCTAAAAGATTATGAGACTCTGCTTCATACCTTTAAAAACTATGGAGACTATATCGTTATCAATATCTCCTCTCCAAACACCCCTGGGCTTAGAGATTTACAAAATGAGAAGTTTATTACCGACCTATTTAATATGGCAAAAGAGATAACAACTCAACCTATATTCCTCAAAATAGCACCAGATATGAGTGAACAAGATGCAGTTGATTTATGTACCACAGCCGTTAATGCTGGTGCTAGTGGGATTATTGCTACTAATACAACCATAGACTACTCACTAACTCCAAATGCAAAAGATTTTGGTGGAATTTCAGGTGCATTAGTGCGTGAAAAGTCATTTAAACTCTTTAAAGCTATTGCAAAAGAGTTATATGGGAAAACCACTCTAATATCTGTAGGTGGAATTGAAACAGCTCAAGATGCTTACGATAGAATCAAAGCAGGAGCAACCCTTATTCAAATCTACTCCATGCTTATCTACAATGGACCAAAGATGATAAAAGAGATAAATGAGGGGCTAATAGAGCTTCTAAAAGCTGATGGATACAGCCACATAAGCCAAGCCATTGGAGCTGATTGGAGATAGCTATCGAACTATCTTCATACTTCTATCTCTACCCAATCTATATATAGTAGATGGGTTACCTCTTTTTGACAATGGAGAGACAATCACATCTGCTACACTCATAGCATAGACCTCATCATAACTATATCCACTTAAATTTGCCGAAGAGGAGTACAACCATTTAAATCTATCAAGAAGTAGATTATGTTCACTATCCTTAACCACACGAAACGATAAACCATTAGGCATTATAAATGTAGTTTTTTTAGAACGGCGAACCCTATTTTTATGACTATTTGGCACACGATTAAAACGCTTTAACATCTCCAAAGAGTTCACAACACGAATATAATATTTATTTGGCAATCTATCTTTTGCTTTATCAATTTTAGAAGAGCTTTGAGATACAAAACCTATGGTAGTATCGGTTTGAGTTAGGTATAGATTATCTTTCATTTAGATACTGACAAAAATCAAAATAATAAAAAGTTTTAATCAAAGAAAAAACATTGGTATATTCGTTTTTCTTTGAACGATTTAGTTGGTAACCCAACATAGTTCCTTTTTTTAAAGGTATTATAACACAAAAGGCATAGATCACAGTTTTTATATTTAAAGTAGTATACTCATGTTATAATCAAAAGAAATTAAGGAAAAGCCATGTGCATTTATGAAAAATATATAAACCCTTTTACTGATTATGGTTTCAAAAAAATATTTGGTGACCAAGACGATACAGAACTACTTGAGAGCTTGATAAATGATATATTAGGATTAGAGGGTAGAGA
>Ga0256833_1002616_pt1 | contig 12602 bp, 10 predicted proteins | sample 356284metaG_FD_190535 | JGI IMG/M metagenome (GOLD analysis project Ga0256833, IMG submission 190535) | Hydrothermal vent microbial communities from Mid Atlantic Ridge, Atlantic Ocean - 356-284 | ecosystem: Environmental > Aquatic > Marine > Hydrothermal vents | place: Atlantic Ocean: Mid...
AGATTCAATGAATTTAAATCCCAAAGTCCGATATTTTTCAATTTATCTTTTATTTTATCCGGAATCAATTCGGGATTTTTCATTTGTTTATATGTAGGAATAATAATGTGCTTCTCTTTACATCTGTGAATCGTGTTTTCCAATACTTTTTCTCTGTTTTTCATGATTTTTTATTTGTTTTATATCTGCCTTGCTCCTTGTAATATCATATACATTTGAGCTGCATTTTGTATATCAATATTTTTAATATTTTTATTTTTCAAATCAAAATTAATAATTTCAAAAGACTTTTTATCTATTTTAACGGAATAATCATTCGTGTTATATTGCAGGATATTTTCATTATTGATCAAGTGAAAAATATTATTATTTGTTTTAAAACTGATTTTGTTGATGTCCTCTGTATCAAAATAATAACCTTCTTCATTTTCCAAAAATGCATTATAATTTAAATATAAATGAGGCTTTTCTTTGTATGGTGCTCCGGAAGTAGGGCAAAATGTATCACAATTGCCGCATTCATTACACCAATCCGCTAACAAGAGTATCTGATGTTGTTGTTTTATTTGAAAATTTGTTGTTTCCTCCCCTATATTTTTACCATCTTTTATAATCAATTTTTTCAAAGTCAATTTTACCGGTTGTATTTCATAGGAAAATTGAGCTAAATTCGGACATACTGTCGTACATATATTACATACTTCATCGCAATATAAACATCTTGAAGCTTCATTTATCGCTTCTTCTTTTGTCAATGTCCTCGAAGTAATACTAAAATCTACCGGTTTTTTATTAATATGAGTTTCTACTTCAGGAAAGGTAATCTTATTTTTCTTTAATAATAATTCTCTATAAGAGATTTCTTTTTTATAATGATTATTTTCTTTTTGCGTACCTATTTTAGCCTTATTTATTATTAATTTAGCTATTTTTCTTCCGTCTGCAACAGCATTTATGACAGTCGAACCTCCTCTCAAAGCATCACCGCCTATAAATACATTTTTTAGTTGTGTTTGATAGTTGTTTTTAACGGTTTTGAGCAATTTTTTATCTACAAAATCTATATCTTGATCCTGTCCTATAGCCATAATTATACTATCCGCTTTGACATCAAATTCGGAGCCGGGAATAGGTACCGGTCTCCTTCGTCCGCTTTTATCGGGTTCACCGAGCCTTATTTTTGTACAGGTTAATGAATATACTTTATTGTTTTGCACATTTATTCTAACTGGTGCCGCTAATTCCATGATTTCTATTCCATCTTGTTTTGCTGCTATTATTTCATCCATGTCAGCCGGCATTTGTTTTATTGTCCTTCTATAAACAATTGTTACTTTACCGTATTTTTTATCGACCAATCGTATTGCCGTCCTTGCAGTATCCATAGCGGTATTGCCTCCTCCAACTACCAATACTTTTTTTCCCAAATCCTGTTTTATTCCCTGCTTTACTTTGAATAAAAAATGTAAAGGATCATATACTCCATCAGCATCCTGACCGGCAATATTGTATTTTCTAGCTTTTTGAGCACCTGCAGCTATGATTATAAAATTAAAATCTTTTTGCATTTTCCTAAATAAAAAAGAATCCACTTTTTTACCATAATGAATTTTCACTCCGGTTTTTTCAATTTCATCAATATCCTTGCTGATAGACATATCTGTCAATCTAAAAGGCGGAATTGCATTCAAGACCATTCCTCCTGCTTTGTTTTTTTGTTCAAATATTTCAACATCAAATCCGGCTTCTCTTAAATATCTTGCACTTGATAATCCGGCAGGTCCTGCACCTATTATCGCAATTCTTAAATTGTTACTTTTTGTATTAATATGATTTTTATCAATATTTTTCTTTTCGGTATTTTCAGATACAAAACGTTTGATTTCCCGGATCATTAACGGAGCATCATAATTGATACGGGTGCATTTTGTTTGACAGGGATGATCACAAACCATTCCCGTAGTATGAGGAAAAGGATTTGTTTTTGTAATTATGTCAAATGCTTTATCAAAATCACCCATTGCAGTATGATACATATAATCCGGAACATCTTGATTGGTAGGACAAGTATCTACACAAGGTGCATGGATACAATCATAAGCCTTCAAAGGTCTTGGTGTTTTGATACTGATATCTTGTATTTGTGTTTTTTTGTATCTGGCATCTTTCAAGACAATTTCCGAATATTTTTGCAAATAATTCCAGTGAACTTGCTTTGCATCACTACTGTAAACGGATTCGTCCAGAGGTAAATTATCGATATATTGTTGAAGTCTGCCGTAACCTCCCGGTTTTAATAAATCACTGCACACTGTCACAGGGTACAGTCCGGAAGACAAAACATTTGCAATATTAAAAGCATTGACACCACCGGAAAAAGAAATATTTAATTTACCTTCAAAATCATCTTGAAGTTTCTTTGCAAGATTAATGGAAATTGGGTGCAATATCCTACCACTTGCATACATCATTTCTTCATCCTGAGAAAAAACATTTTTATTATTAACACTTTCCAGAGTATTGGTAAGTTTTAATCCGAATTGCACATTATTCTCCAAAGCTTTTTTGTTCAGATTTTTTATGATATTCAGTGCATCTGTATATTTCAAATCATGTTCAAAAGCAATATCGGGAACTATAGTGTGAAAACCCGAATTTTCGATTATAGTCTGTAGTTTTTCTTTTCCCAACAATGTGGGATTTAATTTTATTGTAGTATGCAATTTTCTTTTTTCAATAAGATATGCTCCGATCTGTTCAATTTCTTCAGGAGGACAACCATGCATTGTCGAAAGCGTTACATTATTTGATATTTGAGGATTAATATTAAGATTTACAACTTTGGGATATATATCTTTTATTTCATTTATTTTTCGTTCCAAATCAATGGAGGCATCTGCCATTTTATCAAAATACCATTGCACATTGTCATTCAAAATACCATTGTAATCATAACCTACACTCATATTGAATATAGTGCCGAGATCGTTTTTCTGATCTTGGTACCATTGAAATTTATCTCTCAATATATGAATAATTATCCAGGCATTAAGATACTGATCAAAAGACTGTCTAATCTTCAATTCTTGAGACCATTCACAGTTGTATCCCTCATCCTGCATATCAATACAAGGTTTAGATACTTCAAGTTCATCAAGGGTTTGAATAGTTTTTAATTCGATAAATCTTGCTCCTGCCAGCCAGGCGGCAACGATATTTTGTGCCAATTGAGTATGAGGACCTGCAGCAACACCAAACGGTGTTTCCAAAAGTTGGCCATATACCTTTTTTCTAAACGGATTTGTATTATCCGGTTTAAAAAACATTTCTTCAGGTAAACTGAAAAAAGCTTTTTTATTATCAAGTTGATTAAGTATGATTTTAAGCAACCGGTCAAAGGGTATAATTGAAAATCTATCAGACATAATAAATATTTGTGCAAAAGTAAACAAAATATTGTAAAAATATCATAACTACTCGTTTAGAGTGCTTTTGACAATCATTCTTGGTTTTAAGCCGGCTTTGAAGTCATGCTGTCACATACTTTCAAGTCTTACCCCGGCAATTAGCAAAAAATGATTATCCATGAAGCCAAGCAAATCCCGCAGCCTTAATCCGGCATGATTATATCAGCCCACCCGATTCTGATAATCCGGTTCTTCCACTATCAAAAGAGTTTTACTCTTTTTGTTCTCTCCTCCATAGAATCCGTTCTGTCATGCCTCAAGGCAAAAAATAAAAAATATTATTTGATAAATTTAATGGTTTGGTTTAAATTTGAATTTCTAATATTTAAAAAGAATAACCCACCGGATAAGAAATCAACAGGAATAGTAAAATGGTATTGTGTATAATAACCTTTATATACTATTTGTCCTAAATAATTAGAAATAGAAATAAAATAAAAAGCATTATCATCCGGAGTCAATTCAATATTTATTTTATTTCTAACCGGAATAGGAAAAATCTTTACAACTGGGGCTTTAATTATATTATTAGTAGCATTTAACAAGCAGTTATTATCTAAAAAACCCTCTCCAAAGTAATGTAATTCAAGATATTCTTTCAGTATTCCCGCTAAGGCTTTTGAAAAAGCTTCTCTGTTTTCATAGCTGTCTCTAACACCTTTTCTGTTACATTCTATTTGAATGGCATCTATACTACCGCCATTATTTGAACCGTATCTTTTCGTATTGTACCCTCCCTGAAAATATTTTTCACTATCTTTTGGATATGGTTGGGTAAAACTTGGAACTGCAGGAAAATTTTCTTTCTCAAACAATTCTCCCAAACTTTTACTACCTCGTATAAGACCGGCTAAGTCTGAATTTGACAAATTATTTCGTACTATATTCTTTATACTTGATTTTTGAATATATGTATTTTGATTCAAGACCGAATTTGGTAACTGAAGATTGGATTTACTTAATAAATATCCTAATTCCAATCTTAAAATAGAATGTCCGTGACCATGTAAATCAATATAAATACCTTTTCCGTAATATTTTAACAGCGTATCCCTTGCTATTCCAATAAATTTATGATAATCATACCATGCTTTTTCAGCAATAGCATTTCCATCTGCAGCTTCTAACAAATCTCTGTTTGCATCTAATTTTCTCCTATGCAAAAGATTAATAATAATATGAGGATAACAACCTATTCTTTCATAAATAGCATTACTTATCTGTCGTATTAATTCTTGTGTATATGCATCTTGTACATAAACACATCCTGTACAATCTCTATCGGGAATACTATCCGGAGTGAGATATCCACCATGAGGAGCAGATATAATAATCGGCAAATTTCCGGCTTGGTATTCTATATAATTATTTTCACCAAAATAGGTTTTTCCCGTTATATATTCCTGACTAAATAGAAAATAAGGTAATATTAGTAAGAAAACGAAGTAAGAAAATTTTAATTTCATTAGTTCAATTTTATAACAAAAAAACTATTTAGTGTCTGTCTATAAAGTGCTTAACTATTTATCAATAACAGACATTAATAAATTAATCCTTAGATATTAAATATCTTCGTAATAGATATAATTTTAAATTATGTACAACCTAATTCAATGAAAATAAATTAAAAATTTACGATACTTTAGGCTTATAGATATATGACACCACAATACCGTAAATAATCATTTGAATCATTCCGAAAATAAACCATTGCCACATTAAACCCGCTGAAAGATTATATAAAGCATAGTCGTTAAACATTCCACCACCTTCCATTAATAGCCCCATCAATAATCCATAACAGAATCCTGTTGCCACTCCTGATTTGAAATGACCTTTCATAAAAAAATGATAAATATGAACGAAAAGAAATGAAAATACAAATCCGGTAACATACATTACCCACATTTTATCCTCCATATCAGGTCTCCATATATCGGACATTTTTTCATAAGTTGGCTCTAGAATCAAACCATGAATAATAAAATCCAGGATTTGTTTAATAATGTAAATTGCAATTACTGCAATAATAAATTTTTTGGTATTAAAATCCTTCATAATAAAATAAGTTATAACTAAATAAATAAAATTTCCCTGCAATTTAATAAAAATAAATTGCATTAAATAACAAATTCTTCTATTTTGTTTTATTGCGACAAAATTTATTTAACTTTACTAATAAATTAAAACAAAAAGATACATAATTATATTACTCAAAGATAAAAATATATCAAAATAGAAGATATTTAATTTTTGTAATATGGTGTCTTTAAGATACAACAATATATAAATGTTAGTAAAAACTCAGGGCATAGTATTAAAATCAGTTAAATATTCGGAAACCAGTCTGATACTTGATATTTTGACAGAAGAACTGGGTTTAAAAACTTATATTATCAGTGGTGTTAGAAAAAAAAATGCCAAAATCAGTGCAGGCATATTACAATCAATGAATATTTTAAATCTTGTTGTTTATAACAAGGAAGGAACAAATATCAATAGGATAAAAGAGGTAAAGATTGAATATATTTATAAAAATTTACCTTTTGATATAAAAAAATATTCTATTTCTCTTTTTCTTATTGAAATGATAAGCAAAAGCATCAAAGAAAAAGAACCAAATAAAGAGTTTTTTGATTTTGTGAAAAATTCTTTGATTTATCTGGATCAGACTCATAATAATATTTCTGTTTTTCATATTATTTTCTTATTAAAAATGAGTAGATTTACCGGATTTCATCCAGTATCAAATTATTCGGTTCAAAATAGATTTTTTGATTTGAGAGAAGGCAAATTTAAAAAAGATATTCCATTCCATAAAGATTATTTAGCTGAACAAGAATCATTTTATTTTAGTAAATTTTTAAATTCGGATCTTGAAAAAAATATTGATATTTCTATCGATAGAGAAAAGAAGCAAAAGCTACTCCATGCATTAATCCTGTATTATAAAATTCATCTTTCGGACTTCGGCAAAGTCAAAACAATCGAAATATTTAAAAAAGTTTTTGATTCTTATTAGTACAACTTTTTTATATGGACACAGATTAGTAATTACCCGGATTTAAAAAAAATCTTTTAATTATATCCAATTTCCGTCTAAATTTATAATTTAGTGTTTTATTTCAAATATAAAACGACCTATATGATATTTTTAGAGTTTGAAAAACCGCTTGAGAAATTATATAATCAATTGGAAAAACTAAAGCAGATTAACGAAGAAGGTGAAATTGATATCAGTGATAAAATCAAGGAGTTAGAAGCAAAAATAAATTCAAAATCAAAAGAAATATATTCTGAGCTTACAGGTTGGCAAAGAGTGCAGTTATCAAGGCATCCATTAAGGCCATATACCCAATTTTACATCGATAATATTACAACAAAATTTATAGAATTACACGGGGACAGATATTTTAAAGATGATAAGGCAATTATCGGTGGAATAGGAAAAATAGGAAATCAAACAGTGGTAATTCTCGGGCAACAAAAAGGAGAAAACACCAAAATGCGGCAATACCGTAATTTTGGTATGGCAAATCCGGATGGATATAGAAAGGCATTGAGATTAATGAAACTGGCTGAAAAATTCGGTTATCCTGTTATTACTTTAATAGATACCCCCGGAGCATATCCGGGTATTGAGGCGGAAGAAAGAGGACAAGCAGAAGCTATTGCCAGAAATCTGTTTGAAATGGCTAATTTAAAAGTTCCAATTCTGGCTTATGTCATCGGAGAAGGTGCATCCGGAGGAGCTTTGGGAATTGGTATTGGAGACAGGGTCTTTATGTTGGAAAACACCTGGTATTCCGTTATCTCTCCTGAAAACTGCTCAACGATCTTATGGAGAACATGGGATTACAAGGAGGACGCAGCAGAAGCATTAAAACTTACACCTGAACACATGTTGAAATTCGGACTTATTGATGATATTGTAAAAGAACCATTGGGAGGAGCACAAAAAGATCCTTTGAAAATGGCAAAAACATTAAAAAGTCATATTACTAAGCAAATAAAAGAATTAATGGAATTGAATACAGATCAGCTTATTTCCCAAAGGATAAAAAGATATAAAAATATCGGAGAATTTGATGAAATTAAAGAATGAAAACTAATTGAAGTTGGGATTGCAGGATAAATTATATAACAGGGGTTTAAAAAAGATTTTAGATAGCAGGGTATTAAATCCCAATAAGGAAATCAAGGTGAATCCTTTAAAGAATATTTTGATATTGTTTGAAGGAACAGAAACATCCGACATGCAATCAGTCATGGAATTTGCCGGTAAATTAAAAGATCAAGGACGAAATGTAAAATTATTGTCTTATATAGATTCAAAAGGAGAATTAATGAATTTCGGCATGGCTGTTTATAATAACAGTTCTGTTAATTGGTTCGGGTTCCCTAAAAAACATATCCTGGAATTATTGGAATCTCAAAAATTTGATATCTTAATAAATATAAACATATCTGATAAAAACCATTTACATGTTTTAGCTTGCAAAGCAAATGCGGATTTTAAAATAAGTCTTCCTACTAAATACAAAAATGATTTCACTTTGGTACTAAATACAAAAGAAAAAGAAAATATAAAGCAAATCTTATATGAAATTATTGATTATTTAAATAAATTGACTTTTTAATATTCATCCCAACCATCAATTTTATCCTGTTTGTATTTTCTTTTTGTTTCCAATCTTTTTATTTGTCTTTGGATAATGATCTTAGCAAGTGAAATATATACGGATTCGCCGGTATCCGAATTCAATATAGTGTGAACTGTTTTTTCATCTACATCCATTCTGTATAGATGATTAAAAAACAATTCCATATTTGATTCCATCAGTTCCTCAACTCTTTGTGCTACGGCATTAAGAAATTCATTGTTAATATCAACTTCTCTTTCTATTGATATTTTTTTATCAATTATCGATTTTATTTCATCAAATCGTTCATTCATTAGATTGTCTTATTTGTAGCAAAAAACAAGTAGAATCATTTTTATTGAAAAATATCATCTTACAATATAACATACTTGCGATAATACTAAAACATTATTAAAAAATAGCCTTTCGAGATAATCGAAAAGCTATTGAAAGTAGCGTGAGGCGGGCTTGAACCGCCGACCTCAGGATTATGAATCCTGCGCTCTAACCAGCTGAGCTACCACGCCAATTTGAAAACGAAATGCAAAGATACATCAATTTTGTTAAATCAGAAATCAAATAGTGTTTTTTTTATGTAATTTTTTGTTTAAAATGACAATTTTTATTATATTTTAATTTCCCCTTGTATTATTAACATAAATGTATTAAATTTGCTTGTAGAATTTCTTTTGAAAGGATTAGTTTACATTGATTTTATGATATTTAAAAAAACAATATTATCCTTTTTTGTTGGTATTTTCATTTTTGCTTATCTGATTGATGTTAGCAAAGTGGTCGTTGCTTATGCTATCTATTATTATGAATACAACAATGCAAGAGAACAATGCTACAATGAAAAACCCGATATGTTCCAAAGCGGAAAGCTATATCTTAATGCCTTAATCAAGAGAGTTAAAGATATTTGTCCCGATTCAAAACCCAAACCACCTGTTGTTGAATCAAGTAATTTGGTTCTTTACATAAATAAATTATTTTTCCAAAATAAACGGGATTATTATCTAAAAGAAAAAAATCGTTTTGTTTATACGTTTAGTTATGATTATTTAAATTTCAATGATTTTTTTCACCCGCCTAAAACAGAGGCATAAATATTCTTAATGGATAGGTATGTCTTTTTGATTGTTAATATTTTACTGTTTTTTATAACCTGAATGTTTGAGTTATAGTATTTAATGTTTTCATAATATTATATGAAAATAATAATATGAAATAAGTTTAATGTTAATGTATCATAATTAGTTTAGCAACATTTTATTTCAAAGACATACCTACCTATATTTTTGAAAACAACTGCCTTTTAATTTAAAAGTACTCTATCTTAGTTATTCTTAATTTTATATTTGATTGATAATTATTATATTCTGAAAAAAAAACTAAGCATATTACTGATTTTACTTTATTCAACGGTATTATTTATTCCGATGAATCCCGTAATACATTATTTATTGCATAAAAAATATTATTCTGAAGTCCTTTGTGAAAATAAAGACAAACCCGGAATGCATTGTAATGGTAAATGCCATTTAAAAAAAGAACTAAAAGAAAAAGAAAACAATCAAAACAATCCTAATAGCCCTGTTCCCATTCCCAATACAAGTAAAGAAAAATACCCTGTTCTTATTAATATTTTTACGGAAAATATAATCCTGAAAAAGCTATCAAAATATTCAATGATATATTTATTTCCTTTTATTAAGGATATTTATATTGAGATAATAGTACCTCCTCCTGAATTTCAATTTTCATTATTTTTTTTGTGATAAAATATTTTAATTACAATATTATTATAACCGGTTTATGCAAAAATAAAGGCTGATTTTGAAAATATCAATTTCAGATTTGTGATTTTTTTGCAGATACCAACTATCCGGAAAACTATATCCTTATTGTTTTTTGTCCGGATAGCCATATAAAAAACTTTAAAAATTATGAATAAATTTATTTATATATTAGTGATTCTATTTGTCTGTTTTATTAACGTAAACGGACAAAAAATCACAGGAAAAATTCTGGATTCTTCAAATGAATCCCCCGTAATAAACGCAACTGTAAAAGTTGTTGAAACCGGGATTACCACACTATCTGACAGTAATGGTAACTTTGTTATTAAAGCTCTTGAAAACGAACATTTGGAAATAAAACATTTGTCATATCTTTCAAAGATAGTAGAGGTTGGAAATTCAAAAATCATCAAATTAAAACCTAAAACAATCAATTTGGACGAAATTGTTGTCAAATCTCATCCTCTGGATGATATATCTCATTCGATTGTGATAACAGATGATATCAAAAAAGGAAGTCAACCGAGAAATGTTGCCGACCTGTTTAATGATATTGCCGGATTTAGCATTCAGAAAAGAAGTGCTACTGCAATGGAACCTTCATTCAGAGCCTTCAAATATGAAGAGATGAATATCAAATATGATGGTTCTTCAAAAATAGTTCATGCCTGTCCGAATCGTATGGATCCTGTTACGGCTCATGTGATACCTGAAGAGGTAAGGAAAATCGAAATTGTCAAAGGGCCGTATACTGTTAGATTCGGGCAAAGATTCGGTGCTACAGTCAATATGATTACTAGAAATAGTAAGCCACCGGCAAACGGATTGCACGGTAGTATAGAATCGGGATATGAAACGAATGGCAATAATCTGGTGGGAGGAATAAATTTGTTTTATGTCCAAAACAAATTTGATATTGCGGTAAATGGAGAATACAGAGACTTTGGTAATTATAAAGACGGAAACGGTATTGTAACCCCGTCTTCTTTTAATACCAAAAGTTATTCAGTAAAACTGGGAGTTAATCCAACACAAAATCAGAGATTTCAATTGGATTTCAGAAATAAATACGGTAAAGATATTATGCATGCCGGTTTGCCTATGGACTCGCCTAAAGATGATAGTTATTTGATGAGTACTGATTATAAGATTGAAAAGATTTCCGAAAAAGTAAAGAGTTTTCAATTAAAAGCTTATTATTCGGCAGTCGATCATTTAATGTCAAATGAATTGCGACCAAATTTCAAGATGGTATATGCTCGGACACCGGTAACATCCAATACACTTGGCGGAAAGATAGAATTAGGTTTCACTCCTAACCCAAGATTATTGGTTTATGCGGGTATAGATGCGGATATTATCAGAAGAGACGGATATAAATATGTTACCGTCAAATTAAATCCTGCAGGTGTTCCTCTTGATCCTCCTATTGAGAAAAAATTCAGTGTTTGGCACGATGCGCATTCGCAGGATCTGGGATTATTTGTGGAAGGTAATTATAAGATTAGTGAATTTGTTACATTTAATTCAGGAATTAGAGTTGATTATAATACGGCAGGGGTAAATAATCCCGATCCGGGTTTTACCGGTTTATATAACGGAAATATTGATGATATTACAGATATTAATCCGGGTGGAAACATTTCATTAAAATATCTAAAAAATGATTTTAAATTGCAAATGGCATACGGAAGAGGAATCAGATCTGCCAATATGATAGAGAGGTATATTTACCGATTTACAGTAGGTTCCGATCCAAGGGAATATATCGGCAATCCTTATTTAAAACCCGAAGTCAATAATCAAATAGAAGTATCCGCATCAAAACTTGTTGATAAGTTATTGATAGGAGGAGGAATTTTTTATTCATATATGCAAAATTATATCACTGCCAAGGTAAATCATGATTTTGCCTTACCCGGTAAGCCCGACCCAAAACAATTTTGTAATGTTAATGCATATCAATACGGATTTGATGCACATATAAAATATGAATTTGGTCTTGGACTATCATTAAAAGGAGATGTGGCTTATACATTTGCTCAAAATATATCTTTTGATGAACCACTGGCTCAAATTGCTCCTTTAACCGGACATTTGGAAGCCAAATGGGAAAAATCAAAATTTTGGGTTGATTTAAGATCTTTGATTGTAGCAAAGCAAGACAGATTTTCACAAAGTTTTGATGAAAGTGAAACTCCGGGATATTACATCTTTGATTTAAGAACAGGCATAAAACCCTTTAAAGAACTGTCCGCCGGAGTCGCAGCACTTAATTTACTGGATAATGCATATTATAGTCATTTGAATTTTAGTTATAAAAATTCAGATAAAAACCAAGGCAGGGTATTTGAACCCGGTAGAAGTTTTAGCGCTTTTATTAAATACAAGTTCTGACATTTCATATAACCATAGATGTATACCCGTACTATTGCTAAGGCATAATAGTACGGGTTTTTTTAATATAAAACAGCTATTTAGTGTCTGTCTATAAAGTGCTTGACTTTTGAAAAATAAAGATTTTTGATGAGATTTTTATCTTTATTCAAATTAGTGATGCTAAGGCATCACTAATTTGAATAAAGTAAAAATATCGCAAAAAGAATATTTTTCAAATTTTAATGATTTTATGGACAGACACTATTTAGCCAAGGTGAAGAACATTTAAATCAATATAACAAGTTATTCTC
>Ga0256833_1002617_pt1 | contig 12600 bp, 13 predicted proteins | sample 356284metaG_FD_190535 | JGI IMG/M metagenome (GOLD analysis project Ga0256833, IMG submission 190535) | Hydrothermal vent microbial communities from Mid Atlantic Ridge, Atlantic Ocean - 356-284 | ecosystem: Environmental > Aquatic > Marine > Hydrothermal vents | place: Atlantic Ocean: Mid...
GCGGAAAAGGAACTAAAGGAGTACGTTCTAAAGCCGGGTTCAGTGAGCTGGGGGATAATATTCCCACTCGTCTTCACCTTGGCCTTTGCAATTCGCTTTGGCGACGTTGACCATCTGGCTCCAGGTCTATTGGCTATTTCCGTCCTCTTTGGAACTACTTCCTTTGTTTCTTCCTCTGTAATCTTCGAGAGAAGGCTAAGAACCTTTGAGAGGCTTCTCGTGGCTCCCGTAAGTTACCTCACCGTTGTTCTGGCTAAAGTTCTTGTCGGTTCGGTCTTCGGCATCTTCGTCGGGTTAGTCAGCCTTCTCTTCCTCCGTCTTTTCATGGTCTACCCGATATGGAACGTCCCGCTACTCCTCGTTTTCCTGATTCTCTCGGCGATGGCCTTCTCGGCCTTGGGCCTCTACATATCACTGGCCGTCGAGAACCCGATAAACGCCATGACGTGGCTCAACCTCATAAGACTGCCGATGATGTTCACGAGCGGAGCAATAGTGTCCCTCCTCCTCTTCCCCCACTGGTTTATAGCGGTTGGACTCATAACACCCATGACCTACGCCGTAGAGGGGTTGCGCTTCGCGATGCTCCACTACTACGACGTAGTTAACCCTCTCTACTCTCTCCTCGTCCTTCTCTTGCTGGTGATGGTCTTCATATACCTTTCGACGGTTAAGCTCGAGAACCTCTATTGAGCCTCAGGGCGAAGAAGAGGACAACCATGAAGGCCGTTATGTACTCGCTCCACCTGAAGGGAACAATACCGATGACGCCAAGGGTGTAAACGACCGCAAGGACCACGACGATAACCAGCAGGACGCGGTAGAGTGTTTTCTTTTTCAAGTTAACCACCTGAGAAAAAAGGAAAGATTGCTTAAAAATCAGCCGGTCGCGTTGGCAGTCGTGTTCGTGGAACAGACAATGGGTTTCGGTTCGTACTTAAAGACCGCCGGGTGGAGCAGTTCGGCCATCTCCCTGATTGCAAGCACGATCCTCGGGCTCGGCCTCTGGAATACGTTGGGGTCGCTGACAGTATACACCCTTCCGTTCTTCGATGCTTTAATCGTCGAGAGCGGGCCAGAGCAGAATATCTTAGGGTCAACATAGGCCGAGGCTATAATGACCACATCCGGGTTTCTGGCGACGATTTCTTCCTCGCTGACGGCCTTCCATCCGGTGACGTCGTCGAAGGCGTTCTTCCCCCCGGCAATCCTGATAATATCATCGGCGAAGGTGTCCTTGCCGGCTATCCAGTAGCCGTTATAGGTGCTGACGAGATACATTACACTCGGCCTGCTCTGGTTGGCAACCAAACCCTCGATGTAACCTATCTGAGCCTTCATCTCCGCAACAACCAGATAAGCCTGCTCCTCCCTGTTGAGTATCTTTCCGAGAAGCTCGACCTGCTGATAAATGCCATCTATGCTCTTCGGGTTGACTATTACCACCGGGGCTATCTTCTCTAGGTTCTCGAGGAAGCCCTGCTTGTAGAAGACAGCATTATCCGCTATAATGAGGTCAGGTCTAAGCTTTGCAATCTCTTCGAGGTTCGCGTAGGCCCCATATCCACCGACCTTTGTGATGTTCTTAACGGCTGGGGGCCAGTCCGCGTACTTGGTAACCCCAACGAGCTTGTTCCCTGCTCCAAGGTAGAATATCGTCTCCGTTATGCTTGGGGCAAGGGAGACGATCCTTTCCGGTTCCTTCGGGATTGTAACGGTCCTGTTGACCATGTCCTTAATGGTTAGGGGATACTTCGTCTTGAACGCGTCAGGATGGAGGATTCTTGCCATCGTCTCGATTCCCTTTACTATTCTCGGACTTGGGTGAATCAGGTCGTTTTCGTTTTCAATCATGTAAACGTGACCTTCTTTGACCGCGTTTGTTCCCGCGAAGAGCTTGTAGGCCTCCTCAATGGTCATCCCGCAGTGGGGAGTTAGTACTATAACATCCGGGTTCCTCGCTATAACCTCCTCGACGCTTACCTGGGGCCAGCCCTTGGTGTCGTTGAATACGTTAACACCACCGGCTATGCTTATGACGTCGCTGATGAAGGTGTCCCCTCCGGCCGTCATTAGAGGTTTGTTCCAGGTGACGTAGAAGACCTTAACCTTTGGCTGGTCCTTCATGAGACCCTTTATGGCGTTGACCTTGGCATTGAACTCGTCAACGACTTCCTTGGCCCTGTCTTCCCTGTTGAAAACCTTGCCGAGAAGCTCTATCGCCTGGGGAATCTGGTCGAAACTCTTGGGGGCAACGATGATGACGGGTGCTATCTTCTCTAGGTTCTCTAGGTAGCCCCCCTTGTAAAAGACTGCGTTGTCCGCTATAATCAGGTCTGGCTTAAGGCTCGCTATCTTCTCAAGGCTTGCGTAGGCTCCGTAGCCTCCAACCGAGGTTATGTTCTTAACTGCGGGAGGCCAGTCTTCGTAACCGGTATCGCCGACAACCCTATTGAGAACGCCGAGGTAGTAAAGGTCTTCTGTTATACTCGGAGCGAGGGAAACAACGCGCTTTGGTTCTTCCTTGATTGTAACGGTTCTGTTCGCGAAGTCTCTAATCGTTATTGGATAGTGTGCCTTCTCCATTGATACGCTGGAGGTGGTTGGGGTTGTGGTTGAACTGCTCAAAGTTTGTGAAGGGCTGGACACGGTTTTGGTAGTTGAGCTGGAGGAGATACACCCCGAGGCTACAACCGCTCCCAAAAGCAGGAGCAGAAGAATCAACGCCTTTCCCCTCATTTTCACCACCTGGACATTTTGTCCAAGAAAAGATTGCCCAGGGGTATTTAAGGTTGTTGGATAATATCTCCAGAACTTACCTACCAGTTCTGAAGATGTCAACGCGGGTTATTATCCCCACAATCTTCCCCTCCCTGTTCTGGACGAGAACGGCGGGATTGTCCTCTAAGAGGTACTTGACGACTTCCAAATCCTCGTCCTCGTTGACTATCGGAAAGGGTTCTTCCATAACCTCCATGACCTTCCTGTCATAGATATCCTCGTACTCGAGGCTCTGTCTCACGAGGGTTTTCTCAGTAACGGAGCCTACAACTTTGTTTCCAGAAACGACGGGAATCTGGGAGATGTTGTGCTCGTTCATGAGCCTTATAACCTTCTCAACTTTCTCGTAGGGCTTGACCGAGATAACAGGGGAAGACATCACGTCCCTCGCCCGGGGCTGGGCTTTCTTACACTCGAGAAGGGCCTGAAGGATTCTGTTCAGCGTGGAAAGGCGTGGATCGACTTTACCGGCTTCGAGCTTGGCTATGTACGCCTGGGTAACTCCGGCCTTTCGCGCGAGCTCCTCCTGGGTTATGCCGAGCTCCTTTCGGATTCGCTTGATTTCCCTGGGGTCAATTGGCCGGGGGATGACCACCATAAATAACCACCGGTTATTAAATCCCAATGGGGGTTATAAGCCTTACTTCAGAAAATACCTGTGGGCCGGGCACAGAGGCCCGCGCTCATCGCTCACGCGGGTGGATGCTCCCGGCCCTGTGGGCTCGGCGTGAGCACGCTCCGCTCATTGAACCCGACTACCTCGCGGAGGCGGGAATACCGAGCCCGTGCGAGGGGTTTTGTCCCCTCGCTGTCGGCGATGGAGAATAGGAAACGGGGCTTAAAAGTTTAGCCCAATGAAATCAGAACAACTCCAAGAACCGCCAAGACAAGTCCTTCGAATATCCTCGCGTTCGGTCTCTCCCTCAAAACCAGAATCGCGAGGAGGGAAGCCAGTATGGGGTTTATCGCTGAGACCGGTGCCGCTATCGGCGAGCCGACGAGGGAAACGGAGTACACGAAAAGGTACTGGCCGAGAATTAGGCCCAGAACCGCTGCACCAATCAGGACAAGTGCCTCGCGCCTGCTTATCCTCCTGACCTCATCCCCGTACTTTGGAAGAAAAACCGATACGCCTATCGCTGCGAAGACCATCCTAACGCCGGCGAGCTGGAGTGAGGGTATGCTCTTCGTGAGGTAGTCCATTATGGTTATAGCGACACTCCAGGAAATTGGCGCGATAAAAGCAAAGATGAAACCGAGCCTGTCTGAGTTTTCTCTTTCCTCGGCTTTTTTGACAATTATTATAGCCAGTACAACTAGAACGGCGCCGAGGATTACGTGAGGTTTGACTTTTTTACCTAGAAAGAGTATGGCCCACAAAATTGCCCACAGGGGGTATGTTGAAGTTATCGGAACTGTTCTCGAGACGCCCATCCTCTTGAGGGCGTTGAAATAAAAGTAGTCCCCTATGACAAAGCCGAACTGGGCAGAGATGAATGCCAGGACGAGAAGCCTCGTTGGAAGTTTAAATACTCCAAGGTTCCCGGTGAGAGCGAATATTATAAGGAAGAGCGCCGAAGCAACGTAGAGCCTGAAGATGTTGGCACCAATGGGGGAGAGCCTTCTCAGTCCCACCCTGACCAGTATTGTTGAGGAAGCCCATGAAAAGGCCGATGCGAGCGCGAGAGTTACCCCGAGGATTATCGTCTTCATGCCCTCAGATTTGGAGTGTCCCTTAAAAAATTAGCGATTGAACGCTAAGATTAGAATCTAAAAAAGGCCTTAATATTCCCACTCTAACTTCCAGAGATGATGACCTCGGCAGAGCTGACGTCAGGATGATGACGATCTTGAGTGCTGAAAAGAAAAGGTCAGCGGAGGACTATGCTTATTTTCTTTGGCCTTATTGCAACGCCGTACTCCCTTGATATATCCTGGATAATCCTGTTTATGGTCTCGGTAATATCCTTCTTTATCCTCTCGTCTGAAATGCCTGAATAAGCTCCAAAAAGACCTCCAACGCTTTCCTTAACAAAGGATGCCTCAATGTTGACGTAGACTGTTGAACCCTGAACTTCGTGGTTGAGCTTGAGCCACTTGAATGTTACCCTTGGTATGAGTTTAAGCTCGGCGTGAATCCTGTTTTTAAGGGTTTCTATTGCCGGCTCGATTCTGCTCTTCAGCAGGGTCTCCTCTGCCTCTCTCCTCTTCTCCTCTGTGAGGGGTGCAAGTTCCTCTATCCCCGCCTCCTTCAGGAGTCTCTCAACTTCCTTCTCAAGGAGCTCCTTCTTGGCCAGGATTTCCGCAGCCTTGCCTGAAGTAACCGTGGGGGCGCTGGGTTTTACGGTGGTGGTTCTCTCTATAAGCTCAACGTCAACTGAGTGGACAGAGATATACCTCCCGATGCTCCTCCCTAGTTCCCTCGCGTGTCTGGTGAGTATAGTTCTGATGGTCCTCTCCGTAGTGGCCCTGTCGAACTCGCTTTCCACGGCTATAGCCAGGTTAATCTCAAATTCTCTCCTGCCCTTTATATCAAAGTACGCCCTTGTTACCTTTATCCCAGCTGTTTCAAGCTCTTTAATAACTGTTCTCGCGAAGTTGCTGAAGTAGGGCCACACATCCTCCAGAACGGCCAGCTTTATCCTTCCGTCCGGAGTGACGTTTCCTTCCTTCTTCTTGTCCGTGTCTACAATCTGCTGGGGCTTAACCTCCCTGCCGTTGAGAACAACGCTTATATCCCGAAGTATGGGCTTGTACTCGGCTTCCCTCAGGATTATCGGCGCGTGCTTGCTGACGATGTGGAAAATCCTCTTCTCCGCTACCTCCAATTGCCTCCTGTCGTCGCTCTCAGACGTCCCGTAAACGCGGACGTTGATGTAAACGACTCCTTCACCCACGTTGGCATCGAACTCAACCCTGTTTACAGAGATACCCCTGATTCTTCCAGCCTCTTTGATTATATTCTCCGCGTACTTTTTGAAGGCCTCTTCGGGGAGTCTACCTCCAGTAAAGTTAACTATCACCTCCGGCTTTCCACCACTGGATTTCGGAACGGGTTGAGGGGCCGGTTTAGATGTGGTCGGAGCAGGTTTTTCCCCAGTTGTGGGTATTCCTTTGGGCTTCTCCTGGGCCACTTGTGGTTTTGGCACTTCAACTTTCGGTGGCTGAAGGAACTCAAAGGAGAAAAGCTCGTTAAGGGGTATCTTCGGAGTCTCCGAATAAACATCGAGGTTCTCAGCGATTGAAAGCTTCATCTCAATCTCGTCGAGGGAGTAGACATCAACGACCATCGGTCTTCCAAGGAGGGATTTGATAAGTTTGAGTGCCTCATCTCCAATCAGAGTTTGCTTATTGTCAACCACAAGGCATTCAACCGCTAGTACCTTTGAGCTATCGAAGAGCACCGTTATGTAGTATTTTCCGTTTTTGTCTTTGGCAAATATCTTGAGAAAGGCCCCCTTTCCCTGACTGAGGGCCTCGTTGACAAGCTCACTGAGTTCATCTGCAGATGTTATCACGACGTTCTCGACGAGCGGTGCCTTGTCAGGTAACTGCATTTTCACCACCATTAGCTATATATATCCCTAACCCGCCTAAAGAACTCGGAGTAAATTCACGACCTAGTATATCAAAGGCACTATTTAAACATTGTTGTGCAGAAAGTGGGTGATGCTGATGAGAATCCTCATACTCGGTGGGGGCATCCTTGGACGCTCAATAGCCGAGGCTCTTAAAGGTGAATTTGACGTTGTCATCGTTGAGAAGGATGAAATCCGCGCCCGGGCCCTTGAAGAGAGCGGTTTCCACGTTGTCCAGGGTGACTTTTCCTATACCGCCACCCTTCTTAAAGCGGGTATTGAGAAATCGGAGCTGGTAATAATAACCACTATGGACGTTGAGACCATCAAGAAAACAATCTACGTCATAAGAACCAACAACAAGGAGGTTCCTATTATAACAGTCCTTCCCGATGAAATCAACCTTGAGAGGTTAACCGAGGACATAAAGGAGAGCTTTGAAGCGGATGTTAAAGTTGACTATGCGATTTCTCCAAGAACAGCCCTGAAAAACGCACTGATAGAGATGGTCAAACACATAGGTGAGAGGAAGAATGCTAACCTTCTCGTGAAGAAGCTCCGCGAGATGAGGAAAGAGGGCGATTCCCTCCTCATAGTTATGCACGACAACCCTGACCCGGATTCCCTTGCGAGCGCCGCTGCCCTGAGCGTTATAGCCCAGACGCTCGGCTTCAAAACAAAGATAGTTCACGGGGGTGAGATAACCCATCATGAGAACCGGGCCTTCGTGAACCTTCTCGGGATTGAGGTCACCCGTGTCTCCAGGGGTTCATACGAGTTGAAACGCTACCCGTTTATGGCCCTCGTTGATTGTCAGCCCAAAGGAAATCTCACAATCCTCGAAAGCTCTGACTATGAAAAGATTAAGATAGTCATAGACCACCATCAGGTTCTCCAGCATCTTTCCGACGTTCTCCCAGAGGATGCCTTTCTGGACATAAGACCCGACGTCAATTCAGCATCTTCAATCCTCGCCGAGTACATCAGAGGCCTCAACATCTCAGTTTCACAACCCCTTGCAACGGCCCTTTTCTACGGAATCTACATAGACACCAAGAAGTTCTCAAAGCTGAGCCCTGTTGACCTCAAGGCGATAGAGTTCTTAGCGGGTAAAGTGGATTATGAACTCCTTGACAAGATTGAACATCCGGATATAAGCATTGAGACGGCAGATATATTGGCCAGGGCAATCATGAACAGGAGAATGTACAAAAATGTGATCATAAGCAACGTGGGGTTCATAACCAACCGCGACGCCCTCGCGGAAGCGGCGGACTTTCTTCTGAGGTTGGAGGGAGTTAACACCGTTCTTGTCTTCGGCATAGTGAATGACAAGATTGAGATTTCCGCAAGGACGAGGGACGTCAGGGTGAACATCGGTGCAATCATGAAGGAGGCCTTTGGCAATGGTGGTGGGCACGCAAGGGCAGGAGGTGCCCGGGTAGAACTTGGATTGCTCAGCGTGGCAAAGGATAAGAGCTCCCTGTTAAAGTTGGTAGAAGAAGCTGTCACAGAGAGGTTCTTAGAAGCGTTAAAGGTGAAAGAGGGTTAATCCTCCTTGGCTTTCACGAGAACTATGTCCCCTATGGCCGTAACCCTGTCGTAGGGGACTCCGACCTTTTCACCGGGCAGAACAAGAGCAAGGACCTTTCCAGAGCCCCTCTCGATTTCAATTAGAACCTCATCAACGTAGCCAACGTAGTAGCCCTTTGTGTTGTAAATCTGTTTGCCGTAAAGCTTTGAGAGCCTCATCACCATTTTAATCACCGGCTTAGGTTGTTAATGGACATATTTAAGAGTTGCCTTTGCCCAGCTCCCTGAACTTCTCAAACCCCCATCTTCCAACGGCTCCAAAAAACGTAAAAGCCATGGCGCTACCGGTAAAGATGAGTATTGAGGTAACGCCGTGCTCAACCGACTGGAAGGCACTGTAGCCCTTCAGGAGGAGCAGGGCCGTCGAGGCTCCCCCGAGGTAAGTGGCGGGACTCATAACGGCATCTGTAAAGTTCCGGGGTCTGATAAGCAGGCTCGTCCCGAGAATTATTCCGAGTATGACGTTGGCAAACCTCGCGTCTATTCCATTCTCTACCCACCAGAGGGCGAGAACAAACGTTACTCCCATCCCAAGGCAGAAAGAAACAGCTGAGATCCTGAATTTCCACCCCTCACCGGCATGGATTCCAAGGATGGCCCCCATGATAAGCCCCAGGTAGATTCCATAGGCAAAGAGCTGGTTTTCGTAGGGTTCGTAGGCGAAGACCGCAAGCAGAAAGCCAACGAAGGCTCCAACGCCGGCAAAGGTGAGGGTTGCACCTATGTTTACTTTCATTCTACCACCTCAATCCTAAGCCTATCCCCGTCTCTCAGCTTCAACCTTTCCCTCAGGTTTACTGGAGCTACAATCTCGGCAATCTTTGGAGGGTGAACGGTTCTTGAAGGTATAACTATCGCGCCCTCGATGTTATCAATCCTAACCCTATAGGCCTTGACGTCGCCAAAGGTCCTTCCCTCTTTCGTGAATCCCGGTATTATAACGGGTCTCGCATTGCAGAGGGCGTCGAAGACAGTTTTCGGAAAGAGAACGCGGACGTTCAACGTTCCCGGGTATGGTTCAAAGCCAAGGTACTCTCTAATCAAAGGCGCGTACTGTCTGACGTAATAGGCACCCTCCCCAAGGCCTGAAACGACCTCCCCAACGATTACACCGGTGGAGAGAGCCTTTGAAATCTCATCACATAACCTCTGGAGGAAGCCCGCGCCTTCAGGGGTTACCTCAATGAATGTTGTTTTACCCTCAACACGTCTTTTTATCAGTCCTTCAGTCTCCATCTCTTTTAGTAGCCTAAGAACTGTCTGGGGAGAAACGCCCAGCTCATTGGCGAGCTTTCTCACTGTAACCCGGACTGCCTTTCCAATTGCACCCATTCTCGAGAGGACAACGAGGAGCTGTATGTTCTTCATTTTATCACCCTTGAGAGCCTATCCGCGAGCCTGAGCGGTTCAGGGTAGCCTCCTTTGTTTAAGGTTCTAACGAGTTCAACCGCTGACTCCAAATCGACCAGGTGTCCAACGCTTACATAAGCTTTTCCTACTTTTTTGTAAAGCTCCGGGGGAACACCGCGCAGGGGTCTCTTTGCAACTCCGACCGTTGGCTTTTCGATGAGGAGCCCGATGTGAGACGCAAGCCCGTACCTTCTCGGGTGGGCCTTTCCGTGCCCCTCGACGAGGAGAAAGTCGAAATTCGCCCCTTTGATTACCCTTAGTATAGGCCCAGTTTCCCTCAGGAAGAAAAAGGTCGGGACGTAGGGAAACGGGACTTCGGTTCTAAGGGTCCTCGTTTCAAGCACCTCACAGTCGGGAAAGGAACATAGGACGAAGGCTGAGAGCGCCTTCTTTTCCCGGTATGATACGTCAACGGCCCCAACTGTTTTAATTTGTTTGAGGTTTAACGGCCTCTCGACTACCCTCCCTGAGAGCCTGGCCTGAATCCCGGCAATCTTTTTAAGCTTTTCCTGAATTACATAATTCTGCAATTTAATCATCCTTTAAAACCTTCTCGAGCTTCTCTTCAAGGCTCTTGTTGAGCTTGGCCCTTGTCAGGTCTTCCAGCGTTTTTTCGAGAATGTAACGGGCCTGGTCCTGCTTTTGTCGAATGTTGACGAGGCCCTTTGGATATTCAAGCGTTATCAGAGCGTTGTACACGCTCTCCATCTCACGGTAAACCCTTTCGGCCGTTTCTATGTCTCCCTCCAGAAGCATGTGGAGGAAGTACCTCCTGAGCTCGCCTATGAAGTCCCCGACACCGAGGGTGTAGTCCGCTTCCGGAACGCCGAGTTCCCATGGCCACGGGTAGTCCTTCCCTATGACGTAGCTGAGTAGAAGTGACGCCTCGACGAACTCCTGGTGGGCGGTCTGAACGTAGCCGGAATGGTAGAGGTCGGGGTGGTCTTTGAGCATTTTCCTCAGCTTTTCTACTCTTTCACTGGTCTCCTCCCAGCGTTTCCTCGCGAGGTTTAAATCGTTCCTGTGGATTGCCTTCACGGTGTCCCCGCTGAGCCTGACGATTTCCCTCGTGAGCTTGAGTGCCTCCTCTCTGAGGGAATCTTTCTCGTCCAGAACGTGTCGTATGGCCTCGATGATTTCTTCCATTCCCATGCTCCCACCGAAAAGGGTTGGAGAAACGCCTTAAAAATGTGGGCCTGGCTATCCCCCACCGTCATCGAAGGCGGAGCCACCCTCAGGCGGTCCGGAGGCCAAGCCCTGTCCGCCCGGCATCGTCCACGGGACTTCATCGAAGGCCCAGCCCACTCCGTCCGGCGGGCCACCCGGGCGGGACCGTCATGGAAAATTCTTCGGCTGAAATTTTAAGGCTTTCGAGGTTAATAACTACTGGGAATGTTAGTTTCCCTAATTCATGCCGAAAATTATATAAGACGACCATCGAATGGCCATTGCTAAAAGGAAAGGTGGTGACGCTCATGGTCGAGAAGGTTAGAAACATCGTCGTTGAGGAGCTCGTTAGAACACCGGTCGAGATGCAGAAGGTCGAGCTCGTCGAGAGGAAGGGAATAGGCCACCCAGACAGCATTGCCGACGGCATAGCCGAGGCTGTCAGCAGGGCCCTCAGCAGGGAGTACATCAAGCGCTATGGAATTATCCTCCACCACAACACCGACCAGGTCGAGGTCGTTGGGGGAAGGGCTTACCCCCAGTTCGGCGGTGGAGAGGTCATAAAGCCGATTTACATCCTCCTCTCGGGAAGGGCCGTCGAGATGGTTGACAGGGAGTTCTTCCCGGTTCACGAGATAGCCATCAAGGCCGCCAAGGACTACCTCAGAAAAGCTGTCAGACACCTCGACCTTGACCACCACGTCGTAATAGACTCCCGCATCGGTCAGGGAAGCGTTGACCTTGTTGGGGTTTTCAACAAGGCCAAGGAGAACCCGATTCCTTTGGCGAATGACACCAGCTTTGGAGTTGGCTACGCCCCGCTCAGCGAGACTGAAAAGATAGTCCTTGAGACCGAGAAGGCCTTGAACAGCGACGGGTTCAAGAGGGAGTGGCCGGCAGTTGGTGAGGACATCAAGGTCATGGGCCTCAGGAAGGGCGATGAGATCGACCTCACAATAGCTGCGGCGATAGTTGACAGCGAGGTTGCCAACCCTGAGGAGTATATGGCCGTCAAGGAGGCTATCTACCAGAGGGCCAAGGAGATAGTCGAGGCCCACACCGAGAGAAAGGTCAACATCTACGTGAACACCGCCGACGACCCGAAGAACGGCATCTACTACATCACCGTCACCGGAACGAGTGCCGAAGCGGGAGACGACGGTAGCGTTGGCAGGGGCAACCGCGTTAACGGCCTGATAACTCCAAACAGGCACATGAGCATGGAAGCCGCTGCCGGAAAGAACCCCGTTTCTCACGTCGGAAAGATTTACAACCTCCTCTCGATGCTCATAGCCAACGACATAGCCGAGCAGGTTGAAGGTGTTGAGGAAGTCTACGTCAGAATCCTGAGCCAGATAGGCAAGCCCATCGACGAGCCACTCGTTGCAAGCATTCAGATAATACCGAAGAAGGGCTACTCCATCGACGTCCTCCAGAAGCCGGCCTACGAGATAGCCGACGAGTGGCTGGCAAACATAACGAAGATACAGAAGATGATTCTCGACGACAAGCTGAACGTCTTCTGAGTTTTCTCTTTTCCTAACTTTGTAACAAAAGTTGTGAAGGGATTCAAATGGCAGAATAGCCGTTCTGCCTGATAGCTCTCAAGAGCTTGGCCTCTTCGGCCATAAGGGCGAACTTTTCGCTCTTAACCTTGGCGAGCTTAACGGCGACGTCCTTCCTCTGCTTGGCCATCCTAACGAGCCTCGCCTCTTCTAGAACGAGGAGTTCCTTCCTCTTCTTAACGACCTCAAGCCTCCTCTGGAGGATTGACTTAACCCTCTCCATACTATCACCTAATCAATTAGGGGCGCCTAAACCTTATAAGGTTTTCGGTAAACGTTAAAGTTAACTTCGTCAATTGACGACCCAAAAAACTAAAGCCGAACCGGGACGTCATACACAGTGGGTGGGACCAGTGAAGATAGTGGCGGTGACGGACATCCACGGTAACGTTGGAATGATACGAAAGCTTGTGGACACCGTTATGGAAATAACGCCCGATGTTTTGGTCATAGCCGGCGATATAACCCACTTTTCCACCGCTGAGAACGCCAGAAAAGTCCTTGAG
>Ga0256833_1002618_pt1 | contig 12595 bp, 12 predicted proteins | sample 356284metaG_FD_190535 | JGI IMG/M metagenome (GOLD analysis project Ga0256833, IMG submission 190535) | Hydrothermal vent microbial communities from Mid Atlantic Ridge, Atlantic Ocean - 356-284 | ecosystem: Environmental > Aquatic > Marine > Hydrothermal vents | place: Atlantic Ocean: Mid...
TTTCTTTCTCTTTAATTCATAACAAAACTATTTAACTATCTCCATTTTCAATTAAAATTATTAAGATTAAAAACAAAATTTTTTAGGAGGAATTTTTTTAAATGTTGCCAAACAATGACCAAGATTTGCAGAAGAGACTTTTAATAGCTTTACTAATTACCACATTTTTAACTATGGGTTATGTTGCATTTACACAAATTTTCTTTCCTGAGAATACCTCTAAAACAAAATCTCAAACTAAAGTTGAAGCAACTGTTAAGAATACAAACAGCACCACTGGGGCTAAAGAAGTCTATCATACCTCAAATAAAATCACTGGTGAATTTAATCTATTAATGGGAAGTAAAAGGATTAATTCTGATGATTTAAAAGACCTTCTGATTATAAAAACTGAGTATGGAAAGTTGGAAATATCTAAAATAGGGGCAAGAGTAGTTTCTATATATGTTGATAAGTTTAAAACAGATATTATTAGTGATTTTTCAAAGAAAAATAGAATTTTTCCAACAGAGATAATAACTACAGATAGCAGGTTAACGGAGTTAATAAACTTTTCTAAATATGAATTAAAAAAAGATGAAAAAAATAATAGATATATTTTCACCTTAAATAAAGGCGGAGTAAAAGTAGTAAAGATTTTTAAAGTTAACGATGATGGAACTTTATCTCTTCAAATTAAAACAGATGGTTTAAAAAATGTAGGTTTAGCAGTAATAAACGGAGTTGTTTTAAACAGTGAAGACAGTCGTTTTGGGCACAATGGGGCTGTGGTAAAAACAGACAAAAAATTAATAAAACTTGATGCAGATATAAATCAGGAAAAAGTTATAAGGGGAAATATTTTATGGGCTGGAGAAGAGAATAAATATTTCTTACAGATGTTAGCCTCTAAAAATGGTTTTCCAGCTACCCATATAATACCAATATCCTCTGATAAAACATTAGTATTATCTGAAATATCATCAAATTTAGACGGTTTGTTCTTCGGTGGACCTAAACTTTATTCATTACTCGGAAAGATTGATGAAAAGTATTCAAAACTTTGGAATGTAAACCTAGGTCTAGAGGAAACTATAGATTTCGGAATATTTGGAATTTTTGGAAAACCTCTATTTTTACTTATGCATCTAATTTATAAGTTTGTTCATGATTGGGCTATAACTATTATTATTATTACAGTTATATTAAGAATTATCCTATTCCCTCTAAACCATAAAAGTTTAAAAGCTATGAAGAGAATGTCAGAATTAGCTCCTAAAATTCAACAATTACAGAAGAAGTATAAAGACAACCCACAGAAACTTAATGAAGAATTAATGAAGTTGTATGCAGAGCATGGAGCTAATCCAATGAGTGGATGCTTACCTATTTTGGCTCAAATACCTATATTCATAGCTTTATACAATGTTTTAATGGTAACAGTCGAGTTAAAAATGGAGCCTTTCCTGTGGATACCAGATTTGGCTAATAAAGACCCTTACTATATATTACCTATCCTTATGGGATTATCTATGGTAGCTCAACAGTGGATAACTCCTTCCTCCGATAAAAATCAAAAGATGATGATGTATATAATGGCTGGTGTATTTACATTTTTATTTATGAACTTTCCAGCTGGTTTAGTATTATATTGGTTGACTAACAACATTCTTGGAATAGCTCAAAGCTTTATAATTAATAAACAGATGGAGAAGGAAAAAGCAGTCAAAAATTAACTATCTCTTTTTCTTTTTTCTTTAAAGAAATCTTTTGTAAGAAAACACATCTAGATATTTATTTCCTTCATTTTTATCTATTAAATCAGCCATTATCTTTGCAGTAATAGGAGCTAATAATATACCATTTCTGTAATGTCCTGTAGCTATATACACATTTTTTATAAAATAATCTCCCAAAATTGGCTCTAGGTCAGTTGTTCCCGGTCTGTAGCCAAACCAAATTTCCTGTATATTTTTATTTTTCATATGTGGAAATGTGTCTATTAAACCTTTAAACAGCTTCATAACACCCTTTACACTGTTTCCATCCTGAAAACCTACCCTCTCCTCTGTTGCACCTATCACAAGTCTAGAATAATCAAATCTTGGAATGATATATGCCCTAGAACTGAAGAAAACTTTATCTATCTCTCCCATTTCAATATCAACTCCAACCATCTCACCTTTTATAGGAAAAACAGGAATATCTAAAATCTTTCCACTCCAAGCTCCAGCAGATAAAACACAGAAATCTCCATTTACATAACCGTTATTTGTGTATAATCTAAAAAACTCTCCATTTTTTTCCTCTATCTTTATAACTCGTGTTTCTTCTATAACCTTAAAATTTTTTAATGCATACTCCCTTAAAGCTTTCATTAACAGCCTATTATCAACCTGTCCATCTTCCTCAAATAAAACACCTCCGATAATCTCCTTTCCAAGAGATAAATAATTACCTTCTATATCTTTCCTATCTAGCCATTGACCTGATAATCCTAAAGTTTTATACGTAGTTAATCTGTTTATTAACTCTTCAGCATCTTTTTCTGAAAATGCAGGACAGAATATTCCACACTTCCAATAATTCGGATTTATTCCTGTATCTTCTTTTAATTCTTCCACAAAGTCCTTATACATCTGACGGCTTTCTAAACAGAAATCAAAGAAAATTCCCGGTTTTAACCCTTCTGCCTGAGGAGCTAACATTCCACCGGCAACCCAAGAGGCACCAAAACCTATTTTATCTTTATCTACTACAGTAATTTCATATCCTCTTTTATGTAATTCTCTAGCTATAGACAATCCTATAATTCCACCACCTACAATTACTCCCCTTTCCATTTTTTACCTCTTTGATTAGCATTTTTTTTATTTTATCACTGAAAAATATGTTTAACTTTACAATAGTATTGTCAAATTTTTTAAATGTTATATTTTTTTAATAAAAGTAATAATTATTAATAAAGGTTTAAAAATGGAAGTATTAGCTTGGATGTCTGAAAAAAAGAGCAATAACAAGGTTTTATGTAAAGCTTGTAATCAGAGATGTGTTTTAAATATAAATGAAGTAGGAAAGTGTGGAATAAGAAAAGTTAAAGAGGATGGAAATTTATATTTAACAACATATGGATTAGCTGCTGCTTACAATGTGGACCCTGTAGAAAAAAAACCCCTTTTCCATTTCCTTCCCTCTACTCCTATCTTTTCTATAGGGACTGTTGGATGTAATTTCAGCTGTAAATTCTGTCAAAACTGGGAAATTTCACAGTATCCTCAAACACATAATGGAGAGGTTTTTGGGAAAACATTAATGCCAGAAACAGTTGTTAATATTTGCAAAACATATGGTATTCCATCTATAGCTTATACTTACAATGAACCGGTAGTGTTTTTTGAGTATGCATACGACACTATGAAGTTAGCTAATGAAAATGGAATTAAAAATGTTTTTGTCTCAAGTGGATATGAAACAAAAGAGGCTTTAGAAACTTTAGCTCCATATTTAGATGCAATGAATATAGATTTAAAGGCTTTTTCAGATAGATTTTATAGAGAAATTTGTGGCTCTAGACTAAAACCTGTTTTAAAAACTATAGAGCATGCCTATAAACTTGGAATATGGATAGAATTAACAACTTTAATAATACCAAATGAGAATGATAGTCCAAAGGAATTAAAAGAATTAGCTAACTTTATTGCCTCTATAGATAAAAATATACCTTGGCATATCTCTAGATTTTTCCCAGCTTACAAAATGTTAGATAAACCACCAACACCTATTGAAACTTTAAAAATAGCTTATGAAATAGGTAAAGAGGCTGGTTTAAACTATGTTTATGTTGGAAATTTTGACGATGAGGACAGAGAGAGCACATACTGTCTAAACTGTGGGTTTAAAGTAATTGAGAGAAGGGGACATATAGGACAGTATGTTAAGAATAATCTTATAGACGGAAAATGTCCGAAATGTAATACGGAAATAGCAGGGGTTTGGAAGTAGAGGTTTTAATCTATGGCTTACACAAGAGAAGATTATATGAAACTTGTTGCTAATGCAATAGAAAAAATTTTAAAAGATAGATGTCTGATTATATTTTTTGGCTCTATTCTTACAGAGAGATTTAGTAGAACATCAGATATAGATGTTGCTATCTTTTGTAAAGAAAGGTTAAAGTTAAAAGATTATCTAAAGTTAGAGGAAGAGTTAGAAAATATCCCCATTCTAAGGGATATAGATTTAGTTGATATTAGAGATGTAAAGAATTTAAATTTTTTAGAAAACATATTGAGAGGCAGAATTTGGAGAAATTCACCAAAGCTTTTGGAAAACTTAAAAAAGCATACCGAAAGTTTAAAGGGGTAATTGAAAATCCTTTTCTACCTGAAATATTCAGTGAAGAATTTCTTATTGAAATAACAACAAAAAGATTTGAGTATACCTATGAAGCACTTTGGAAAACAGTTAAAGAGTTTTTAAGGGTAAGAGGTTTAGAGTGTAATTCTCCTAAATCCTGTTTTAAGGAAGCATTTAAGGAAGGCTTAATATCTGAAGAGTATGAAGATACAATTTTTTATATGATTTTGTTAAGGAACAGACTTGTCCATGTGTATGATGAAGAAATGGCTCGTGAGATTTATTTAAAATTAAAAGATGGAAAGTTTTTAAAAGCTATTGAAAGTGTTATAAAAAATTTAGAAAATGAGGAAGTTTAGTCTTTACTTAAACTTATTAATTTAGATTTTTTATTGTTTTATAGAAAAAATTATAAAGAAAAGAGAAGGATTTTTATATTTCTATTTCTTTATGTCTTGCAGCGTGGCATTGTATGTTAACTGCTACAGGTAAGGATGCAATATGAGATGGAGCAATCTCAATTTTAACATCTATAACAGTTATTTTTCCTCCAAAACCTAAAGGACCAACCCCAAGTTTATTAGCTTCCTCTATTAACTCCTCCTCTAACTTTGCAATTTTAGGGTCAGGATGTCTTTCTCCTATATGTCTAAATAGAGCTTTTTTAGCTAAAACTGTAGAGTAATCAAATGTTCCTCCAATCCCCACCCCTACGGTGAAAGGAGGACAAGCATTAGGTCCTGCATTTGCAATTGAGCTTAAAACAAATTTTTTCACACCTTCCAAACCATCTGCCGGTTTCAACATTACCTGTTTACTTTGGTTTTCAGAACCACCACCTTTAGCAGCAAACTTTATTTTAATTTTATCACCGGGGACTATGTTGTAGTATATCAATGCTGGAGTGTTATCTTTTGTGTTTTTCCTCTCAAATACAGGGTCATAGGCTAAAGAAGCTCTTAAATAACCTTCCTTCGTTGCCTCTCTAACTCCCTCATTTATAGCATCTGTTATATATCCATCTGTTATCCTTACATCCTGTCCTATATCAACAAAAAACACCGGATAACCTGTGTCTTGACAGTATGCTACCTGCTCGGTCTTTGCAGTTTCAGCATTTTTTAATATTAAACCTAATATCTCCTTTCCTATTTCTGAAACTTCTTTCTCTTTTGCTTCTTCTATCGCTTTAACAAAATCTGATGGAAGATTATACTCTGTATCCATTACAAGTTTTTTTACAGCCTCTTTTATATGCTTTGCTGAAATCTCCCTCATTTCCAAAACTCCCTTTAAAATTTTTTAAATCAATCCTAACTCTTTTATTCTACTTATACCATTTTTAACAGAGTTAACAGATTTTTCCCATAACTTCCATTCTTCCTCATTTAGCTCAAGTTTAATAATTTCTTCAACTCCCTCTTTACCTAGCTTAACTGGAACTCCAACATAAACATCATTAGCTTTGTAATAATCACCTTCTTCACCTTCCAAATATGTAGAGCATGGCATTATTTCCTTTTTATCCTTTAAGATAGCTTCTATCATATATGCTGTTGATGAGCCGGGAGCATGATATGCTGATGTGCCCATATAGTTAACTATCTCACCACCACCAAACTTTGTTCTTTCTACAATCTCTTTTAATCTTTCTTCTGGAATAAGTTTATTTAAAGGTATACCTGCAATATTTGAAACTGATAGAACAGGCACCATATCATCTCCATGCCCACCTAGGACATAAGCATTTATATTCCTTACCGAAACTCCAACTTCCATACTTAAAAAGCTTTTAAATCTAGCAGTATCTAAAACTCCTGCCATTCCTATAACTCTGTTTTTTGGAAAACCTGTAAGTTTAAAAGCAGCATATGTTAAAACATCAACAGGATTTGATACGACTATAACAATAGAGTTAGGAGCAAATTTTTTTATTCTTTCAGATAAAATTTTGATTATTCCAACATTTTTTGATAGTAAATCATCTCTGCTCATTCCCGGTCTTCTAGGAAAACCTGCTGTGATAACAACAATATCTGAATTTTCTAAAGGTTCATATCCTTCACCATCAGGAGAAACTACATAACCTTCAACTTCCACATCTGAGCCTAAGGATGTAGCCATCTGTTTTATATCTAATGCCTTTCCTTTAACAAATTCAAAAGTTTTATCTTCAGTTTTCCTAGGAATATCAAATAGTTTTACATTTGCTAATTCCTTTATAGCTAAGATGTTTGCCACATGCTCCCCAACGTTTCCTGCCCCTATTATAGAAACGGTTGGTCTCTTATAGTGGGTCATTTATAAATCCTCCTTGATACTAACGATAAAATTTCTTACAACTTATTATAAATCAATTAAAAAAATATAAAGCAAAAATTAGATAAGAAATATTTTTCAATTAGTGAGTTTGCACAGCTTACATGGTCTTAAATCAAAGATTTGAAGTATAAAGCATATCTCATCTAAACTTATAGTTTCTACTTTTTTATCCTTTAACTTTATTCTCTTACTTTTATTCTTTCTTTTCTTTCTTTGTTAAGTAAACTTTATATGGTTTATCAGTAAAATATCTGTTGCACTCATCATATCTGTATTTTATTTTAATTTTTTGATTTATATCTTTGTAAACTTGGTTATAACTATATTTTGAACATCTTATAATATATATATTCCTTTCCTTAGTATTTTTCCTATTTGTTTTTTCTTTTTTATATCACCTTAAGTGTACTGAATACTAAATTAGTTTTTTAATCTTTATTTTTATAAATAAAATTATGCTCAGTTCCATTTAATAATCTCTGTATATTAGATGAATGTTTTAGAATAATTATTATTGCTGAAATTAGTATTATGTAGCTATAAAAGAAGTTATTTGTTATTACAAAAAATACCAGCCAAGATATTGAAGCTGTTAATATTGATGCTAATGAAACATAACCTGAAACTAAAAATACACCTAACCAAAATAGAAAAAGTATTTGTGTAGCTTTAACTGATATAGCTAACATTACACCTAAACCTGTTGCTACACCTTTTCCACCTTTAAATTTCATAAATATAGAAAAACAATGTCCCAGAATGGCAAGAAGGGCAACCAAAGCTACATATCTACTTGGAAAGTTTAGAAAATTTTTAGCAATATAAACAGGGATAAAACCTTTTAATGCATCAAGTATTAATACTAAAATTCCAGCTTTTTTGCCTACCGTTCTAACAACATTAGTTGCTCCTATATTACCACTTCCTTCTTTCCTTACATCCTTACCGAAAATTCTACCTACTATATAGCCAAATGGTATAGAAGCTATTAAGTAAGTCCCGATTAAATATATTATCAAAAACATTATGCTTCCATTTCTCTAACTGTTTTTATAAAGTAAATAATACCTGAATAGTAAGCTAAAAAGATAGATATAAGTAAAAATATTTTCCCCAACGTTATAAATTTTATTGAAAGTAAGAATATTGCTCCAAATTGACAAGAAGTTTTAAGTTTCCCTTCGTTAGAGGCAGGTAATATATATCCCTTCTTTGCTCCCAAACTTCTTATCCAAGTTATTAACATTTCCCTCAAAACTATAAAGTAAACCCAAAAAGAGCTTATGTAATGTTTTTCTACAAATGCAGTCAATACTGAAATTGTAAAGATTTTATCAACTGCAGGGTCTAAAAGTTTTCCACTATCAGTAGTTATATTAAATTTTCTTGCTATAATTCCATCTAAATAGTCAGTTAATATTGCTAGAATGACTAAAAAACCGGATATATATATTTTTTCATTCAAAATAGAAAGGATTAACGGAGGGATTATGAAAATACGGGAGAAAGTGATAAAGTTAGCCTCCGTGAATATTTTCAAGTTATTTACCACCTTTTCTCTTTCTAATATAGGCTGGTATATTATCTAATTCTTCATAATCTATTTCATCAAATATATTTCTTTTTTCTTCCTTCTTTATTTCTTCTTTAGGAGAACTGACCTGAGATTTCGGTATTCTTTTAGTTTCTTCAATTTTTCTTCTTTCATTGATTCTTTTTACCCTTTTTTCTTCCTTCTCGTCTTCAAAATCCGTAGCCACAACAGTTATTCTCATCTCATCTTCTATATTCATATTTAAACTAGCTCCAAATATTATATGTGCATCTTGATGGGCTTTTTCTCTTATTTGGTCAACTGCTTCTTGAACATCTTCATACGTTAAATCAGGACTTATTTCTAAATTAATAAGCAATCTCCTTGCTCCTTCTATAGATGTTCCGTCAAGTAATGGGGAGCTTATAGCTTCATTTACAGAAGTTTCCACTTTACCTTCTCCTTTACCTTCACCTACACCTATAAGAGCTTTTCCTCCATCCTCCATAATCGTTTTTACATCTGCGAAATCAACATTAACTAAACCGGGAACTAGGATTATATCTGTTATTCCTTTAACTGCCTTGTATAAAATATCATCAACTAATTTAAACGCTTCTGCAAATGTAAATCTTTTTCCCGCTATTGTAGCTAATCTTTGATTATGTATAACTATGTATGTATCAACAACATCTTTTAGTTTAGCTAATCCTTCCTCTGCTATCTTTGCTCTCCTTGGACCTTCAAAATCAAAAGGTTTTGTAACTACTGCAACAGTTAGTATTCCCAATTCCTTTGCTGCTTGAGCTATTACTGGAGATGCACCTGTTCCTGTTCCACCTCCTAAACCTGCTGCTATAAACACCATATCTGCACCTTCCATAGCTTCCTTTATAACTTCTATATTCTCCTTTGCTGCTGCTTCTCCGATTTCAGGTTTTGAGCCTGCACCTAAACCTCTGGTTATACTTTCTCCTATAGGTATCTTATTAGGAACAGGTAGAGAGTTTAAATGTTGTAAATCTGTATTTACTATATAAAGCTCTACATCCTGCAAACCTTCTGTATGCATTCTTGTCACTGCATTACTGCCACCGCCACCAACTCCGAAAACTTTTATTTTTGATGGATTTTTAGCTTCAAAATTAAAATTTTCCATCTAATTTCCTCCTAACTTCATCGTTTTAAAAACTGCCTTTTAATTTATCTATAATCCTTTTTACAAAGGAAAAAATATCTATCTCTTTATCTGCAAAGATTGAAAACAAGCCTACAGAGTTATCTATTAGATTTGCTTTATGGTATAGCATAATTCCTACTGTCGTAGAGTACTCTGGTTTGTATAGTTTATCATTATATCCTTTAAAATCCTTTGGTTTTCCTATCCTTACATCAGTTTTAAATACTGTTTCTGCTAATGTTTTTATATCGGGAGTGTTTGCTACTCCTCCAGTTAAAACTATTCCACCTTTTAATTTATTTGTATAACCTTTTTTATCTAATTTAGCTTTTACCAACTCAAATATTTCAGTTAATCTTGCCTCTATAGTCTCAACTAATTCCACATTGTTTATCTGAATAGGCTCATCAACACCTATTGGTAAAACTTCTATTATAGAATTATCTGCATACTCTAATAGGGCAGTTCCATAATCAACTTTTATAGTTTCTGCTTCTTCCTTTGAGATTTTAAATCTATGAGCTATATCCATTGTTATCTGATTTCCCGCTATAGGTATAGATGTAGTATAATCTAACCCTTTATCTATAAAAACAGCTATATCCGTAGTTCCAGCTCCTATATCAATCACTGCAACTCCAAGGTCTTTTTCATCTTCATATAAAACTGCCTCTGCAGATGCTACAGGATTTGCGACAAAGTCTATTGGTCTAATTCCTGCTTCTGTTATTACTCTCTTTAAATTTTTATAGTCATTTTCCCTTACTAGTATGAGATGAAATTCTCCCTCCAGCTTACTTGCAGTTAGTCCTACTGGCTCCTCAACTTCATTATAACCATCTAGTTTATACTTTTTAGGAATTATGTGTAAAATTTCATATCCATTTGTTTCTATACTATCAGCTAGTTTATTTAACAGAGCATCTATATCCTCATCCTGTATAGTTTTTGCTCCTTCTGGAAAAACTTCTTCTTCACTTTCATTTGCACATACTATATGATAACCACTGGCATTTGCTATAACACTATCTATCTTATACCCAATAATACTTTCAGCTTTATCAACTGCTTCCTTTATTGATTGTATTGCATCAAATGACCTTACAACTAATCCTTTATCTAAACCTCTAGTTAATGCCTCTCCTACAGCTGTAATGTATAACTCTCCATCTTTTATCTCTCCTACTGCTACAACAGTTTTGTAAGTTCCTACATCTAAAACAACAATAGATTTAGTTTTCTCCATCTTTATTCTTCTCCTTTCCTATTACCATATGTTTAAAGCGAAAGTCTAACAAGGTATAATCATTTATGTTTTTAACTTTTAATAAAAATTTTTCTGCTTTTTTCACATTTCTTTCTAAATTCTCTATACCAAACACAAAAGTTTGGTTATTTTTTAAAACACAAGCAATCTGATTTCTATATATTATATATTTTTCTGGACTAAACTTTTTACAAAATTTATTATCTAACTCCTCCAACTTTTCTAGTTTTAACCTATCAATCTTTTCATCATTTATTATTATTCTTAACAGATTTTTTGGATTTAAATTTGGATAATACTTTTTATCTAATTTTACACCTTCCTTAGTAATAAAAAAATTTTTATTGTTTATAGAAACATAACCAAATGGTTTATACTCTGTAATTATTAATTTTATTTTTCTAAAACCTGGTTTTTCCAATTTTAAAGATTTTATAAAAGGGAATTCCTCCTTAAATTTTTCTTTAATATCCTTTTCATTTAAGGAAAACCATATTTTATTTGCTAAAATCTCTTTCACTTTTTCCCTGTTTAATTTATCTGAACCTTCTATTACAACTTCTTTTACTCCTAAATTTTTATAAAATAAATCTCTAATCTGAGGTATCTTTACAAGATTTAAACCAAGTAAGGCACATAATATTATCCATACTAAAAATGAAAGTTTTTTATAGAGTTTCATTTAATGCTCCCATTATTATTTTCAAAATTAATTCTTTAAAATCTATTCCATCTTTTTCTGCTGCTTTTGGCAAAAGACTGTGGTCTGTCAATCCGGGAATTGTATTTAATTCTAAAAAATAAGGCTTATTGTCTTCCCCCAGTATATAATCTATTCTAACTGCCCCTTTACATTCTAAAATATTATATATCTCCAATGATAAATTTTGAATATATTTATAAATATCTTTCTCTATTTCAGCGGGACATATATACTCTGTAGAGGAGGAAAAATATTTATTTTTATAATCATAAAAACCATCTTTAACTTTTATTTCTATAATATCCAACGGTTTCCCATTAATTACCCCAACTGTTATCTCTCTTCCCTTTATAAAATCTTCAACCAGTATTTTTTGATTAAATTTAAATAATTCATCTAAAGTATCAATTAACTCAGATTTATTTTTAACTATGGAAACACCTATGGAAGAACCTTCCTCTGCAGGTTTTAAAACCTTTGGAAATTTAGAGAGATCTAATTTTTCTATATCTTTATTACTTTTAATAACTTCCCAATTAGCCATAGGGATGTTATATGTTTTAAGAATTCTTTTTGTGAAGTCTTTATCCATTGTAATAGAGCTTGTTTTCACAGATGAGCTTGTATGTTTAAAACCTAAGAATTCTAAAACTCCCTGTATTACTCCATCTTCTCCACCTTTTCCGTGTAAAACATTAAAAACTACATCAGGCTTATAATTTATAATCTCTTTTATAAATTTTTCCCTCTCCACTGGGTCAAAAACTTTGTATTCTAAGTTTAACTCCTTTAAAGCACTTTCTACTGCTTTTCCACTTTTTATAGATATTTCTCGTTCAGAAGAATTTCCACCATACAAAAGAGCTATCTTTAGATTTTTCCTCAATCTGTTCTCCTTACTATTTTCTTATTTAATTTAATAATAACAAATTTAATAAGTTTTGAGTTTTAAAGGTTAGATTTAAGGTTTTTATAAGATTTATTGTATTTTTATGACTAACTGTTATTTTATTTTTGTATTAATTAAATCACCTGTTGTGTTAAACAGTGGAAAGCCCCTTTACCAATTAAAATTTTATCAGCAGGTAATCCTATAACCTTTCTGTCTTTAAAATGTTTTTGAATTTTATCTAAAGCTATTTTGTCTGTTTCTCTATAGAAAGTTGGGACAATAACATATTTATTGGTTATATAAAAATTCATATAATTTGCAGGTAGTATGCTATCTTTTTCTTCATCAGGATACTTATAGTA
>Ga0256833_1002619_pt1 | contig 12595 bp, 15 predicted proteins | sample 356284metaG_FD_190535 | JGI IMG/M metagenome (GOLD analysis project Ga0256833, IMG submission 190535) | Hydrothermal vent microbial communities from Mid Atlantic Ridge, Atlantic Ocean - 356-284 | ecosystem: Environmental > Aquatic > Marine > Hydrothermal vents | place: Atlantic Ocean: Mid...
AGAGACCAGCTACATGCTCGTCGCGAGATACCTCAAGAAGGCAGTCATGGATCCGCGGTTTGCGAAGTACACAGTGGGAATACCTGGGATCCTACTCGCAACCGCCGGGCTCCTCAGCATATTCGGGCTGGGAGGCCTCGTGCTCAAGTCCGTAGCCGCGCTGCTCGGTATCGCCATGATAGTGCATGGGTTCAACTTGGAGCCCATAATTAAGAGGGAGGTCGAGTGGCTCTTCTCGAGGCCCGGCCTCGTGCTGGCCGGCTACTTGCTCATGGCGATATTCACTGCTGCGAGCGCGGCCGCAGCCTATTACAGCATATCGCAGAGCACAAGCATAATAGAGGGTATGGCCGGCTTCTTCAGGTACTCGATACCACTCTTCTCGGCGGGAGCCGTGGGCTACATAATAGTGGGTAGGATCCTCTACATGATAGTTAACGGGGATCTCAGAATCCACAGCGAGGCCGCCGCCATAATACTATTCCTCTTCGCGGCCATAGCATTCTACCGGCTCGGCGTCAGCCTTGAAGCCGTTAAGGGCCCGAACCTCCCCGCAGCGCTGACGACGGCGCTCCTCTCAAGCGACTTCCTGGAGATCTCGATAGCCGGGGCCTCACTTACCGGCCTCGTGGAGCTGGCTGGGAGGGCTCTGAGTAGGAGGAGATCGGAGGGTTCGGGGGAGTCTAAGCGCCAAAGTTCCTCTTAACCCTCGAGAACCACCTTAGGGCCGCGTCTAGCTCCTCCAACGTGAAGTCGGGCCAGAGAGTGTCTGTGAAGTAGAGCTCGGCGTAGCGAGCCGCTAGCGGGACGAAGTCGCTCAGCCTCCTCCACCCCCCGGTTCTTATCACGAGATCCACGGGGGGCAGCTGGAGGCTCGGAGGCTCCACGCCCTTCAGGGCCAGGCTTACCTCCCAGAGGCTGGAGTAGCCTATTAGGAGTGTGAGGAGCCCCCCGCTCCTCCGGCTCGTATCTTCTTCCAGCTTCCGTGCGAGGTCCGCGACGTGTTCTGGGACGACGCCTAGATCGCCGAGTATCTTCACCCTCACCTCGCGCCTGGCGAGGGCTTCATCCTTCATGAGATCCCTCAACCCTCTCGCTATTAGGTTGAACACGACTAGGAGCTCGCCCGGAGGCCTCTTGACAGCGTTATCCCTGCTCAGCACGTAGACAGTCACGAATCTGGTGCCCCTAGAGTATAGTGCGTCGACGGCCTCCCTCAGCCTCCGGTAGCCGACTTCATACGCCTCCTCGAGGCCCACACCCGCCTTCCTAGCCCACCTCCTATTACCATCGGGTATTATGCCTACGTGAAGAGGCGTTTGAGCCATCCAGTCTTCCCCTACCTGGCCTGTCACTGGCCTTGCGCGACCTTAATACCGGTTTAGAGCGCCGGCTGGAGGGGCTACCTCTATGAGTGGGGCTTACGCGGCAATCGGGACCAGGAACCCCGTCAAACTCAGGGCGGCTCGGAGGGCTTTCTCGAGGCTCATAGGCATCCCCGTCGTAGCAGTTGAAGTGGAAGTTAGTGTTCCACGCCAGCCCGTAGGCCTCGACCAACTCGTGCGGGGCGCCCTCGAGAGGGCGTATAGGGCCCTCAGGGCCTCGGGAGCCCTCTACGGCGTCGGAGTCGAGGCCGGCCTCTTCGAGTTCCCGAGCAGCACGGGGTTCATCGAGACGCAGGTGGCGGCTATCGTAGGCCCCGGTCTAAGGGTGAGCCTAGGCCTCAGCTCCTCCTTCGAGCTACCCCCATGGCTCGTCGACTCCATGCTCTCAGGCCGGGAGCTGGGGGAGGTCTACAGGCCCCGCGGCGGTGATGTAGGCGAGAAGATAGGGTACATCGGGGTCGAGAGCCTCGGCTACACGACGAGGCAGGAGCTAACCCAGCAGGCTATAGAGTCCGCCCTCCTGCCCTGGCTAAGGGATCCCAGCTGGCTCCAGAGGGTCGAGGACCTAGCCAGGGAGGTGGGGGCCGACCTGGGAACAGCTTAAAGGGAGCCGCCCGCCACCAGCGCCCACGTGGGGGTGGAGTGCATGGGCGTCTACCAGTGGAGGGACCATAAGAAGCCCAGTGGCGGTAAGAGGAACTGGTACTACAAGGTCAAGAGGAAGTACGCGCATGGAAGACCCTTCGTGCCGCCCGTGCTAGCCGAGGAGGACTCGAGGGTCAAGGTCAGGGTTAGGGGAGGCAACTATAAGGTCAGGGTTAGGAGGGTAGCCTACGCCGTGGTGTCCGATCCTAGAACCGGTAAGAGCGTGAGAGCCAGGATCCTGAGAGTAATCGAGAGCCAGCCTAACAGGGAGTTCGCTAGGAGGGGCATAATAGTCAAGGGCGTCGTAATAGAAACAGAGGTGGGCAGAGCCAGGGTCACGAGCAGGCCGGGCCAGGACGGCGTCGTCAACGCCATCCTACTAGAGGGGAGCCTCGAGCAGGCCAGAGGGGAGAGCAGCGGCTAACCTGACAGGCGGGAGCCCCCTTGAGTGGCAGGGAGTACAAGGGCCGCCGAATAGTCCTTTGGCCAGTTAACATAGACTCTGAGGCCACCATCAGGGAGGGCCGTAAGATCCCGAAGAGGGAGGCAGTCCCCTCACCGAGGCTAGACGAGATAGTCAAGGCCGCCGCGGCCCTCGGGCTCGACCCCATCGTCGAGGAGAAGGCCTACCCCCGCCTATGGTACCGGGAGAGGGCGCGGGTATCCGTGCTCAAGAGGGGATCGAAGAGGGAGACTCTAGCAGCGATTGCTAGGGAGGTGCTGAGGCAGCGCTCCACGAGGAGGCACGCCGCATGACAGTCGGACGGTGGTTCCTCCGGGTAAAAAGCGCTTTCCCGCCCACCACCCGTTAACCCTCCTTAAAGGCTGGGTCCCCATGTAAATGGGGGGTCATCCCCTAAGTCGAGCATGTGAATCACCATAGCACGCGGCGGCCTTAAGGGGGACGCCGCTCTCAGGGGGCGGGTGTGCGGGTGTCGAGGTCCACTAAGGGCCCTGGTAGGGGTGGCGCCCGGAGGCCTATACGGGGGGTCGTGGTCTCGGCTGTCCCCACGGGTCACGTGGTGGTCAAGCTGGAGGCCCGGGAGGTACCGGGCCTCGGCTGGGAGGCCCTCTCCGAGGATTCCCGTAGGATAGGTGTTGTAGTCGACATTATAGGTAACGTGGAGAGGCCATACGCGGTGATAAGGCCTCCATCGAGGGATGTGCTTGCAAGTGTAGAGGAGGGCTCCCGAGTCGAGATCAGGCCCCCGCCCCCCAAGAGGCGCCCCCGCCGGGCCGCCGCTAGGGGTAGGAGGGGTGTCCGTCGTGGAGTGCGGCAGAAAGGTGGTGGACGAGTTCGGGAACGTGATATGCGTGGACACGGGGCGGGTGATAGGGGCAGAGTTGGACGTAGGCCCCGAGTGGAACGTGGCAAGGGACAGGGAGAAGGGGGTCGATAGGACTAGGGCGTCGGTTAGATTCACCTACACCCACCACGCTCAGAGGGAGCACGTTAGCCTAGAGGCGCTGGGGCCGGCTCGGTCTAGGAGGCTTCGCATGCTAAGAGCGTGTAGGGGAGGCAGGAGATGCGGGCATAAGGTGGGCTTCACGTACCCAGAGAGAGTTCAGTTCGACCACTTCAAGCTGCTGCGGGACGCCGCCCAGATCTTAGATCTACCGAGGGAGATACAGGAGACCGCTGGCATGATACTCCACTTGTACTTCAGCAGAACCGAGAAGCCCAGGCCTAGCAAGGCGCCCCAGCTGGTGGCCGCGGCGGTGAAGGAGGCAATGGACCTCCACGGTTACACCATGCCGATATCGAGGATCCTCGACGCATTCAATATAACGAAGAGCGACTTGTGGCGAGGCACTAGAGCACTCAGCGAGGCTGGGGTCTTAGGGAGCCTCTGGAGCGTCAACTACAGGATGGGCAGGGGCAGGCTCTCAAGGCACATCGAGATGACTAAGAACTTCATAATAAAGGCTGTAGGCGACCTCCACTTACCCATGGAGGTCGCAATGCTTGCAAACGACATAATAGATAAGATCGTGGAAATGGGGAAGGGACTCGAGGGTAGAAGGCCTGAGGCTCTCGCGGGCGCAGCGGTCTATCTAGCCGCGCGCCTCTACGGCTACAGGGTCTCACAAAGGGAGGTGGCGAGGGTGCTCTCCGTTATGGAATCGACTATTAGAAAGCAGTTCCGCTTCATACTCTCCGACCTAGTCATAATAGTGAAGGTGTAGATCCAGTCTTGGGGGAGGAGGATCCCCTTTAGGCTCGACTTCTTCTACTTTCGATACTCGTAACTTACTCGAAAGTATAAACCCCCCGGCACACCTATTGTTACAACCCGGGTGTCCCAAGCTCTAGAGTAGGAGCTGTAAGGGTGGAGGTGTCGCTGCAGTTGCCTAGGGCTAGCATGGAGGAACTCGAGAAGGCGGCGCTCGACCTGATAAAGAATAGTGGCTCGAACGGCATCCTCCAAAGCGAGCTATGGAGGAGGCTGGGGCTCGACAGCAGGGAGGGATCCCGCCTAGTCCTAAGGCTCGCGAAGAAGGGCCTCATAAGGCGGGAGCAGGTCGTCGTCAATGGCAGGAGGACCTACAGGCTCAGGTACACGAGGCCCCCCAGCATGGAGCTTAGGATCCTCGTCGACCTCAGCGACGTGATGGATATACCCTGCTTCACCTGCCCCTACCTGGATCAGTGCGGCCCCGGTAACTTCAATGACCCGAGGACCTGCCCGATACTCCACTCCTGGCTCGAGAGGAAGGCTAGGGAGCTCTTCGGCGGCGACGGCGGGCTAGGGGAATAATCGATCTCACCTCCTCAACACCCGCATCGGATCTGAGGCCCGTGGGTGATAGGTGGGTGGCCGCCACCCTGTAGCCCCTACCCTCAAGCTCCTCGGCCAGCGCCTCCCTAGGCGGCATATTGAGTTTGAGCGACGAGGCCAAAGCCCATATCTCGTAGTAGAACCTCCCCCCGCTTAGCGTGGACTCCGCCGCCAGCGTGGAGGCCAGCCTCGAGACCCTGCGCTGGGTACTCATGTAGGAGAACCTCGTGAGGGCCAGCCTCTCCACCTCTGAGAGGAAGTCTTGATCCCCTATCTCGCAGGACCACAGGGGGCCTATGCGTTTAACCCTCCCCGGCTCCGGGCAGCCCGTAAAGGTGGCGTGCCCCAGGTCTACGCACCATAGGGCCTCTGAGACGCAGTGCTCCATCACCCAGTTAGCCCTCCTCGCCCCTCTCTCAACGAGTAGGTAGGCCCTCACGTAGTGGTCGGCCCAGTAGGAGGCCAGGGGCCTCACGGCCTTGTCGCGGGCCGCGGCTACCCTAACAATGTAGCCCAGGAGGATCCTGACAGCCTCCTCCCTCGAGTGGGGCATCCTAGCTGTGGAGGCGTGGTACCTCCTCAGGGCCACTTGGGGCTTAGAGCCCTCCAGCACCGCTAGATCCGTTGCAGTCACGGCTAGGAGCCCCCTGTGGCCGATGGCCGCCACGGCGGCGTCGAGGAAGGGGGCCGGGCTCCCGAAGGGGTCTATATCAACGACTAGAATGGGCTCGGGCTCCTCGCGTGATAGCCTGTAGAGGAGGGCCGAGGCGTCGGCTCTAGTCACAGTCACCCTATCCCGGAGCCCGTTCGCCTCGACGTTCCTCTTAGCGTAGGAGACAGCGTCCCAGTCTATGTCACCAGCTATCACCCTCCCAACACCCTCAACCTCGAGGGCGTACCTAACCGCCCTGACGCCCGTGGCCGTTAGGGGTTCAACCACAGTCACAGGCTTGTGTGGGGCGTAGAGGTTGATGTAGGCCTGGAGGGCGGCCACACTGAAATCCCTGTTAAACTCCATGACCGGATTATAGAACACCGGCAGCCACGCGGGCTCGAGCCTAGAGCCCGCCAGCGCCCCCGAGGGATCCGGTATCCACAGCAGCGCCTTCCCCTCCGCCACCACAGCCCGCTGCACCGGCGAGCCACCCCGCCAGCTCGGCTGCCCTAGCGTTTAACTCCACCCTATTCTCGAGTGTCACCTCAACTATACGGGCCCCCCGGGCTAGAATCTTATACATCCAGGGATCCCGTGCCGGCAGCCTAGCGTGGATCACCGCCAGCAGGGGCTTACAGGACTCCGCGGCGAGGCGTATCGCCTCCCTCAGCTCCGCCACGGCCAGCTCCATGGGGCCGACCTCGTCTATGGCCACGACGTCGGCCTCCTCGAGGGCCCTCCTAATAGCCGAGGCCCCCAGGCCCGCGGCCGCTTTCTCGTCTACAGTGTACCTCCCAACCCTGGGGCCCCTGCCGGGGCCCACCCTCGCAAGCCAGGCCCACGCACCCGTCGCTAGATCAACTATGCGGAAGCCTATCCTCCTACCATTAGCCCCCCTCTCCTCCGGGGCCGCTATACCGCCTACCCTGCAGCCCATCTTCTCTAGCTCGCGTACAACCCGGGAGAAGAGGGTGCTCTTGCCGACGCCCGGCCTACCCGTTATTAGGAGCCTCCTCCCCGAGCACTTCATCGGGCCTCACTCTCCTGTCGCGGCGAACCACCCTGATATCGCCCATGCCCATCAGCTCCCTCTCAGCGCTCCTACTCTCGACAACGGCTACGGGCCTGGAGCCCGCCACCCTCGAGAAGCGGAGTAGGTTATCGACTCTATCGAGGAGCCTTGAGAGCGGCTCCCGCTTGTGGTGATAAGCTATCACTATCCTGGACTCCCTCTTAACCGCTGTCAGGTCGACGGCCGTCTTCTTTGCGTGGAAGACGCGGGCCCCCCTCTCCTCTAGGATCCTCGCGAGCCTCTCCTCGCCCCTCTCATCATACGGTGGCTGCCCCGCCGGCTCCTCCGGGGGCTCCTTGAAGGGGTCTATGGGCTCTATTACTTCCTCGCCTAGGAGCCTCGCCAGCTTCTCGGCCTTGTCGAGCGTTGGGTCTGCGACCCCCCTCTCATACTCGTAGACCATCTTACGGCTCACGCCGATGAAGCTCGCCACGTCGCCCAGGCTCAGGCCGAGGCTCTCCCTCGCCCTCCTCATGGCGTCCCCGTCTATCCTAGCCCTGAGGGTGTCGCGGGCTTGGTACGCGTAGAGGCCTCCACCGCCCCTGAGGTACTCCTCCAGCGATTCAATGCTGATTACCGGTATGCCCCCCCTCTCGTAGGCCACGTAGGGCGCTAGCTCGCGGCCGCCCATCCTCTCGGCCACGATGCCAGCCGGGAAGCCGAGCGTGGCCGCGAGCCCCTTAAGCTCGAGTAGCTCTGAGCGCGGGAGCTCGGAGGCGTCGTCCGTTATCTTTAACAGCATGACCCTTCCATCCCTCGTCCTAGCGACTACGTCCACGCTCCTCCTCTCGATCTTATCGGGGTAGTCTATGACGGCAACCTCATCGCAGTACCTGTAGAGTACTGCCAAAGCCTTGTAGAATACCTCCTTTACCCTAGCCACCCAGGACCCCGCGCCTATTACTACTGGCTTGAGGCTTTTATACAGCAGAACCTAGCAACTCGGGGGTCGCGAGCTTGGGTAAAGCTGCGCTCCCCAAGGATCCCGGGGCGCTGCTCAGGAGGCCCTCAGCGGAAGAGCTGGAATCCCTCATAGAGGCCGTCAAGGACCTCCACGCCCGAGAGGTTGCTCGGGGTAGGGTGGGGGATATACGCAGGCTAGGCGGCGTCTTAATATCCGACCCTATAGACGAGCCACTCGTTATAATAGGGGATCTCCATGGTGACATAGAGAGTTTAGAGGAGATACTCTCGAAGGTGTGGGGGCTCATACAGCGGGGCGCGGTTGTTGTATTCCTCGGAGACTACATAGATAGGGGGACCCCAGAGGGTCAGGCGTCCGTGCTAGCGGCCGTCCTAAGGCTCAAGGAGGCGGCCCCCGAGAGGGTGATCCTACTCAGGGGGAACCACGAGCCTCCACCCGGCCTAGAGCCTAGCCCCCACGACTACCCCCTGGCGCTCCTGCGACTCTACGACAAGAAGGCTCCGGCCCTCTACGAGGAGTCGCGGGCCCTCTTCAACACGATGCCTCATGCCCTGCTAGTCAAGGGGTGGGCCCTCCTAGTCCACGGGGGTATACCCACGGGGAGCCTTGGGCGCTCCACGCCCGAGGAGGTGCTAGGCGCGGGGGAGGATCCCCCGATGGATATACTCGAGGAGATACTCTGGAACGACCCAGTGGAGGACGTCGAGTTCAGGAGGCCAAGCATTAGGGGGGCAGGCTACGAGTGGGGCCCCAAGGCGACGGCCATGGCCTTAAAGAAGCTCAACGTGAAGTACATAATAAGGGCCCACGAGGCCGTCTACACGGGCTACAAGCTCAACCACGGGGGGAGGGTTGTAACAGTCTTCAGCAGGAGGGGGATGCCCTACGGGAACCCCAAGGCTGCATTCCTCGCCTGCCCCAAGCCCCCGGAGGGTGGGGGGATACTCTCCTGCATCAGGGTCATAGGATCCTAGCCGGCCACGCCTCGCCGTTAGGCGCCGCAGGGTCGGTCTAGGCCTCTACGAGCGCGCCCTTCAACCACTATCGCCCCAGCCTCATGCGGGCTATGAACTCCGCCACCCTAACGGCGTCCCTAGTCTCTGCGGGGTCGTGCGTCCTGACTATGTGGGCCCCATTGTAGACTGCTATAGCCGTGGCGGCTAGGCTCCCCCAGAGCCTCTCGGCGGGATCCTCTCTCCCAGTTATCGCCCCTATGAAGGACTTCCTCGAAACCCCCACGAGGATGGGCCGCCCAAGGCATCTGAGGATCTCGAGATTCGCTAGGATTGTTGAGTCCCACTCGTACCAGGGAGGGCTTTTGGGCCTGAAGAAGCCTATAGCGGGATCCACTACGACCTTGGATATATCGATGCCCGCGGCCTCTGCTATTCTCAGCGACTCCGCCAGGGCTCCCAGCACCACTGGGATCGGGCTAGCCCTCTCAGGTAGCTCCCGGCTATGCGCCGCCACTATAACGGGTACCGAGTACTCCGCGACGACCCGCGGCATCCGCGGGTCCCCCTTAAGGCCATACACGTCATTCACTATATCCGCGCCAGCCTCTATAGCCTCCTCGGCAACGCGGGCCCTCGTGGTGTCGACTGAAACGGGGATCCTCACCTTAGAGTTCTCCTTGATAGACCTAATGGCCTCGACGACCCTCCTCGCCTCAACGTCCTCGGGGACGTATGTATCCTTGTAGGGGGCAGTCGACCTCCCGCCAACATCTATAAAGTCCGCCCCAGCCCTCTCAAGCTCCTCGGCCCTAGCAGCGACGGCCTCGGGATCAACCACTATTGAGCCTCTATAGAAGGATTCAGGGCTAACATTTATCACAGCCATTATCCGAACGGGATACTCATCGCCGACTTGCACGCCCGCTATAGAAGCCCTAATGACCCCCACGGGGCCACACCATGGCCCCACCCCCTAGACGGGGCCCTTAGGCCTTTACACGGGCCAAGCGTGAGAGGCGAGGCCACCGCCTCGATTGGATCTTCTCAGTTCTGAGTCTGGGGTGAGCCTTCCTTTAGTTGCGGGAGTTTTTCTAGCTCCCTCGCGAAGGGTGCTTCGCAGCTGTATTTGTTGAAGTGGTTACAAAGGTAGCATATTATGGCTCTGAAAGCCTTCTCTTTAACCTCTATGCTGGCGTTGCCTAGGAGTATGCTTGCGACTCTCTCAACCACCCGCCTTAGGTCGTTGTTCGACAGGATCTCCCTCAAGTACCTGGAGCCCCTTTTACCCGTGACGTAGTATGTTACCGCCGCGGGTGTTAAGCCGAGCAGCGAGGCCACCCTATACTTGCTCGCCCCCATCTCAACCATGACCACGGCGAGCGCCGCTCTGATCGACGGGATTATCTCTCGGGCGGCGTACTCGCATGGCATTTCAGCTATTTTGCCTCTCCTGGCCTCCCTCAAGGCTCTAACACGCCCTGGCCCTCTACGTTGTCGATTCATGTAACAGCGTTAATATACTCTCGCTATGTAGGGGGCCAGGGGGGTGTGGGGTATGGCTGGGAGGTTCTACGAGCTGGATCTAAGCCCGGAGTTCATGGAGGATCTCAGGGAGAGCCTGGCGGACATGGTGAACCCCGTTAGGGTCGACGTGTTCGTTGGCCCCAACTGCGAGACCTGCGAGGACACGGTAAAGCTTATGAAGGCCTTCGAGGAGGCGGCACCCGTCGTTAAAGGTAAGAGGCTCCTAGAACTCAGGATATTCGATAAGTCCAACCCAGAGCACCGCCAGGAGTTTGAGAGGCAGGGGATAGAGAGGGTGCCAAGCGTCACACTGATAGATGGCTACATACGCTACACAGGCATACCGGCGGGAGAGGAGGTTAGAGGCCTCGTCGAGACGATACTACGCATCAGCGAGGGCGATAGCGGCCTTGAAGAGGAGACCGCCAGAGCCCTGGCGGGGCTCAAGAATAAGGTTCACATAGAGGTTATAGTAACGCCTAGCTGCCCCTACTGCCCATACGCCGTGCTTCTAGCCAACATGTTCGCTTACGAGGCGTGGAAGAGGGGTAGTAGAATGGTTATCGCAGACACAGTCGAGGCCTATGAGAACTCTGACATAGCGGATAAATACGGTGTCATGAGCGTCCCAACCATAGCACTCAACGGGATTGTGGCCTTCATAGGGGTCCCCTACGAGGAGGACTTCATAAACTACGTGGTAGCAGCGGCGGAGGGCAGGGTCGAGGAGATAGCCCTTAAGGAGTATGGAGACGCCACTAGCCTCTAGCCCTCCCGAGCCTCTCCCTGAGGATCTCGGCTATCCCCCTTTTCTCGAGTTCAACGGCAGCGACGACGTGCCACCCCGGCGGCAGCGGGATCCTCGTTAGCCCCCTCTCAACGGGTACCCAGTCCTCCCCTAGAGCGTCGACCACCAGGACTCTAGGCGCCACGGGCTTGCTAAACCGCAGCTCGAGAATCCCGGGGCTGCCGGCGGGTGTCCATGCATAGAACCATATGGTCTCGCCATCCACGAGACTGGAGCCAGCGCAGTTAGCGCACCTAGCATGGCCTAGGCCCCCCTCCGGTCCCCGGGAGTCGGGGGGTGTGAGTAGCTCGAATAGAGACCTAGCAGCCCTAAGCGGCCCCCCCGAGCCGAGGGCATAGGGCCTCCCCTGGAGGCCTTCCACCTCGAGCCTGCCTGGAGAGGCCCTGAGCCTGACTCCCCAGGGTGAGGAGGCGTAGAGGCTCGCCGTGGGGCACTCCACGGTGATGGCGTTAGCCTCGACCTCGACGGAGTGGGTGGCATACATGTAAACTGGCCCCCCAGGATGTAGCACCCCTACCCTATAGTCGGCGCAGTCGACCTCCAGCGCTAGGGGCCCCCGGGCAACGGCCTGGCCCTCGGAGTAGAGTAGGGTAGCGCCACCGCCGAGGCATGAGATGACGCGCCTACCCCCGGGTGTAGAGGCTAGAGTGCACTCCGCGCCGACGATCCTAGCGCCCCCAATGCTTGGGGGCCCTGATGCCCGGGGTGCTCTCTTGCTACAGCTGCATGGGCTCCTTGACTGGAGGGGCTCTAGGTCTGGCACGCCTACAAGCCTTCCATCGAGCTCGACACAGCCCGGGAACCCGCTCTCGCCCTGGGCTGGGAGGATCCTGGGGTGTAGGAGGGGGTTGAAGCACTCCCCCGAGCCGGGCTCTCTAGGCCTACCCGGGGGGGCTTTGAGGTCGTACTTGGGGGGCGCGCCTAGGATCGCCTTGAGGCCCCTGCCTATGCTGACGCCCTCCCAGTGGAGCTCGACTCCAAGGCCGCTGTAATCGTAGCCGCAGAGGCGGGCTATCGGGGGGGCTCCCAGGATCCCCTTGGGGCCCTCCTCCTCGAGGAGAGAGCACCAGTCTAGCGGGCTAAGCCTCGAGAATGCTTCTAAGTACGTCTTCGACATCCCCTGGATCCACCCTCTTTAGGACACCGTAGAGCCTCTCACCCTCATTATAGTCTATATTGGCTCCAAGCGCCTCTAGATGCTCTGCGAGGCTCTCCCGCGAGGCCTCACCGCGCGCTAGCACACTAACCCTGAGGCCATCCTCGCCCTCCCTAAGCGATACAGAGACCTTGAGGAGGCCATCCCTACTATAGCCCGTCACTCTAACCTCGCCGACGCTTCCGCCGGTGAGGGTCTTATACCTGGCCCTCGACTCGCTCACACTCATGCCAGCGCCCTCGAGCACCCTACGAGCCCTTGCAACCCACTCCACCAACACCTCACCCCCGCAAGCCCATAGCCTGGGCGGCCCGCCGGTTGGCCCGCGATAATTCCGTCACAGATCCGGTTGGGGGCAAGTATCCTCACCCCGGCGGGCCACCCCTCTAGGCTGGAGGCAACCCTCTTAAGGGCCCCCAGGATCCCCTAAAGCGCACCGGGATGAGGGTTTACTCCCGGTCCGAGCCTCGAGGCATGAGGTGAACATACCCGGCCGACCGCTACCTTACAAGTTTTACTATGACGTCGCGGCCAGTCCTGAGCACCTCAACCTTGCCGAGGGCCTCGAGGGTTAGGAGGCTCTTAGACAGGTCAGCCTCTGAGAGCCTGTAGTTAAACCTCTTGTAGATCCAGTCAATTATCTCCTCAACCCTTACGGGCACGTCGCCGCCTCGGCTGCGGTCCACGAG
>Ga0256833_1002620_pt1 | contig 12592 bp, 22 predicted proteins | sample 356284metaG_FD_190535 | JGI IMG/M metagenome (GOLD analysis project Ga0256833, IMG submission 190535) | Hydrothermal vent microbial communities from Mid Atlantic Ridge, Atlantic Ocean - 356-284 | ecosystem: Environmental > Aquatic > Marine > Hydrothermal vents | place: Atlantic Ocean: Mid...
CTGGCCTCTCCCCTGCCGCCATCGTGGTTTCTCGGATTTACCCCGCGGCCAAAATCGTGCGTCTTTCCGCCCACGGCACGCCCCCGCAATGGCTGCCTGCGGAAATCTTTTAGGAGGGCGGGCATGACCGCGTTTCGTGTCCGAATACTGCGGGGCAAGAATGGCAAGGTGGTTGTCCAGCAGCTGAAATACGAGCCACAATGGGAAACCATTGCCGTTCTAACGCCTAAATCCTTTATTCAGACCCCCCGCGGAATGAAACCTGCGGGCAAGGCCACGGATGAAGAGATCATCGCCGCCGTGGTCGCCGACAAAAAGGCACCCGCCTGAGACCGGCATCTCAGGCGGGTGTGGAAAGGGAAACTAACATGAGCACTGATATTTTAGCATACTTTCGCCTTGGCTCAAAATTGCGGGTCCCCCCCACCACCGTACCGGCCACCGGCGACCGCGTTGCCGGGCCGGTAGTTGTCCCTCGCCCTACGGTGAGCAGCGTCATCGACCGGTGGGGGCCCTGGATGTGCCCAATGGGGCTGCTGGGCGTGGCCGCCCACGACGGCGTGCCGGTCACCCTGAAGTTCTGGCAGGGGCACGCCAATGCCACCTTGTTCGCCGGTGACCCGCGTACGCTCACCTTCATGGTGGAGCCTTTGCTGTATAGCCTTGTCTATCAGCAAGGCGTTCACCCCAAATTCCGCGGTGCGCCGGACGCCCACAGGTACACCTGCGGCGCGGACAAGGTGCGACTTGGTATCGTTACCCCACCCGGCATCCGCTGGGACAACCGAATTGCCAAGGCCGCCATCAACGGCGGTATTGTCTTGGCGGACGGCGAGGTTGGTCGCCGTCTTCTCCCCTCCCTACGGGTGCTGATCGAACAGCGGCTGAGGGAAGGCATTAGCTACCGCATCGCGCGGCACACCGTCGTGGTGCTGCACGACGTGGGGCAATATTGGAACCGTTGGCCGATGGCATCCCGCCGCTTGTGGCCGTTCATCTTGGAGAACGGCTACAAGGTCGGGGTGCATGTCATCGTGACCTTGCGGTATTCCGACCTCGACCGAGTGAGCCGTACTCCCTCTCGCCGCATTTACGGGGCACCCCAGGCCCCGTTGCCGGACGCCCCCGTCTTGCGAGACCTCGCGGCGATGGGGCTTGAGACCTACCCACCTCATCTCGCGCTTGTCCCCAGCGGGGGCAAGTGGCTGCAGATGGTCATTCCTTCGGTGGGGTGAGGCGATGGAAAAGGAAACCCTCACGACCGAAATGACGCCCGACATGCCCGAAGCCGAAGCGCCGGAAACGCCGGAAGGCGGGCTGGGGCAGGCTTTGGCGGGCTTCGCCAAAGCCATTGGGCAGATGGTCAGGGGTTTACTCATCTTCCTACTGCGCCTCATTCCCATCTTGCTGTGGGCAGCCGCCGTGTTGTTCTGGGGCTACCGCCTCTACCGGTTGCTACAAACGGTTATTGGAATTTACGCCCCCGACGGGAGAACAGTGCCTCTGGTAGCATGGATTGCTATCGTGCTCTTGACCAACCTCCCGGCCATTGCTGCCAATATCTACCGCTCCCGCGAGGGTGACCGGAAAGACAAATTTTTCCGCTTCGGCGGTGTGGTCTTTGGAATGGGGCTGGCAGATCTGGGCGCGCAAACGTCGCTTCACGCACTCACTCTGTACGCCCCGTTGCTCGCTCTCTCTCTCCCCCATCTTTTCCTCGGCGCGGGGATGGTTTTTACAAAATGGCCACATGCAAACGCCCAAACAATGCAAAAAGGAGGTGCTTCGTGAAAAAGTTTTCAGCGTATTTGGTTCTGCTTCTATCGGCCCTTTCTGGTTGGCGCACGGCTGCTATTCTCTGGCGGCTGTTGGATGATAGCCATAAGGCAATGGCCGTTTTTGGCGGCTTTGTCACCGGAAGCGCACCCGTGATCTGGCTCTTGGTTTGCTTTGCCGGGCGAAGCGAAAAGCAAGACAATTTCGCCTCGGCGATGTGGTATGCGTCTCTCCTGATGGCAGCAGGCGCTTTGATTGCCGATGCCCTGCATTTAGCAGTTGGAGCACAAATGGCGCTCACGGTGACAACTCTTTACACCCTTGTTCAAATTGTGGCCGCGGCGGTTTACCTGCGTCTTGGCCGCCCCCCCTCCCCTATCCACAATTAGGAGGTGACTTATGACCATGAACAACGTAGAAGATCTGTTCGACCGTTTTCTCCCCCCGGAATTGCAAGACGACGCCGGGTGGCACCTGGGCAAGATTGCCGTTTACGCCTTGCTGGGTGTTCTGTTCATTGTTTCCGCGTGGCGCACGATCGAGTTTCTGTCCACCGTGTTGAGCGGCACGGACTTCGGTTATATGACCTACCTGGGTGTTGCTGCCTTCGACGGGGCGCTTATTGGCTGGCATATTGCCCATGACCGAGCCAGCACTCCCACCCAGGTTGGCATCTCTATCCTTATGTGGGTAGTGGCGTTGGTGTCCATGTTGGCCACTAACCTGGGTGACATCCTCTTGACGGCCAATGCCAACGCCCTCAGCGCCGAGATGGAGGCCACCAAGGTGGCGGTAGTCAACGTGCTCTTGTTGGCTATCCCCATTTTGACCATCGCTCACATGGCTGCAGGCACGTTGTATTTGTGGTTTGAGCCGGGCACCATGCTTTCGTTCAAGCGCCGCCACGCCGTTGGCTCTGCCCGCGCTCACGCCATCGCTCACAACGCCGCCGTTGCCAAAATGCACCTGAAGGCGGAAGCGGCCAAAGAGTTCGCCAAAGCCGAACAGGAAATCCTCGCCTTGCTGGAAGATGCAGCCGCTATGAAGCAAACGTCGAATCAGCGCAAGGCGCAGGTATGGCGGCAGTTGGTAGGGCAGAAAGCGTCTAACGTCGCCGTAACCGTTCCCATGCAAACGGAAGCGGTGGGCGCACCCACCGGCCAGGGTATCGCTGCGCCCACCGCCGCTCCGGTCACGCCCGGCCAGAATGGGCACGGGAGCGACCCGGAGAATATTGTACCAAATGGCGGGGTAGGAGGCGGTGAGATTGACCCTTTCGGCGAATAGCCGCCGTACTGCGCTGCCTGGGGTGGCGCTTCCCCACCGGTAAGGCGTTGCACGTCCGCCGCCGGGGGGGACGCCGCCCCCCCACCCCCCAGGAGGCGCACCGGATGACCGAGGCTGCCTTGACCGCCCTGCACCAATCCGGTGTGCCCACCTTCATCGCCGACCTCGATGGCCAGGACACCAGTTACCGCATTGTGGTTATCAAACATGAAGACTAAAACGCTCATCATCGCCCTTTTTACCTTGCTCTTGACCGGCTGCGGAAGCAGCGGCAAGGGGTTCAATCCGCTGGGGATCTCACCCGCAGGCACAACCCCCACCGCCACGGCCACGGCTGCGCCAACCGTATTGGCCGCTGCTTCCCCTACGCCCGTCCCCTCCCCCACACCTGCTGAGCGGTGGGTGGTTTGCACCGGCTACGCGGACGGCACTTTGAACGTCCGCTCCTGCCCCGGCGTGCAGTGCTGGGCGCATGACGCCCTGTATGAAGGGCAAGAGGTCGTACCTGCCGGTGGGACGGCGACGCCGCCGGGCGCGCCGGATGAGTTCTGGTGGCACATCGTTCAGCCGGTTGAGGGTTGGGTACGAGCAAAGTTTCTTTGCCAAGGAAAAGCGAAATGAGAAACGACTTCCTGAAATCTGTCCTCTACATCGCGGCCTTTGCTGCCCTTGTCTTCGCGGTGGTGGCCGCGGTGAGCAGCCTGCTGTTTCCTCCCCGCCCGGCGCAGGCCGCGGTTGACCTGGGAGCGTGCTTTCCCGCTTCCGTGGCGCGCCGGCAGGAGGACATCACGCGCTGGGGAAAAACCTATCAACTCTCCCCCACCCTCATTGCTGCGGTGATGACGGTGGAAAGTTGCGGCAATCCCCGCGCCGTTTCCCCCACCGGGGCAAAAGGGCTGTTTCAAGTTATGCCCTTTCACTTTGCCGCCGGTGAGGACCCTTTCGACCCCGAAACCAACGCCCGGCGGGGACTGGGTTACCTGCGCTGGGCGTTGCAGCGCACGGGTGGCAACACCCGCCTTGCCCTCGCCGTGTACAACGGCGGCCCGGGGGTGCTTCAATCCTCCCCCGCTTCCTGGCCGCCGGAGACGCAGCGTTATGTGCGCCTGACCACGCAGTTGCTGGCCGAGGCGCAGGCCGGGCAATGTTCGCTTGCCCGGCGGCTGTGTCCGTAATTTCCCCCCTACCCCATCGAAACCGCCGAGGTGCTCTAATGCCCCGAAAGCCGCTTCTCCGATACTGGATCCCCACCGATATGCGCCCGTTGGCCGTGCGCGCCCGCGCCGTGGCCGAGGGTGCCGCTCTCCGCCTCGCCGTGGACACCGGGGACGTCGTTCAAGCGTTCCTGGAATACGCCTGGGTGCAATGGAAGCGCGGCGACCTGGCTTTCCTTCCCCGCCTCAACCCCAGGGGGCGAAAAGCCCGGCTGACGCTGGTGTGGAAAGAGGCGGATGGGGTAAATGGGGCAACGGACGCCTCCACTCCATCGCCCCCTCCCCCACCTTCGCAGGCCGACCGACCGGCCAAACCCACCCATCTGGGCTACCGGATGCCGGACGCGGCGGTCTGGGACAAGCGTATTCGGGAGGTGGCCGAGGAGCATGACCTTCCCATTGGCGCCGTCTTCCTGGCACTCTTTGCCCACGGCGCCGAGGCATATCAGGAGGGGCGGCTCCTGCTGCGTACCTACCCCCTGGACGCCATCCACGTCCTGGAGGGCTGGGAAAAGACCAACCTGCACCGGACGCCTGAACCCGCCCTGAACCCGGCCTGAACCGCCCCTGAACCTGGCCTGAACCATTGGTTCAGGAAGTCGGTAGAGGCGTCGGTGCAGGTACATCGCCCAGAACGGCCTGTGAGCGGCCTTGGGGCCGCTCCAAGGGAAAATACCCGTAGAACGCGAAAAGACGGCTGAGAGGCCGAGAAAGGAGCAAAAAATGAAAATCCGATACGTTGTCGTTTCGCCTCCCATCGAAGGGGCAATAGACTATCGTGCCGTTCATCCAGACGACGCGCCGTATGTGCTTTCCACATCTCAAGTCTTTGACGAGGCTATCCGGGCGCTACGCGGCAAACATCCTGGTGTCCCCAGTTTCTGCAAAACAGATCTGGATTGGCGCGAGTGGGTAGAAGACCTGATTGATACCCATCCACGACGGCGAGACGGGAAATGGCAAGCAGAATACAAGGCGGCTATGGACGCCGATAAAGCCATCAAAGCCTGGGTGCATAAGCGGTACGAGCGCCCAGAGTTGGTACAGGTAGGCCGGGTCGGGGCAACTACCTGGCCGTCTCTTGTGTCCGAGCCTTGGGTTAGGAAGCAAAAGTGAAAGCCATGACAAAGTACGACTACCGGGAAATCGCCAAAATTCTAAAGCCCGAAGCCTTCGCCCTGCGCCCCGTGCGGGTGATAGGGGACGGCTTCAGGTACTACGAAGCCACCACTTTCCCGCAAGACCCCTGGAAGGGGTGCGAGTTGTACCTGCGCCGCCTGGCCTTCTTCGGTCACCTGCGAGAAGACGGAAAAGAAGGCCAGGAAATCGTCATCGACGTCCTGGACGCCAACGGCGACATTATTCAAGACTTCCCCGTAACAAGAGAGGGCTTTCGCCTACTACGCCGTTGGCTGCGGTTCAAGGTGGACGCCTCGGAGTGATGCGAGAAAGGAGTACACCATGTTCGCTACGACCACAGCCGCCGAAACCCACGCCGTGCAATTCCACGACCCCCAAGACGCGCGCCGGTTCGTGCGCGTCATCCGCCGGCGCGGGTACAACGCCCGCAGGCTGGGCGCCACGGTGTACGTGGTCATCAGCCCGCGGGCGTCTCTCGACTTACTCGTAAAGCAATGGGCGGTGCGCTCCGGGCGCACGCCCCTCTACGACCAATACACCATTGTGGAGTAGTCATCATGCCTTACCAGCAACGCCGAGATTATCAACCGGAAGAAACGACACGGACGGTGACCAACGCTGCCATTGACCTGTTCCACCAATTGGGCCCCTGGCACGCCAAAGGCGTGTATCAGCGGGCGCTCAAAGGGACGCTGTTGCGCCAAGGGCTGCGGGTGCTGATTGCCCCACATGTAGCCCTGCGCGATGAGTGGGATAAAGTCCTGGAAGTGTACCGTCCCGACCTGGTGGTGAAAGACGACCGCAAGGCGATGCTGGTCGGTATCGCCCTGGACGGTGAGGATCCACGTGCTGCCGTCCGGCAGGTCAGGGCATGGTTGAGCGCATGGCGCGGCCCGGCCATCGGGCTGTTGCTACACTTCGGCAGGCAGCGCCTGACCTGGAAGGTTATTAGCCGCTTTGATCACAACAGGCGAGGTAAACGATGAAAGTTGTAGATCAATTCGCGCTGTTCTACTTCATCGATGTCAAGCAGGTCGTTTTTGCCAAAGAAGGCGCAAATGGCGACCTCCTTGTCGCGTTCGCCGGTGGGCAAACTTTGACCCTGCACGGGGGCGCGGCGAAGTTTGTGATGAACGCGTTGAGGAAGTACATAGAGGAAACAGATAGCGTGCTATACGACTGCAATACGAGGTAGCAAAAAATGCCACAGGAACGGAAAATCCCCCTGGAAGAAGCCCGCACCATCGCCGCCCGGTTCCTCGAAGCCGTTGCGCCGTTCTGCGAGCGCGCAGAGGTGGCCGGAAGCGTGCGGCGGGAGGCGCTGCTGGTGGGCGACATCGAAGTCGTCATCCAGCCCAAAATCAGGCAGGTTCCCGGCCTGTTCGGGCCGATGGAAGAAGACGCCCTGGCAGGCTTCCCCTGGGAACGGTGGGGGCAGGTGGTCAAGGACGGCCCGCGGTACAAGCGCCTGCTCACACCGCGGCTTCTGACATCCCAGGGGGTGGGGCTGGACGTCTTCATCGTCCGCCCTCCGGCGCAATGGGGGGTGATTTATCTCATCCGTACCGGCCCGGCAGCGTTCAGCCGTTGGGCGGTCACGCCGCGCAGAAGCGGGGGTGGTTTGCCTTCCCATCTGCGCGTGCATGACGGGGCGGTATGGGATGGCGAGAGCCTCATCCCCATGCCCACAGAGGCCGATTTCTTCGACCTTTTGGGCACGGGATATATCCACCCGCGAGAGCGTGAGGAGGCGCTTTCTGCTATCATCAACAATTGGAGGCAATCATGACCAATGTTTTGCTCGGTTTCGACGCCGGTATGGGCGCGCTGAAGTTGTACGGCCCTGCCGGTGGGTTGGAATTCGTTTCCCAGGTAGCCGTGAGCCGCGGCAAGCGGCTGGGGCGCATGTTGGGGCTGCGAGCAGCGAAGCCCCCCATGCAGGTACATACGGCCAATGGGCAGTTCTATGTCGGCTTGGGAGCGCACGACTGGGGGAGGCCGGTCGAAAACCTGGACTACGACCGGCTGACCGGCGCGCCCGAAATGCGCGCCCTGTTCTACGGCGCGCTCACCGAGTACGCCGCCCGCTACCCGCAATTGTCGGAAGCCCCCCTGGAAATCATCGTGGGGCTTCCCCTCGAACCCCTGGCCGGTGAGCAGGGGCGGGAGACCGTCAACGCCGTGAAACGCTGGCTGACGGGTTCACATTCCTGGACGGCTGAGCAGGCAGGGGAAACGGTTTCCCTTGCCGTCACCGTCGAGGAAGTCAAGGTGACCTCCCAGCCGGTGGGGGCGCTGTTCGACTACCTGCTCAATGATGAGGGGCGGCTGATGGCCGCCCGGAAGCCCGCCCTAAAGGGGGAAGTGGGCATTATCTCGGTGGGTTTCAACACCGTGGAATTACTGGTCGTCCGCGACCGCACGCCGCTGGAAGATATGAGCACCGGCGACACCCTTGGCGTGCGGCGGCTACTGGAACTGGCCGATGGGGGAGAACGGCTGTACTCCCTCGGCCAGTTGGACGCCATGCTGCGAAGCGGGAACCTGGACGTCAAGCAGGCCCTGCCCGTGTGGGAACGGGAGATCATGGGCCTAATAGAACGCACCTGGGGGCGCTACTGGCGGCGTTTCCAGGCCGTGTTGATTGTCGGCGGGGGGGCGGTGCTGCTTTCCCGCACCCTGCCCATGCGCTTTGCAGGTAAAGCATTCGTTCCTGACGCCCCCGTGCTTTCCATCGCCCGCGGGCTTTACAAACTGGCGTTGTACCGTCAGCGCCGACGCAGGAAGAAAGCATGAGCCGGAGAGGACGCCCCAGGAAGCCGGGCAAAGCCCACGTGTTTCGCCTCACCCTCACGCTGCGCGAGGGCGAGGATGATGACCTGCTGCCTTTCTTCCTGGGGCTTCAGCCCGGGCAATACGCACGGGCAATCAAACAGGCTTTACGCGCCGGCGGGGTGGTCGGTCAAGTCGTAGATGACGAAGACGATGACGACCTGGACTTCGACGGCCTGCTGGCGTAGGAGGTGCCAAAGTGCGAAGGTTTGTTCTTGTTCGCCATGAGGATGTTTCCGGTGTTTCGGGCACCGGCGTTGTCGCCGAGGGCGTGGTCTTCGGCGATGGCCGGGTTGCCCTGCGGTGGATGACCAACGGCATTCATGCCATTGTCATTCATCAGCGCATCGAGGACGTCCTCGAAGTCCACGGCCATGACGGGCGAACCGTGGTGGAGTGGGTTGACAAAGAAGGTGGTGAAGCATGAGTATCATTCGTGTTGAAAAGAACGGGGATTACACAATTTTGGCAAACGCCCCTCTCAACGATGAGCGCCTGTCGTGGGAGGCGCGAGGCTTACTTGCCTATCTTTTGTCCAAACCCAACAACTGGAAAGTCAACTCGCGTGCTTTGGTTGGTAAAGCCCCTGCTGGGCGGGCAAAAGTGCAGCGCATCTTGCGGGAACTCGAAGAGCACGGCTATCTTGAACGCAGAAAAGTCAGGGGCGAACATGGGCGGTTTGAGTGGGAGAGTGTCGTCCGTGAAATCCCTATCCAATCCGAAGCATCATCGGGAAAATCCGAAAAAGCATCCCAAGAACCTGCCACTTCAGATACTGAAGCCGCCCTCACCATGGCTCAAAAACCGAGCCATGGTGAAGGCGGGGGCAAATCCACCATGGCTCAGTTTTCCGCGGATGGAGAAACCGCGGATGGAGAAACCGCGGATGGAAAACCGAGCCAATTAACAAATACTGTATTAACAAAGACTGACTTAACAAAGACTAATCAACCAAATAGACGTCGAATTACAACAGCAGCAGCAATTAACGCGCGCGTTAGGGCCCCCGCGCCGCAAGGTGCTGCTGCTGCTGTTGCTGCTGTTGCTGCTGCCGGTAGCACATCACCGCCGCAAAGTCAACCCCCGCCAAAACCCAAAGTCCCCCAGACCCGAAAGCGAGCACCAAACGCTTTGCCGGATGACGTCCGCGAGGCTTTGCGCGCCCTTGGCTGGGTTGGCGGCCTTGCCGAGGTGCAAAATGCCTGGAAACGCGACCCGGAGCGCGTGCGCGCCTGGATAGCCTACGTCCGGCGCAAGGGCGGGGGCGGGGGGTTGCTGCGTAAACTGCTGCGGGAGGAGCCCGGTTATCCGCCGGATGAGCCGCCCTCGCCAGACCCCTATGCGGGCTGGGAGGCTTTTGCGGCAGGAGCAGGGAGCGATGACGGCAGGCCGGCCACAACTGCCTCACCCGAAGGCGGGGGTGATGGCGCAAGTGTTTCCGTGGCAACGGCCACACCGCTTGCTGGCGCCGGAAAACCGCCCGATGGGAACGGCGGCAGCCCGAATATACAGGGTGACGCTGCGGGTACTCAGCCGCCCCACCCAGATATAGGGGCATTGCCGCCGCCAACCCCCAACATGCGCCGTTGGTGGGCGCTGGCGGTCGGGCAAATTCGGGCCGAGATGTCCAAGGCGGATTTCGATGCCTGGCTGCGCCCGGCCAGGCTCATCGCCGGGCGGGAGGAGGGTGGACGGCTGGTTCTCATAGTCGCCACGGCCAACGACTACGCCCGCCGATGGCTCGATGAGCGGGCGGGCAGGATTTTGTCTCGACGGGTGTCCGGTTTTGCCGGGATGCCCGTGGAGGTGCAGTTCGTCGTTGTGTAACTACATGCGCCCCGACAGGAGAGAACGGCGATGACGACCGTAATGATGCTTTACACCACCTGGGTGGAGGACGGAGCAGAAGGGGTGCGCGAGGCCGCCGCTCGCTATGCCGACCGGCACCATCGCCCTCCCCAGGTGATGTTTTTGCCGGTGGGTGTCACGCCACCGCGCGAAATCCTGGACGCAGCCCGTCGCCTGGGGCTGGAGATAGGCCACCGCGAAGGTCTCCGCCCCCGCGAAATCCTGGTCGGCGGGCCGGTGTAGAGGCGCTTATGTTTCGGTTGTTCTCCCGCATTTCTGGTTTCTTGAGCGGCAGCAGGGCAGGATTGGACGCCCTACTGGACGCCGTGTACCGGCAGGCGCTCAGCGACCTGGTGCGGATGGTGCGTAACGGACGTTTGCAACGGGAGCAATGGGAACGGGCACCCTGGGACGTCCGGGCGCGTGCGCTGAGTGCGGCGCTGTTCTTGGCCGACGTCGTCTCTTCCCCGCAGGCCGACGAGGTGGCTCGGCAGATTGTGTCCACCGTGCCGCCGGACGAAGCCGAGGAATTACTCCTCGGCAACAGGTACGGTTACACCTGGAAGGACGAAATCCCCCACACCTGCTGGCGCTGCGGGCGCGCCGATGGGGTGTGGCGGCGGGTGTTTTCTCCTCCACCCAACCTGCCCGCAGCCTACACCTGGCGATACGGCATTCTGGAAAACCACGTCCCGCTGTGCAGCGCCTGTTACAATTTTGCCTTCCCCGCCGATGAGGAAATCCGGCTTTTGTGGGGGCTGGCCGTGTGGGGTGTGCGCTTCGACGGCTGGCGCTGGTTGCACGGACAGTTCTCCGCCGGTCGCAGGCCGACGTGGGACAAGGAACAATTCCCGCTGTGGCCTACCCACGCGGGCATTACTTCCTGGCGCGGTGGGGCAGGCGTGGTGGAAATTCACTATCCCACCCTATGGGTTTTACGGCGCACCAGATTGCACCGTGACGCCGCCCGCACCCTACTCGCGCGTTTCCCCCTGCACGGCAAGCGAGGCCGTAAGCGGCCGCTCCTGCGCGCCATAGCCGAGGGAAAAGGACAGGATTGACCCCCCGTTATTTGCACTTTTCCGACATCGCCGCGCGTTTTTTGCTATGATTATGAGTGGCTGGAGAGGCCACTTCTTACCTTACCAGGAGAACGGCATGGTTACTTTGTTGGCATTCCTGGCAGCCATAGCGGGCGCAGTCGCCGTCCTGGACTTTGCGGCCATCGTGTTTCAGCCCAAAGTGGCTTCGCGGCTGGACGTCCGGGTGGGCGAGGCTGCGGAGGTAGCCTCCCCTCGCGCCGGCGGCTGGACGGCCATTTTGGGCGTGGTGCTCCCTCGCTGGTTCAACCCGGAGCGCGCAAGGGGGCGAGAAAAGGTCGTTGACCTCATCCGCCGCGCCGGGTATCACCCCTACGGTTCGGTTCGGGAGTTCTACCTCGCGGCGATGGCTGAGTTCGGTAAGGGGATCATCATGGCTGCCGTAGTCGCCGTTGCGTTTTACCTGCTCGGTATGCGGTTTCTCAGCGTACCGTTTGCCGTTTTGTTCCTCTGGCTCGCCTACCGCAAGCCCTACACCCGGCTGCGCGAGGCGGCGCAAAAGCGTGCCGAGATGATGCGCCCCAACATGCTGGCCGGGCTTGCGGAGTTGGAAAGCCTGCTCCACGCCGGGGTGGGGGTGCAGGAAGCCTTGCGGCGCACGGCGCAACTGGGCGGGCCGTTCTGCAACCTGATGGGGTTGCTGGTTGCACGGCTGGAGGTGGAAGCCCCGGCCCAGGCGCTCAAACGCGTGGAGCAGCACATCCCCGACCCCTCGGATACCAACATGGTGTTGTTCCTCCGTGACCTGGAGGACTACTTTCTGCGTCAACGCCCGCTGGAACAAAGCGTGCGAGCATTGCGGCACGCGGTTCATCAGGACATCGTGAACGCCACCGTTGCCCGCGCCTCGAAAGTCAAGCAGCGGGCAGGGCTTTACGGTATCCTCGCAATCATCGGTATGCTCATTTCGGCCCTCGCCCCCTTGTTCGGTGGGGGGCTGTAAACCCTTTCAGGAGGTGTAACATGGATTTTGCCCTGCGTCTTTACACCGGTGCGTCGGCATGGCTGACTACCCTCGGTCACGACGACGAGGGCGGCGACTTCGTGGAATACGCCGTCATCACCGGCACCCTGTTGGCTTTCGTGGCCGGTATCGTGGTTGCCTTCGGCAGTAAACTGGCGGAATTATGGTCGCGCATGGTTTCCCTGCTTCACTAAGACGAACACAACGTCCGGGGCAGAAAGGGCAGGCAATGGCAGAATTTGCCGTTGCTGCGCCGGTTATCCTCATGCTCCTGATAGGCATTTTTCTGGCCTTTTTCTACCTGTGGCGGACGGCCAACGCCGACTGGGGGCTGTTCGCCGCAGGTGCGGCCACCGGTTCTTACGGCGCGCCGCGCAGCCAGGTGCCCATGCAGAGCCTGTGGGATGACCTACGCCCCGCCTTTTCGTTTT
>Ga0256833_1002622_pt1 | contig 12589 bp, 7 predicted proteins | sample 356284metaG_FD_190535 | JGI IMG/M metagenome (GOLD analysis project Ga0256833, IMG submission 190535) | Hydrothermal vent microbial communities from Mid Atlantic Ridge, Atlantic Ocean - 356-284 | ecosystem: Environmental > Aquatic > Marine > Hydrothermal vents | place: Atlantic Ocean: Mid...
AACTCGCGCGCCATTTCTCTGAAGGAACCCCACCCGGCCAGCCGCAAGGATTGGTTGTTAGACTTACAGGCCCAAGAAAAATTACTGTTGAGTGGTATCCTGATTCGGGTGCCACTTACTATGAGGTATGGAGGAGTGAAGATGGTACCAATTTTTATAAAAGAGTTACCGTTACAGGAACCTCCTTTTCTGACTTAAATATCCCAGAAGGTACGGTTGAATTTTACAAAGTAAGGGCAGGAAATCCTTTTGGGATCTCATCGTTTACAGAGGTTCTGGCTGCGGTTTCATCTTCTTCTCCCAACAATGTTTTGATAGTTAATGGCTTTGATCGAGTTGGTGGGACACACAATACATTTGATTTTATAAGAGAGCATGGCCTCGCGATGGTTCAAATTGGGGCAAGATTTAATTCGACATGTAACGAAAGGGTGGAGAATGGTGATATCGATTTGACGCAATATGAGGCTGTAGATTGGATTCTTGGCGAAGAAGGTACTTCTACCATGTCTTTTTCACCGGCTGAGCAGGCCGCTGTAGCTAATTATCTGGAGAATGGTGGTAATCTCTTTATCTCTAGCTCAGAAATTGGATATGATTTGTGGCAAAGGGGTGACAGTACAGATCATGTATTTTATCACGAATATCTCAAGGCAACCTATCTTGGCGATGATGCCAACACGTATTTTGTCTCTCCTGTGTCGGGAGGTATTTTTGATGGGATTGGAAATATTGAATTTGATGATGGAAGGTGGCATTACGACGTTGATTATCCCGACGGAGTGGGTCCCTACGGAGGTTCTGTCTCTAATATGGTTTACGTAGGAGGTACTGGATGGTCAGCAGGTGTACAGTATGAAGGCACATTTGGTAGTGGTACACAAACTGGACACCTGGTTTATCTTGGGTTCCCATTCGAATCCATTCTTGACGCCTACAAGAGGAAAATAGTGATGTACAGAGTACTTAACTATTTTGGCATTGATGTTAGAGTAAACGAAGAAAATGTGGCTCTCAGCAAGCCATTAAGGATTTATCCAAATCCTGTAAAGGATGTTTTAAACGTTGTCTCTGGAAATCCAGTAGTTAGAGTGAGAATTTTTGACATTTCTGGAAGAAAGAGAATTTCAAGGACAATAAGAGGAAGAAACCACTGTACAATCGACTTGAAAAATCTAACCTCCGGGATTTACTATTTAGAAGTTGAGAACCGCGATGGTTCTTTGAAAACTCTCCGCTTCATTAAAAGATGAAACTTCGTAAAATAGAAAAAATTCCAAAAGATCCAGTCCGGTAATGATTAAAAGGAGGTGTTTATGAAGAGATTAATTTTAACGATAATTGTATTTTCATCATTGATCTATATGACAGGATGTAAGGACACTATTAAGGACCCGGAGGATGCCTACTTCAAAGGGAGAATAGTGGATACTCTGGGTAACCCAATCGATAGTGTCCACGTAGCAACGTTCCCTCCCCACAGATCCACTTACACCAATAGTAATGGTTATTTTGACCTTAGAGTCTTTCCTCGGATTTTCAGACTTGATCTAAGAAAGGGTAAGGTTTTTGTTACAAAAGTTGAGACAACTGCTAATGGAGTGGATACTGTTGAAGTAGGTATATTGGTAAACACTTTAACAGACACCCTTTCTGTTGTTTACGATACCACAAATGGAGTAATTACAAGAACGACTATTGTGAGGTCTGTCACGGATTCTTGCTTCTACAATTCAGTTTCCACAGATTCGATAGATATACAGAGTGGGCAGACCTATGATTTTGGAAATATTTCCATGGATACTGCAAGAATTTATATTGAAACGGTTGATACAACAGTTGATACATTATAATGTTTGAAAAAGGAGGAATTTTTATGAAGAAGTTTTGGTTAATTTTCCTGTTTACTGGGGTAATTTTTGCAGGTGAAACAGGTAAAATCGCCGGGACGGTCGTTGATGCGTCTACCGGAGAACCGCTACCTGGTGTTAATGTCGTTATCCTCGGAACAACAATGGGTGCAGCTACCGATGTAAATGGATTCTACTTTATTTTGAATGTACCTCCCGGTGTTTACAGCTTGAAAGCCTCTCTGATTGGATATACCCCGGTGGTTGAAGAGAGTGTTATCGTTAGAGCTGATCAGACCACTACGATAAATTTCAAACTAAAACAAACGGTACTCAAGGCAAAACCGGTAATAGTTAAGGCAAAAAGACCGATAGTTAAAAAAGATGTTACAGCAAGCTTGATAACAACTGATAAAGAGGACCTCAAGAAGATTCCTGTTGAAACCGTTTCAGGTGTTATTTCAATGAAGGCTGGAGTAACTACAGGACCATCAGGAGATATCCACGTGAGAGGTGGAAGATCAGGAGAGGTTGCTTATCTTATCGACGGAATACCAATAGTTGATCCTTATCTTAATGGTCTTGCCGTTTATGTTCCAACTAATATCATTAAGCAGATGGACCTTGTTGCAGGTACTTTTAATGCTGAGTATGGTAATGCTATGTCCGGTGTTGTAAATATTGTGACTGATGAGGGATCAAACAAATTCAGAGGATCAGTTAGTGCGTTTGTCGGTGATAGATTGAGTAATCATACTGACATTTTTGAGCACATAAATGATTTTTACATTCTCAATGACAAAGATATAAGATGGAATGTTTCTGGTCCTATACCACTGAGCAAAAAAGTTACATATTACTTTGGAGGAAGATACTACAAATCCGATGGATGGCTGTATGGATTGAATTATTATTTGCCCACGGACACGCGTTACGATTTAAACCATGGACATGGTGATAGTTCGTATGTTGCGATGAATCCGATGACAGAAAATTTATGGAATTTAAAACTCACAGCGAGACCTACAAATTCAATGAAGATATCGTGGATAAATCTATACACCTATTTGCACTACAAAAATTACATACACACACTAAAATGGGAGCCTCTTGCTACTCCTCATAACCTAAAGGAAGGATGGCAGAGCATTATTTCCCTAAACCAAGTGTTAAGCCCAAAAACATTTTACTCGGTCAAATTCAGTTATTATTGGTCCGAGTTCAGATCTTTTGTTTATGATTCATATTACTGCTTAGGGTATCTTTTCCCATACTGGGGGTATTTTGTTTCAGCCCATCAATTCCGTAGAGGAGGAGTTTCAACATCCTGGTTTAAGAGGTATACAAAGAGTTATTTTGCGAGATTTGATATTACGAGCCAGATAACTCCGGTTCACATGGTAAAAACTGGACTTCAATTCACAAGATATGACCTTTATAGACTTTCATTGAACGTTGATAATCCAGATACCACACCGCCAGCTCTTCCAATAATAGATACTATCGCAGATATAAATGAATATCTGCACCACCCAATAGAATTCTCCGCTTATATCCAAGACAAGATGGAATTTAAAGACATGGTTGTAAATGCTGGAATTAGATTTGATTGGTACGATCCCAAGTGGAAGGTGTGGGTTGACGACTCTGCACCGTCTCCAATGATTTGGGATACTACTCGTGGCCCATTCCCGGGATATAAAGAGGTTAGTCCCAAATACCAGATTTCTCCGAGAATTGGAATTGCTTTTCCTATATCCGCATCAGGAATTTTCCATTTCTCATATGGTCACTTTTTCCAGATCCCCCCTTATTACTACCTATATAGAAATTCTGGATTTAAATGGGCAGAGTCAGGTGGGAGATTGTTGACAAACAGGACTGTAATGGGAAATGCTGATTTGAAGCCTCAAAGAACAGTAGCCTATGAAGTAGGATTTAAACAGGCGCTGAGTGAAAATTTTGGGCTTGAAGTTATAGGTTACTACAAAGACGTGAGAGATCTTGTGGCAACAAAGTTAATGCCGACCTACGTTTCTGGAGATCACTACATGGTTTATACAAATAGGGATTATGCGAATATCCGTGGTTTGTCCTTCTACCTCAAATTTAGAAACCTGGGAATGTTCTCAGGTGAAATTGACTATACTTATCAGATTGCAGAAGGTTCGAATTCCAGGCCAAGGGATCTGTTTGCAGATCTGAGGCATGGGTACGAGCCACCTAAGTATATGGTTCCTCTTGATTGGGATGAAAGACATAAAATAAATTTCACGTTAACAATGAGTCAGCCCAATCAATGGACAGTTTCACTAACAGGCTCTTATGGTAGCGGGTTACCGTACACTCCGACTGATACAACTGGAGAGGCCTTAAGGGGAGGAGAGAATTCAGGAAGAAAACCACCCACGTATAACATTGACTTGAGTGCCGCGAAATATATGAAATTCAGGAATCTAAGATATACAATTTCACTTAAAGTGTTTAATTTACTTGATACTAAAAACGAAGTTCTTGTATATACAGATACAGGACGTGCGACTTATACACATCAAACTCGTCCAACTGCAGACCCTGGATACTATATACGTCCATACTATTTTAGCCCACCAAGGTTAGTAAAAATAGGTGTTTCAGTTAACTTTTAAAAGGAGGAGTTTTAAGCATGAGGAAGATTCTTGTTACAATTTTTCTTTTAGGAACGGCATTTGCTGGTGTTCCTAACCAGAAATTTTTACCCCCTTCAGTTAAACTGACGCCCGCTCAGATTGGTAAAGGTGCAGATTTAAAGGGCCATGCTGATCGAAGATCAGGAATTCATGACGGGAACAAGATTCGAATTAAATTTTTCAATACGACCGACATCGGCGGACCTGATAGAGCGAATCCCTGGCCTCGATTAGAGTGGCCAGCAGGTTCAGGCCATGAATATATATATGAAATGGGACCTCTATTCGGTGCAAAAGTAAGAGCTTACGACCCAAATACACAGGATTCGGTCTGGGTGAGAATTGTGGATGATCCTATACAGGATGGCGGCGATGAAGATTTTGAACCTTTACCAGGATATTTTAATCCAAACAAGCAGAGTATAGCATTTTCTGATAAAGATACCCTGTGGCCTACTACATGGCCTGCGTATGTTGGTATTCTTGGAGATACATTGAGAAATCTAACTGGAAAATGGCCAGGTCAATTTAATTTTATCCCTTGGAGACATGATGGAACCCCCATTCAGGATTCAGTAGTTGTTAATGTTGTCGCTGATCAAGAGAGTTATTTTGCGGCGACAGACTCTGCAAATCTCGAATTCATGCCAGGTAATCCTTATGGAAATCCATATTACGATCCAGGTAACAACATGAGAGGACTTGGAATTAAAGTTACTGTTAGAGGTTATCAATGGACGGCTCAACCGGTAGAAAATGTTATTGTATGGGTTTATGAGGTTACGAATATGTCTGATAGGGATATAGACTCAATGGTTATTGGATATTTTACAGATGTTAGAATTGGAGGTCCTGGTGCAGATTTCCAAGATGATATGTATGGGTTCGATTCTACCTCTAACATGGTGTATTTCTATGATCAGGATGGTTGGGGTAGAGGAGCTGATGGTAGACCATACAGATGTGGGTGGATGGGTTTCAAATTCTTAGAAAGTCCTGGTAATCCGTACGATGGTATAGATAACGATCACGATGGAATGGTGGATGAAAGCCAGCATGACGGAATTGATAACGACGGAGACTGGAATCCAGCAAAAGATGATGTTGGTAGGGATGGGATACCTGGGACTGGAGATTATGGAGAAGGAGATGGAATGCCCACACTTGGAGAACCCGATTTTGAAGTTATGGATCCAGATGAGAAAGACGAGCTCGGCCTTACGGGTGTTAGAGACTATGTTTACGGACAGTACTTTGCATCCCAGGATTCAATTATGTTTGAAATGATGAAACCAGGAGTATATCAAGCTGACCCTGGACCAGGAGACTTTATATTTATTTTCAGCTCAGGTTACTTCCCCTTGCATAAAGGAGAAACACAGAGATTCTCAATCGCACTTGTCATGGGAACTGATTCTACAAATCTTTACAAGAATGCATTTAAGGCTCAAGAGATATTTAACAGGAATTACCATTTCCCAAAACCACCGGAGAAGCCGACAGTTTGGGCAAGGACAGAGAGTGGAAAGGTGCATCTATTCTGGGATACAAGAGCAGAGTTAAACCCTGAGTTTGAGGGATACGCAATTTTCCGTAGTGAAGATAGAGGCGTAACCTGGGGAACACCAATCACAGATGCTTTTGGTAGGATTGTTTATTGGAGACCCATAGCTCAGTTTGATAGAATAGATTCTATTACGGGTCTTGCACCAGTCGGTGTAGATGGTGCTTACTTCTATCTTGGTGACGATTCCGGAATAAAGCACTCATGGACTGATACAACTGTAGTGGATGGAAAACACTACTGGTATGCAGTAACGGCTTATACACCAGGAAGTGATACTCTTGAAATTCCTCCTTTGATTTCGTCTGTTTATCCAATAACAGCAAATCCAAGCGTTGTTGAAGTTATACCTACTGGAGAACCACTTGGTTTTACCCCTCCGCAAATAACAATCGATTCCATCAATTCCAATATTAATGGAACTGGTCATATAGGATTTATGACTGTTCTTCTCGATAGTATAGAAAATGCTAAATATCGCATCAACTTTAATACGAGCGGAAATGACACGACTTGGTCTTTAATTAAGAGGGTAAATAACCAGGATACATTATTGATTTCTGGATGTAAAAAGATTCACGGTGAAGATGGAACACCAATTGTTGACGGTTTCAGAATTTCTATAAAAACAGATACATTGGCTCCTGACACCAATTATTTTGTTTCAGGAAACAGTAATTACTGGGTTGACGTCTCTGTTGCTACACCTGGAGGAGTTCCATATCCAGCTGACTATGAGATCGATTTTGCTGATAGTGGAGTAGTCCTTGATTCCGTATTTTACAACAGTGTAACTACAAAGGCACCTGTTAACTTCAAAGTATGGAGAATAGAGGGTAAACAGAAGATTAGACAGGAGGTTGTATTCATAGATGGCGACCACGATGGAATTATCTCAAATACACTTGGAAGAGATATTATTTATCCAGTTATGGTCGATTCGACTGGCAGAATAACATTGAGAACATGGAAATTTACGTTCAGAGGACCGGCTGAAGGAGCTGTTCCACCGAATTCCAACGGTACAATACTGTATTTGAAATTTCATAAGCCATTTACTGAGAGAGATACCGTATGGTTTGATACTCATGAGAGTGTAACCAACGAGAACGCGATTGCAAATAGTCTGGACAGTATAAGAGTCGTACCCAACCCATATATTCTTGTTTCCGCATACGAGTTAAAGGATCCTAATATCAGGAGAGGAAGAGGTGCACGTGAAATTCACTTCATTAATTTACCCCCAGAAGCAACAATTAGAATTTACACGATTACTGGTGAGCTCGTAGACATTCTACATCACGTACCTGGTGATCCTGAATACGTATCTCCATCGGTTCAGAAGTGGAACCTGCTCAATAAGGACAGTCAGGAGATTGCATACGGTGTATATATTTACCACGTAGAAGCGAAGATGAACGGTAGGGTGATAGGCGAACACATTGGGAAATTTGCAATAATTAAGTAAGGAGGATTAGAAATGAAGAAAAGTTTGATTCTTTTAACTCTTCTTGGATTGGGATTTTCTCAAACTGTCAGTAATACTGGAACAAAACCAGCGCAATTCCTGAAAATAGGACCTGGAGCGAGACCTGTAGGAATGGGTGAGGCCTTTGTTTCTGTTGCATCCGGGGCCCTTGCGACTTACTGGAATCCGGCAGGTCTTGCTCAAACAAAAGGATACTCATATTTCTTCACAAATTCAAAATGGCTCGCTGGGATTCAATACAACTATCTTGCTTTTGCTGTACCTATTCCAAAAAGAGGAGTAATTGGAGGTGCACTTTCTTACATTGGAACAGACAACATGGAAGTTACTACCGAGACAAATCCTGAAGGGACAGGTGAATATTTTAAATATACTGGTATCGCCATCATTCTAAGCTACGGGAAAATGTTCACAGATAAATTCTCCTTTGGATTTAACACAAAGTACATATACGAAAAATTAAAGTTGATGTCCGCATCTACTGCGGCAGTTGACATCGGTCTCAAGTATCAAACAGAGTTTCACAAATTCACAATTGGCATGAATTTCCAGAATTTTGGCGGAAAAATGAGGCTCGTCGGTGAAGATACAAGGTTCATTTACTACCCGGATCCCAATAGGGACCCAAACTCGCAACCTAATGTAATAGCAGATTTGAGAACAGAGTCGTACGATTTACCAATGAGATTCCTTGTCGGTGTATCTGGATATCCCATTGAAACCGATAGATTCAAACTCCTCGTAGCAGTTGATGCCGTACATCCAAATGATAATACTGAATATATAAACCTCGGTGCAGAGCTTTCATTCAACGATATGGCGTATCTGAGGGTTGGAAAGGAGCACACTTTCATGAGAGATGCTGAAGGTGGATTTACAGTTGGTGGTGGAGTTAAGTATAGGAGGCCAGGGTCCCCTATTAGTTTCTCGGTGGACTTTGCCATGTCTGATTATGGAAGGCTCGAAAACGTTAAATTCGTTTCTGTAGGTCTTTCATTTTAGACCTTTACAGTTGGGAATGGTCGAAATATAATAAAAATTAAAAAAGGAGGTATAAATATGAAGAAGTTGGTAGGTGTAGTGGCAGTTCTATTGTTGATGGGATCACTATTTGCAGGAGATGGAGATAATGTCTTCCAGTTCGCAACATCAGATCCTGCGAACGACGCCCTGTATGCTGACAGCTCGTACAATGAATATCAGAGAAGCATGATTGTTGGAACCGATCTCGATCAGGATGGATTAAAGGAAATCATTATTACTGATTATAAGACTGTTGATGCCAATCATCATGGTAGGATAATTGTGTACGAAGTCACGGGAAATAACACACTCCAGCAGGTATGGGAGTATGATCTTCCAGCCAGTGGTTATTATTCAAACATAAGAAGTATCGCAACTGGAGACCTTGATGGAAATGGTAAGGGTGAAATAATAGCCGCTGTTACAGGTGGTGCGGGTGACACACTATCGAGCCATGTCGGTGTATGGGTTTTTGAATGGGATGGCGTTTCAGGAAGTAATAACTATAACCTTGTGGCACAGATTACCGATTTTGCTACATACCAGGATTCCACAGGTGCTATAGTGTACCCTGATAGGTACAGGTGTGAAGATATTGCAGTAGGTGACTTTGATAATGATGGGAAAGACGAGGTTCTATGGGTGAATAATGGTGGGACAGCATTTGATAATGCATACATTTTCTCCATTGACGGCGAATTTTCTACAGGCTTCTATTCAACGGTGGTTGAAACCGTGTTCAAACGCACAGAGCTGGGGTTCCACGGAAGTACAGTCTCTGGCTATGGCCCGGTAGATTTAGACAATGACGGAAATCCTGAGGGTATTATAACAATATGGAATCGCATTGGGGTACAGATATTTGAATCAGATGCACCAGATCATTATGTCTTGAAATATCATGCAGAGGGTCTTGATTCTGAGGACAGATATCCCTATGCCAAATCTGTTGGAGTTTATGATCTCAACGGAGATGGAATTAAAGAATTGGTAATTGGATCTTTGTTGAGAGGAAGAGTGCACATCCTTGAGCCTCTAAACGATGATGTCGATACAATGGCTCAATATATGCCGTATTGGACAGTTGTTGATTCCTCACAGGATTCCTCAGGTAACTGGGTTTATGACACAACAGATGCTTTCAGGATATATGGAATGAAAGCTGGAGACCCTGACCATGGTCCGGGCCATGATAATGGAGACATTGTGTTGAGTGATCTTAACAAGCACATCTACGATATCGAATATAATGGAGGTGACTTTGGAGATACAGCCAGTTACACAGTTTACGACATTTATGATGTTTTCCCATCTGACACGTTCATCTATCAATATCAGGATACATCAGGTGCAACAGTGGAAGATACAGTAGTGAGTAACTTCTATCCTGGTCCGACACTGGCACTTGGGAATGATCTTGATGGTGACGGTGCAAATGAGATCCTCTATGGTACTTATGTCGCTCATCGGCCTCCAGACACATTCAGTATTCAGACCGGGTTCCTCAATGTTCTTGAGTTTAATGGTCTTGGTATAAGTGAGGGATGGAAGATTGTAGGTAAGCCTCAGGTATCTCTCTTCCAGAATAGCCCGAACCCGTTCATCAATCACACCAGCATCAAATTTGCAGTTAAAAGAGCTGGAAATGTGGAGCTCTCAGTCTTTGACCTTGCTGGAAGAAAAGTTAAAACACTCGTGAATAGAAGATTCGATGCTGGTACATACACTGTGAACTGGAACGGCAGAGGCGAGAGCGGAGAGGCACTTCCTGCAGGTGTTTACTTCTATACGATTAAGTACAACGGGACAGTCCAGGCAACCAAGAAACTGGTACTTTCCAGATAAGATAGGGTTTTGACTTTAGTAGGGTGGTGCGGGCCGCTTCGCGGCCCGCACCACCCTCATATTCCAAAAAAGCAGGGGGAACAAGTGATGGTTTTTCTCTTTTTCTATACTATATTAGGATTAATTTTTGGATTCTTTACAAGTCTTATCTCTAAGAAAAAGGGTTACTCTCCGGCGACATGGTTCCTCATAGGTTTTATTTTTGGAATTATTGGACTACTTGTTGCTATAGGATTACCTAAGAGAAAAGAAAAGGAACATGTATTAAATTCCCAGGAAAAACCAAAAAATGAAGCTCAAGATATGGTTTATAGTTTGGACAAACTTAATGATATTCCAATTGACTTGTATAAAAAGTGTCCTGAGTGTGGGGAATTAATTAGAATAGATGCAAAAATTTGTAGATACTGTAATAGAAAGTTTAGTGACGATGAAATTAAAAACAGTCTAAGGAATGCATTGAACAGAGAAGATGTAAAGGCGAATGAAAAACTTTTCCTTCAAGTTGTTAACGCTCTCGCTAAATTGGGAGACGATGAAGCACTTCAGATACTCAAAAAGAAAGAAAAGGAGTTGAAAGATAAGGAAAGATCAAAAATTGTAGAATTAGCCTTTTCAAAATTACAAAAAATGTCCAGTGTAAAAGTAAAAAATTTTGCAATGGAAACAGAGAATGGATGGTTATGTATTTGTGGTACTGAAAATCCAAAAACCGCAAAAAACTGTAAAAAATGCCATGCCTCCAAAGAGTATGTACTTAAATATTACACAAAGGAGGCAATGATAAACCTTGTGTTAAAAGGTCGTTTTGCAACTAAGGGTTAACAATCATTGTTTAGCTTAAAATAGAAGACGGCAGTTTATTCTGGCTCATTGTAAACTTTCTCTTCGGTTGCATCTGCCTCAGGGGCATCCATTTCAACATCCCTTCCCTCAGGTCCTTTCTTCAAGAATTCTTTGTAAAATTCATGCTGGATTACAAGATTCATGATTTCATTGGTGCCGGTCCAGATGGTTATCAGTCTCACATCCCTTAGAAGTTTTTCGATTGGATAGACATTCGTGTATCCGATCCCTCCCATAATTTGCATTGCGTGGTTAACCACTTCCCATGCCATTTCCGTTGAGAATTTCTTGGCCTCGGATACCAACCTTCTTACCTTCCCTGGTGAGATTTTTCCACTATCTATTGCCACTCCAACAGCTCTGTTCAGTGCACGCGCCGCATCGATGAGTGTTAGACTTTCGGCAATTTTAAAACTCACACCCTCGAATCTTCGTATTTTTCTTCCAAAGGCGTATCTTTTATCTGCGTACTTTGCGGCAACCTCAAAAGCCGCTCTTGCCATTCCAACTGCTCCACCTGCAGAGGTCATCCTCTCTGGGATCATCATCTGATGAAAAACAGCTGTTCCGTTTCCGATTCCGGCCTCACCACCAAGCACATTTTCGATCGGGACTTCTACATTTCTGAAAACAATTCTTCCCGTTCCACCACCTCTCGTTCCCATCAGGCCATAGACGTGGTGAACCTCAACGCCGGGCCCCCTTTCAACAAGAAATGCAGTCATGGCAGCTTTTGGATCTTCTATACCTTCTACTTTTCCGTAAATGAGGAATAGGTCTGCGCCTTCAGCACCCACAACAAACCTTTTCTGTCCGTTGATAATAAACTTGTCTCCTACCCTTTTGGCCCTTGTTGTGGCTGCGAAGAAGTCAGAGCCACCACGCGGCTCAGTAAGCCCCTCAGCAACAGTCAACTTTCCAGCGATCATTGGTTTCAGGTATTTCTCTTTTTGTTCCTTAGTTCCAAATACGTGGATAGCTTCGCCGACTATGGAGACAAGAGAATAAAGACACGCAAGAGATGTACCAAGTACACCTACTTCCTCAAGTGCTACCAGTTCAGATGTCCAGCCCATTCCTCTTCCACCCCATTCAGGAGAAAATCTCAATCCAAGAAGTCCTCTTTTCCCTGCCTCTTCGAGAAATTCTCTTGGGTAGATTACTTTTTCCGCATCCATATCGAGGAGTAGCTTCCTCGGTATGGACGAAACAAATTCAACTACCTCTTTTTTCAAAGCTTTTTCTTCTTCTGTAAGCATAGCCTCAGTTGACATTTTAATCCTCCTTAAAATTCGAGAATTTT
>Ga0256833_1002623_pt1 | contig 12587 bp, 13 predicted proteins | sample 356284metaG_FD_190535 | JGI IMG/M metagenome (GOLD analysis project Ga0256833, IMG submission 190535) | Hydrothermal vent microbial communities from Mid Atlantic Ridge, Atlantic Ocean - 356-284 | ecosystem: Environmental > Aquatic > Marine > Hydrothermal vents | place: Atlantic Ocean: Mid...
CTCTACACCATGGACGAACTGCTGGATGAGGTGGGGGTGGATGCCGCGAGATTCTTCTTCCTCATGCGCTCCCCATCAGCCCACCTGGACTTCGACATGACACTGGCAAGCAGGATAGGGAAAGAGAATCCCGTCTATTATGTCCAGTATGTGCACGCAAGGGTACAGAGCATAAAGCAGCATGCGGACGGTCAGAAAATCGCATGGAGCATCGAGGATTTGAACCTGGACATTTCGGACACCGATTACGAGAAGGAAATGGTGAGGAAACTCCTGTACTTCGAAATGTACCTCCACAAAGCCTATGAGAAATTCGAACCCCACCACCTGGTCTTCTACCTAATGGAGCTGGCAGACACTTTCCACAGCTTCTATCAGAATGTGCGGGTGGTGGATCCGGAGGATCCCGAAAGGAGCAGGTCCCGGATCGCCCTGCTGGATGTCCTCAGAAAAGTAATTGGAACCGGCCTCAACCTGATAGGGGTCAGGGCTCCGGATAGAATGTGAGGGGGAAATCCCCCCCACCGCTCACTTCAGAATCATCTGCTCCAGGATGACATCCATGTCCTGAGTATTCTGGGCCTCGTTGTGGAAGGAGGTATAGAGGACCTTCCCCTGTCCGTATGGGTATATGACCGCAAATGGAGCATTGTAAATGGTGCTGTCGGAGCCGGAGTGGGTGGTGATATAGGCATCTCCCCTTATGAGGACATCCGTCTGGGGTCCAACCCCGGTCATGACGACCCAGGATCCCAGGTCGAAGTTTACCAGCATGGAGTCCCTTCCAAGGGCCTGCTGAAGGTCGGGGTCCACCACATGGGCCATCACCTGCCCCTCGTTGCCCACCTGTGCAGAACCATAACTGGCATCATCACCAAAGAAATCGATGGCGGAAGAATCGATGGCTTCTGCAATATCGTAGGACCAGTCGGAAGCATATACCCTCTTGTTCCCCGAATTCAAAAACTGTACGAGCTTATCGCCGAGGTCATAATAATTGCACCCTGCACCGCAGTTGAAGAAAAGGTAGTCGTAGGCATTCACAGAATCCTGGCTCCATGAAGAGAAGGTGCCACAATCCACCGAGTCGTAAACGAATCCCAGACGGGTCAGTACATCCTGTATCCTGTCAAACGACCCGGGTATCACCAGCATCCTCTTCGCGTCGGGGGAAAGGGAGACTTTTCCCAGGTTCAGCTCCTGACCGGATTCCACGGCCACATCCGTGGACACCTGAAATATACCCTTTTTTATGGTCAGAGTATGGCTACCCGCAGGGACATCCATCATCTGTATCGAACCATTCCCATCGGTTTTTCCGGTGCAGTTGCTTACACTAACATCTGCACCTGCTATCGGGGTGGTCCCATTGGGGGCCGTAAAGGTGAGTACTATGGTGCCCCCGTTATCCGCACCGCAGGAAACGATTCCATAATCTTCCACATCCGGCTGCGTACTGCGGGAGCACGCCCCCACCATCAAAACCCAGACAAAAAGGGCAACTCTTCTCATGGCATTCAAAGTTTAAACGGAGACCATGCAGAAGATGAAGTAAAAGCCCTCCGCAGATGGCGGGAATCACAGGACCCTCCGGGAAAAATTTTCCACAGCACCAAGGGTTTTCGAAAAAATTTCGGGCATATAATTTCCCCCAATGCTCTATTACTGGGCGAGCCTCCTGCACCGCAGACTGATAAGGCCCCACAGGACAGACATCCCCTCGATTGCCGTAGGAAACTTCGCCATGGGAGGAACGGGGAAGACGCCCCTTACCATATACCTGAGCCAGAGATTGAAGGGAAGAAGGCCGGTTGTTCTGAGCCGCGGACACGGAAGAAAGGACAGAAAAGTGCAGATGGTCCGCAGGAGGGACATGGACTACCGCCTGGTGGGGGATGAACCCCTTTTGATTCACTGGAAAACGGGCCTTCCGGTTTTCGTACACAAAAACAGACTCCTGACATACAGGATTGCAAAACACCTAATAGAACCGGAGGTGGTAATTCTGGACGATGCGCTCCAGTACTGGAGAATAGACGCCCATGTGAAGATTGCGCTTCTGAGGGAAGAGGAACTGGGTGGATGGAGGGTGTTCCCTTTCGGCCTCTACAGGGAGCCCATAGGAGAAATCAGAAGGGTGGACATAGTGGTGGTAAAGGGAAATTACGGGGAAAGGGAGTTCATGGGCAGGCCCGCATTCCCCATGAGGTATGTGCCGGCCGGCATATTCGACATAGAGGGAAGAAAAATGAAGAACATGGGCAGGGTAATAGCCTTTGCAGGAATTGCGCAAAACAGGGATTTTCTCCACACCCTCCAGGATATGGGTCTGGAGGTGGTGGAATTCCATCAGTTCCCGGACCACCACCCCTATACGAAGGAAGAACTGGAGCCCCTGGAGAAAAAAGGGCTTCCCCTCATCACCACCCTGAAGGACTTCGTCAGACTCCCGCCCACAGGTTTAAAATTAAACAACTTTTACTACCTCGACATAGAGGTGAAAATTGGCAGGGAAGAGGAATTCCTGAGCATCATAAGGAGGCTTGTAGATGCAGAATAGAGAGAGATGGGCCACCCGCATAGGTCTGGTGCTGGCGATGGCGGGCAACGCCGTGGGTCTCGGCAACTTTCTGAGGTTCCCGGTTCAGGCAGCCGAGAACGGTGGAGGGGCCTTCATGATCCCCTACCTCATATCCTTCCTCCTCATGGGAATCCCCCTCATGTGGATAGAGTGGGCCCTGGGAAGGTACGGTGGAGTAAGGGGACATGGAACCACCCCCGCCATATTCGAATACATAACCAGAAAGCGCCTCTTCGGAATACTGGGAGTGCTGGGGGTGACCATGCCCTTCATGGTGGCAATTTATTACACCTACATAGAGAGCTGGACCCTCGGATACAGCATAAGCGCCCTCATGGGCATGTTCCCCAGCGTGAGGGAAGCGCTGGCCGGCACTTCCGTTCTCGAACCCTTCAATCAATTCTTCCAAAACTACACGGGCATGGGAGGAAGCGAAGCCTTCATAAGGCCCAGCGCCATGGCCTATGTGTTCTTCCTGCTGACCTTCCTCATAAATGTCTTCTTCGTTTACAGGGGAATAGCAAGGGGCATAGAGATTCTGGCCAAGGTTGCCATGCCCATACTCCTGGCTCTGGCTGTGGTGCTCGCGGTCAGGGTGGCCACGCTGGAACCCATCTCGGGTCATTCTCCCCTCGACGGCTTCGGCTTCCTGTGGAATCCGGATTTTTCAAAGGTTTTCGATGCCCAGACCTGGCTCGCAGCGGCGGGGCAGATCTTCTTCACCCTGTCCATCGGATTCGGTACCCTCATAACCTACGCCAGCTATCTCTCCGAGAAGGATGATATCGCTCTGGGCGGACTTTCCGCCGCCACCACCAACGAATTCGTGGAAGTGGTCCTGGGGGCATCCATAGCGATACCCGCGGCAGTGGTCTTCTTCGGCATAGAAAACACAGTGGAAATCGCAAAAGCGGGCTCCTTCTCCCTGGGATTCATCACCATGCCCGCCATCTTCTCCTACATTCCCCTGGGAAACCTGTTCGGATTCATGTGGTTCTTCCTCCTGTTCCTGGCCGGAATCACCTCATCCGTTGCCCTCATACAGCCCATGGTGGCCTTCCTGGAGGACGAGTACGGCATAAAGAGGCAGAAGGCGGTGATACTGGTGGCCGCAATCATGCTCGTCCTGATGCACATACCCGTCCTGATGAATGGGGCCCTCGATGAGATGGACTACTGGGCAGGAACCGTGGGGCTTGTGGCTCTGGCATTCCTGGAGCTCTTCGTATTCGTGTGGATGTTCGGGGTGGACAATGCATGGAGGGAAATAAACCGCTCTGCCCAGATAAAAATCCCCATCATCTACAAATACATCATGGCATACATAACCCCCCTCTTCATAATCGTAATCATGGTCTCTTTCGCAAAGGATCTCTTCATCAAAGCCATAACATTCAATAACCCCGGCGAACTGGCCGCGAGACTCCTGATGATAGGCGTATTCCTCGTTCTCGCGGTACTCTATGCCATAAGCAGGAGCAGGAAGAGATGACGCTGGCGGGCTGGATATTCATGCTATCGGTGTGGAGCATCGTGACGGGGCTCCTCGTATGGACCTACTGGAAGATACTCAAGGGCGAAAACTCCGAATGAAAAGGGTATTGCTCCTTCTTATTATGGGGGGATTGTTCCTCCCATCGTGTGCCCGGTCGGGAAGCAGGTGGGTGCAGGTGGGATATGCCAGTTATTACTCCGACGAGTTTCAGGGTCGGAAAACTGCATGCGGTGAAATATACGACAGGAACAGGTACACCGCCGCCCACAGGAGCCTTCCCTGCGGAACCACCGTGAAGGTGGTGAATCTGGAGAACGGAAAGAGCGTGGTGGTCCGCATAAACGACAGAGGCCCATTTGTCAGGGGCAGGATCATAGACCTCTCCCGCGCCGCCGCAGAGAAAATAGATATGATTCGAAAGGGTGTGGTAAAAGTCCGCATAGAGGTGGTGAAGTGAATTGAGGATAGAGAGCATAAATCTGATAAACTTTCGCAAATTCGAAAGGCTGCACCTGATGTTCGAAGATGGACTCAACAACATCTTCGGGGGAAATGGAACGGGAAAGAGTTCTGTACTGGAGGCCATAGCGTACCTCTCCATACCCCGCTCCTTCAGAAATTCTCCAGACAGATACCTGGTAAGATGGGGGAGCGACTTTTTCACACTTCAGGGAAAGATTCTCGACAGCACATCCCACGACATAGCCATTACCTTCCAGCTCCCCTCCTCCAAACGCATCAGTGTGGACGGAAAGAGGATCCGGAAGTATTCACAGCTCATGGAAACATTCACATGCATGGCCTTCAGCACGGGGGACTATGCCATAATCGATGCACCACCGGAGGACCGCCGCAGGCTCTTCGACAGAATGATCTCCCTCATGGACCATAAGTACTTCGTGTACCTCATCCGGTACAGGAAAGTACTGCGCCAGAAGAATATGGCCCTGAAGAGGGGACTGCCGGTGAATATGTGGAACAGACAATTGAAGGAGCTGGCCCACTACATAGTGAAGGTCCGCAGGGAGATTGTCCAGCTCCTAAACCAGAAGACGGACAGCAGATTCACAATAGAGTACATGGATACGCTGAAGGACAGGGATTACGACGAACTCCTCGATGAGGAAATGGCCAGGGGCTTCACGCTGGCCGGTCCCCACAGGGATGACTTCGTATTCCTTATAAATGGGCGGCCCATGAAGTACTACGCATCGGAGGGGGAGAGGAGGATTTTCTACCTGCAATTGATAGTGGCATTCAGGGGGATCATAGCACAGAGGACGGGCAGGGAGCCGGTGGTGGTCCTGGACGAGCCGGGGAATGTGCTTGATGAAAAGACCTTCGGAAAATTCATCGAGTCCCTCAGGGGGCAGGTGATCATAGCAAGTCTGCATCCGGTAAAGGGGGCCCACAACATCCCCCTCCATGAGATGGGAAATCCTTTATAATTTTCAGGCCGACGCAAGCTCCCATCGTCTAAGCGGCTAGGACACCACTCTTTCAAGGTGGCGGTGGGGGTTCGAGTCCCCCTGGGAGCATGGAGGCGGACCTCCCGCATGCGCGGGGGTCCCCACTTTCATTCGTACTTATAAAACCCTTCCCCCGTCTTTCTCCCCAGCTTTCCAGCCTCCACCATCTTCACGAGGAGGGGTGCAGGTCTGTACTTGGGATCCCTGAACTCGCTGTAAAGTACATTGAGGATGTAGAGGACCACATCCAGCCCTATGAGATCAGCCAGCGCCAGCGGTCCCATGGGGTGATTCATCCCCAGCTTCATCACTGTATCGATGGCCTCCTTATCGGCAACGCCTTCCTGAAGGGCAAATATGGCCTCGTTGATCATGGGCATGAGGACCCTGTTGGAGACAAATCCAGGATAATCGTTTACCAGAACGGGAACCTTCTCCAGAGTCCCGGCCAGTCCCATAACCACATCCACAGTCTCATCCGAGGTCAAAAATCCCTTCACCACTTCCACCAGCTTCATAACGGGAACCGGATTCATGAAGTGCATCCCTATGACCTTCTCCGGCCTGCGGGTCATCCTGCTGAGCTTGGTTATGGAGATGGAGGAGGTGTTGCTGGAGAGGATTACCTCAGGACGGGTTATCTCATCCAGCCTGGCGAACACATCCTTCTTCACATCCTCGCTTTCCACAACAGCCTCCACCACGAAATCCACATCCGAAAGCTCCTCCATGCGGGTGCTGGTCCTGATTCGCTTCAGGATTGCCTCCTTATCCTCAGCCTTCACCACCCCCTTTTTGATCTGCCTGTCGAGATTGCGGGATATGGTCTGCAGAGCCCTGCTCAAAGCATCCTCCAGAACATCCACCAGAACCACTTCGTATCCATACTGGGCAAAGACATGGGCTATCCCATTGCCCATCGTTCCTGCACCGACGACTCCCACTTTTTTGATTTCCATGGGAAAAGTATAAGGGCCGGCCGGATGGGGCCCTATTCGATGACTTCGAAGATGAGCTGAAGGGGCTGGACCCTGCGTCGTATGATCTTATAAGACCTCTCCAGCATCTCCATGGCATGGTGAAGCTTTTCCTCATCGTTGGCCCGAACCTCGAAGATCAGGTCCCCCTTCTCCACCCTGTCTCCCACCTTCTTGTGAACGATGATGCCCACCCTGTGATCGATGTCATCGTCCATTCTGGAGCGACCTGCCCCCAGTATGGTGGCGGCCAGACCGATGGTCAGGGTATCGTAGGAGGACAGGTATCCGGCCGACTGGGCCCTTATGTAGGAAACATAGCTGGTCCTTGTGAATTCAGGGGAGTTGATATAGTCCCAGTCCCCCCCGTGGGCCTCCACCATCTGCCTGAACTTCCTGAGGCCCTCCCCACTGTAGAGCTTCTTCTTCAGCAGTTCGTACCCCTCCTCGATGTCCCTCACCACATTCACGGACTTCAGCATATAGGCGCCCAGCCTGAGGGTGAGCTCCGTCGTGTCCTCCGGACCCCTCCCCTTCAAAATGTCCAGAGTTTCCACAATTTCGAGGGCATTTCCAATATACTTTCCCAGGGGCTGATCCATATTGGTAATGAGGGCCACCACCTTCCTCTTCATGTGCTTTCCAATCTCCACCATGGTCATTGCCAGTTCCTTGGCATCCCTGTACTTCTGCATGAAGGCGCCGGAACCCGTTTTCACATCGAGAACCACAGCATTCACACCCTCCGCCAGCTTCTTGCTCATTATGGAGGACGCTATAAGGGGTATGCTTTCCACGGTGGCGGTGGCATCCCTCAGAGCATAGAACTTCTTATCGGCAGGAACGAGGTTGGCTGTCTGCCCTATGATGGAACATCCCACATTCTCCACCACCTCCCTGAATTCCTCCACAGAGAGATCCGTCCGGTATCCCCTTATGGACTCCAGCTTGTCGAGGGTTCCACCCGTATGTCCGAGGGCCCGGCCCGAAATCATGGGAACAGCAACAAGACCCGTCGAAGCCACGAGGGGGGCCAGAGGAAGGGAAATCTTATCCCCCACACCTCCGGTGGAATGCTTATCCACAGCGGGTTTTCCCAGAAAGGACCAGTCCAGCACCTCCCCGCTGTGCATCATGTATTCGGTAAGATAACTGGTCTCCGCGAAGGTCATCCCGCGGAAATAAACGGCCATGAAGAAAGCCGAAAGTTGATAGTCCGGTATCTCCCCCTCCACGGCCCCCCTTACCAGAAACTCTATTTCTTTTTTCGAAAGCCTCTCTCCGTCCCGCTTTCTCCTTATAATATCGACGAATCTCATGTTTTCACATTCAACTCGAACCCAATGGCCCTTCTGACTATCTCCCGTATCTGCTCCTCCACGGAAACCTTATGCTCCGGATTTAGATTTACGAAGAAAAATATGGGATTCACGCTCTGATAGATAAGGTTCTTCGTCCTGTAATCCAGATAGGGCTCGAAGTCATCCTCCACGAGTATCACGCCGTATTCCCCGCTCTCCAGAGCCTTCCTGATCATCTTTCTGACCTTTTCCGGATCATCCACCTCCCAGAAATCCACACCCGCGAGAAGAAAGCCTGCCTTAAATTGAGGATGGGCAATAGCAAGAACCTTCTGTTTCATGACCATCAAATTTTAAAGGGGCAGGGCTGTAAAAAACGCCCCAATAGGGGGTAAATATGGATGCAGACAGGTCCTCAGGGCCCCGAACACAGTTCCTCCCCGAATATGTTCAGCACGAGCTCCCTGAAACTGCTGTCCACCATGTCCCGGGAGCACTTCCACCTGACATACTCCTCCACATCCCTGAGGATCATCTTCCAGACGAACAGGAGCATGGCCAGGTCGTCCGTAAAACCCACCACAGGTATGACATCGGGAATCAAATCTATCGGAATAAGGATGTACAGAAGGGCCACACCGATTGCCGCCACGCTGTTCCAGGGAACCTGCGTATATTCACCCTTTCGATAGTCCGATAGCATGCGCATGAGAATCCTGACCTTATGGATTTCCCGCGAAAGGGCGTCGCTGGAGAGGACCTTCTCCACGATGCGGGCAGATTTATCCAGAACCTGGTCCATATCTTCGAAATCGAACTTTCCCACGCTCCTGCGGAACCATTCCTCCACCTTCAGAAACAACTCCCTGTTCATCCTCTGAATTTTACAGTTCTACCGGAAGCGATATAATAGCAGGGCATTTCCCACGACCGAGACATCCGAAAGGCCCATGGCTACAGCGGACCACACGGGGTCGAACATCCTGCCGGTCAGAAGGTAAAACATGCCTCCGGCCAGTGGAATGAGGAGGGCGTTGTATGCAAAGGTCCAGAAGAGATTCCACTTTATTCGCCTGAATGCGGCCGCGCAGAGCCTGAGGGTATCCACAACCCCGTTTAAATCATCCCGCAGAAGAATCACATCACCCGACTCGCGGGCTATATCGGTCGCCCCTCCCACAGCAATACCCAGGTCCGCATGAGCAAGAACAGCCGCATCGTTGATCCCATCACCCACGAAGGCCACCCTCCTTCCCCCTCTCCTGAACTCCTCGATGATATCCACCTTCTCATGGGGAAGGGCCGAATGAAAGTATCCATCGACCCCCAGGATTCGGGCCACCTTCTCCACATTCTCCCGGGAATCACCACTCAGGATATAAACTCTCAGGCCCATCTTCCTCAACCTCTTCACAGCGGATAGAGCATCCCCCCGGACCCTGTCCTCCACCCTCAATATCCCGCTTCCCATCCCTTCGATGAAGTAAAGCAGGCCACTGCTCCGGGGGGCTTTCAGGGAGAGTCTGGAAAACAGGAGGGGATTCCCGATTACTACCCGCCTGCCATCGACCACCCCCTCTATGCCCATCCCCTCGTACTCCCTGACCCCTTTCACCGGCAGAAGGTCTCCATCGTATGCCTCCACTATTGCTCTGGCAACGGGATGTTCCGAGGCGGATTCCAGAGATGCAAGGTATCGAAGGTGTTCCCGGGGCACCGGGGAGACCAGAACCGGCCTTCCCACGGTAAGGGTCCCGGTCTTGTCGAAGACCACCGTATCCACGCTCCCTCCTTTTTCCAGAGCCGAGGAGTTCCGTATCACCATGCCCAGCGACGCCCCCCTGCCCATTGCGACGGCGACCACAGATGGAATAGCAATCCCTATGGCGCAGGGGCATGCCACCACCAGAACAGAAACCATGGCAAGGAGCGCATATTCTAAATTAGGCTCCGGTCCCACCGCCAGCCAGAGGAAAAAGACCGCTATGGCGATCCCCACCACCACCTGCACGAAGATCCCGGATATCCTGTCGGCCACGGACTGGAATCTGGCCTTTTTGAACTGTCCCTCCCTCACCAGCTTCACTATCTGGCTGAGGAGGGTCTCCGACCCTACCCTCTGTGCCACAGCCCTCACATATCCCCGAACCATGATGCTTCCCCCGATGACCACATCGCCCTCCCTTTTCTTCAGGGGAACCGGTTCACCACGGATAGAGGACTCATCGAAATAGCCCTCCCCCTCCACTATTTTTCCATCGGCGGGTACCCTCATGCCGGACCTCAGAATAAATATGTCCCCCTCCACCAATTCGTCAACGGGAATTTCCTCCCGCCTTCCTTCCCTCTCCACAATGGCCCGGGGCGGTTTCAGAGACAGAAGCCGCCTGAGGGCCGAAGAGGTCATGTGCTTTGCCCTCGCTTCCAGGTACTTGCCTATCAGCACTATCGTGATGATGAGGGCCGAGGTCTCGAAATACACATGCTGGAATATGGCGGGATTTAAAAAGTGTAGCATGGAGCCGAAGAAACCCGAAAGGGTTCCGGTTGCGATGAGGAGATTCATATCGGGATTTCCCTTCCGCAGAGCCCTCCATCCACCGGCTATAAAGTACCATCCAGGTCCGAACTGTACCGGGGCGGCCAGAATCAACTGCACGAGGGGGCTTATGTGGAAACCCAGGTGGGCGATGAGCAGGGGTATGGACAGGATAAGGGAGAGCAACATGCGGTTTCTCATACTTCTCAGGTGTGCCTTCTCCTCCTCCACCCTTGCGGAAAGGGTATCCTCGTCCCCGGAGAGAATCCTGCCCCGAAGACCGGCCCTGCGTATGGTTCTCAGTATATCGCCCCCCTCTATCTGCACCGGAGAGAACAGAACCCTGAGAGCACCATCGGCTCCCTCCTCCACGAGGGCCACTCCATCCATCTCCCGCAGTAGATTCACTGCACGGTCTAACTCTCCGGACTCCTGCGTGTCCAGTATCAGGATTCTCACCTCCTGGAGGACCGGATCATATCCGTATTCCTTCAGCTCCTTCAAAAGGGACTTCCAGTCGAGGGACTCCCCCCTGACCTCCACCACATCAGAAGAGAGATTAACTCTTACCTCACGGGCCCCGAAGGCTTCGAAAGTTGATTTCACAGTTCGGGCACAATTCACACAGGTCATTCCCCTCACAGGCACCTGCATTGTTTTTATAGGCATAGCATAATTTTATTGCAACGGGCGGAAATCCGCTTTGAAAGTGAAATTTAGGATAAAGTGCATGTGGAATTTATCACCTCAGGATGAGCCGCAGGCGCCCTCCCCCTATCCTTATATCCCTGATTCTTCCAGGTATGTCCAGAGTGGACAGGTCCAGAGTAATCATTCCTCTCCTGAGCCTGAACATGGACTGCTCTATGCTGAAAATAGAAAGTATCACACCCATCGGACCGTCCACACTGAAATGGATGTTGCGGCCGGAAAAACTCACCAGTCTGAAGGATATGGAAAAGGGCACCATATACCACCTTCCCCTCAGTATAATCCTCCCCGGCTCGAATATCAGCCGAAGCGCTCGAAATCCCCTATCCTTCAGTAGGGGCAAAACTCTCTCCGAAATCAGAGCGTTGACGAAATCCTGCTCCAGCTCCAGATTCATCTTTTCTTCCTTTCGGGCAACAATCTCCTGAGGGCCAGACGCATGACCATCAGAGCCGCCTCCAGTATTATCCCCCTGCTGAATTTGGACTTTCCGGAGCGCCTCTCGTAGAAGATTATGGGAATCTCGGAAGGCCGGAAACCCCTGCGGTATGCCTTGAAGTTCATCTCTATCTGAAAGGAATAGCCGTTGGAGCGAATATTGTCCAGATCAACGCTCTCGAGGACCTCTCTGCGCCACGCCTTGAATCCACCCGTCAGGTCCCTTATGGGAACGCCCGTCATGAATCGGGCATACACATTTGCAAAGTACGAAATCATCAGGCGCTTCAGGGGCCAGTTGACCACATTAACTCCGCTCTTGTATCGGGAACCGATCACGAAATCCGCCCCCCTGCGTATCTCCTCCAGCAGGCGGGGGATATCCTCCGGACTGTGGGAAAAGTCGGCATCCATCTGCACTATGACATCATATCCCCGCTCCAGAGCCCATTTGAAACCTTCCACATAGGCAGTCCCGAGCCCCATCTTCCCGGGCCTCTTTATGAGGTGGACCCGTGGGTCTCTGCGGGATATCTCCTCCACCAGCTTCCAGGTTCCATCGGGAGAGTTATCATCCACGATCAGGATGTCGGCTTCAGGCACATGCCTATGAATCTCCTGAATCAAACTCCCTATGTTATCCTTCTCATTGTAAGTGGGAATAACAACAAGGGTTCGCACATAATAATTTTACACACCCGGGGCAATCAGGGACTGGAATCCTCACCAAAAAAATACAATCCCGGGAGACCACACCCTACCTCCGGCTCCATACCAAAGGCTCCCCAGTGTATGGGTCCAGTTTCATGAAGGCTATGTCGTCATGTACTGGTAAATAACCCGCTAATACCAGGTTCCCATCACTGTCCTGTATAATCGAACCATAAAAAACGCTGTTATCTACTCTATACTCCCTGTCCCACACTGTGGATAAATCAGGCCTGAGCCTCATGACAAATGTGAAAAATACCCCTTCCCTCAATGCAGATCCCACAAGAGCAATGTCCCCACTCCGCAATTTCGTCATTCCATCAACGCTCGCCATTGAGTAATCTATGGTCCTGTATGCTACAAGG
>Ga0256833_1002625_pt1 | contig 12583 bp, 13 predicted proteins | sample 356284metaG_FD_190535 | JGI IMG/M metagenome (GOLD analysis project Ga0256833, IMG submission 190535) | Hydrothermal vent microbial communities from Mid Atlantic Ridge, Atlantic Ocean - 356-284 | ecosystem: Environmental > Aquatic > Marine > Hydrothermal vents | place: Atlantic Ocean: Mid...
AAAAGCCAAAGATGAGAACCTTACTAAATTGTCTAAAGTAAAAAAAGAGTTAGAGTCTAAAATTGCTAATATGTTAAATATTGCAAAGATAGCAGTAGAGAAAGCAAAAGCAGATAAAGAGCAAAAAGATAAAAGTATTCAAAGATTATTATCTACTAAAGAGAATTTAGAAAATAATTTAACAGCTCATATAACTCATGAAAAAGAGTTAGAGAGTGAAATGGAAATTCTAAATAGTAAGATAGAAGAGATACTTAAAGCTAAAGAAGAGGCTAAAGCTGAGGCAGAAAAGATTAAAAATGAGATAGCAGTAAAAGAACTTACCCATATATTTTCATTGACTCATGTTGCCTTTAAATTTAATAGTATGGAATTGACCAATAATAGTAAAAAGTTGTTGGATAAAGCTGCTGATGCAATCAACAAACATACTCAATTTAGTTATAAAATTAAAGGTTATACAGATAATCGTGGACGTGCTGAGTACAACTTGAAGTTAAGTGGACAACGAGCAGATAAGGTCAAAGAGTATCTTGTATCAAAAGGAGTTGATGAAACACTATTAAGCTCTGAAGGATTTGGAGATGCCAATCCAATCGCTTCAAATGATACAAAGGCAGGACGAGAAAAGAATCGTCGTGTTGTATTTGAGATTATCAATCCATAGTCTGAACCCTTTAATCTTTGGGTAGCCATGAGAGCTACCCGTACAAGTTTCTTTCGATATAATTCTCTTAATTATTTACATTAAGGATTTACAAATGGGACAAACCATTACTGAAAAAATCTTCTCTGAACATGCTGGACGTGAAGTAAAAGCAGGAGAGATTGTACGCGTTGATATTGACATGATTATTGGAAATGATATAACTACTCCTATCTCTATTCGTGCATTTGAGGAGTCTGGAGCTAAAGAGATGGCTCGACCTGACAACTTTTGTATTGTTATGGACCACTATATTCCTGCCAAAGATATTGCATCAGCAAATCAAGCAAAAATTAGCCGTGATTTTGCCTATAAACATGATATGAAATATTTCTTTGATGAGAAAGATATGGGGATTGAACACGCTTTGCTTCCTGAAAAAGGGTTGGTTATACCAGGAGATGTGATTATTGGGGCAGATTCTCATACATGTACTCATGGGGCTTTGGGTGCATTTAGTACTGGAATGGGAAGTACAGATTTATCGTTTGCTATGATTACAGGTGGAAATTGGTTTAAAGTACCTGAAACTATTAAAGTTGAACTTTCAGGAAAACCTGCTAAACATATCTATGGAAAAGATATTATCTTGGAGCTTATCCGATTAATCGGTGTTGATGGTGCTTTATATAAAGCGATTGAGTTTACAGGAGATACTCTTCAATATCTTGGAATGGCAGATAGATTTTCTATTTCCAATATGGTTATCGAAGCAGGGGCAAAAAATGGTATTTTTGCTGTTGATGATATTACAACAGAGTATCTTGAAGAGAGAGCCAAGATAAATGGTGGACTAAGAGCAGAGCCTAAAATTCACTATTCAGATGATGATGCTTCATACTGTCAAGTTATCAAAATTGATGTAGCTAACCTTTCGCCTGTGATTGCTTATCCATTTTTGCCAAGTAATGGTAAATCTATGGAACAAGCTGTAGAGGATAATCTAAAAATTGACCAAGTGATGATTGGCTCTTGTACTAATGGACGAATCGAAGATTTACGAATCGCAGCGAAGATTATGGAGGGTAAACGTGTAGCACGACATACACGAATGATTGTAACTCCTGCTACTCAAAAGATTCTACTTCAAGCTCAAAAAGAGGGATTGATGGAGATTTTAATTAATGCAGGTGCTGTTGTTTCCAATCCAACTTGTGGAGCATGTTTGGGTGGATATATGGGTATTTTAGGAGACAATGAACGCTGTGTGGCTACTACAAACCGTAACTTTGTAGGTAGAATGGGTGCTAGAACATCAGAAATTTACTTAGCAAATTCAGCAGTAGCAGCATCTAGTGCTATCGCAGGATATTTGGTAGACCCACGTTAGTTTTCTTAAAATGTTTTATTAAGTTTCTTTTAGTTAAACTCTTCCTACTTTATTAAAAATATAATATGGAGAGTAAAAACTATGAAGAATCTATTTAAAATAGGGGGATTTACCCCTTATATAGTTATCGTTTTTCTAAATGCTATGACCGATTTGGGGCATAAGATAGTGTTACAAAATACTATCTTAAAAGCCTATGATGGTGCAGACCTCATCATCTTGACAGCGATTGTTAATGGTTTAATACTTCTTCCTTTTATATTTCTATTCTCTCCTGCTGGTTTTTTGAGTGATAGATATTCTAAAACCAAAATTATAAAAGTTGCCTCATTTTTTGCTATTATTATCACTACATTGATTCTTGTATCATATATTATGGGTTGGTTTTGGGTTGCTTTTGGATTAACATTTATATTGGCTGGGCAATCTGCTATATATAGTCCTGCTAAATATGGATTGATTAAAGAGATGACAGGAGATAGAGAGTTAACATTGGCAAATTCACTTGTTCAATCTATAACAATTATATCTATTTTAGCAGGTACAGTTATCTACTCTATCTTTTTTGAACAACTTCTTCCTAGTGGTGTAGAGGATAAATCAGAGATATTACGATATATCTATCCATTGGGGTTTGCACTTATCTTTGCATCTATATTAGAGTTTTTACTATCATTAGAGTTAATCAAGAGGATAGATAGAACATCTATTCGAGTAGAACAAAATCCTAAAAGAGTGGGAGTAGAAGAGAGTATAATACTCTTAAAAGAGAGTAAAACTGTTTGGTTATCTATAATTGGTCTATCTATATTTTGGGGACTATCTCAACTTGTTGTTGCTATATTTGGAGCATATATAAAAAAAGATTTAGGTATTGATAATACAGTTATAGCAAATGGTATCTTGTCGCTTTCAGGTTTTGGTATTATTGTTGGTTCACTACTGGTTGCACGACTATCAAAAAATTATATTGAAAGAGGAATTATTCCCCTTGGGGCATTAGGGATAACATTAACACTCTTTTTTATACCTATGGTTCACTCTGTTAGCTCATTGGCTATTCTATTTTTCCTATATGGAGTCTCTTCTGGAGTCTTGATTATTCCTCTAAATACACTAATTCAACATATCACACCACAACCTATAATGGGAAAAGTGTTAGCAGGTAATAACCTTATGCAAAATATAGCAATGTTTAGTTTTCTACTGCTGACAACACTATTTGCCTATATAGGGATAGATAGCTCACATCTATTTACTATTGCGTTTATTATTGCACTAGTTGGATTTATATATAGTGTTAGATTATTAGCACAAAAGATGATTCGCTTTGTGGTTCGTATAGTTTTTGGACTCTTTTATGATATAGATGTTCAGGGGTTAGATAATATAGATGATAGTAAGGGAGTTCTATTTTTAGGAAACCATATCTCATTTTTAGATTGGGCATTTTTGCAGATAGCCTATCCAAGACAGATACATTTTGTCATTGATAGAACCTACTATAACTTATGGTACTTAAAGCCTATATTTAGATTTTTTGGAGCTATCCCTATCTCTACACGTGGAGGTAAACGAGCATTAAGTTTAGTAGCAGAGGCATTAAATAGAGGAGAGAGTGTAGCTCTTTTTCCTGAGGGGTATCTAAGTCGTAATGGACATATGGGTAAATTTCAAAAAGGGTTTGAGTTTGCTGTGGTTGATGTAACTGATGCTGTTATTGTACCTTTTTATCTAAGAGGTCTGTGGGAGGGGCGTTTCTCACATGCTTCTAAAAAAATCAAATCTAAAAAACTAAAAGATATTGGTGTCTCTTTTGGGAAACCGATGAGTATCAAAAGCTCTTCTGTTGAGGTAAAAAATGAACTCTTTAAACTCTCTGTTATCTCATGGGAAAGATACAGTAAACGTCTACCCACACTACCAAAAATGTGGATAGCTCAATCCAAAAAAGTTGCCCATAACTTATCTGTAGCCGACTCTACTGGAGTAGAGCTTAGTGGATATAGATTTATCACAGCTGTTCTATTGATGCGTGGTAAATTTAAAGAGATAGTAAAAGATGAACAAAATATTGGTCTTATATTGCCTACAAGCGTAGGTGGGGCTATTGGTAATATGGCTATATTAACACTAGGCAAAACGATTGTCAATTTAAACTACTCTAGTGGTACTAAAAGCCTAAAACATGCTATTAAGGTTGCTAATATCAAGCAGATTATTAGCTCAAAGCAGTTTATTGCCAAACTAAAGGCTAAAGGGTTTGATTTATCAGAGGCACTAGAGGGTATTGATATTATCTATCTGGAGACTCTAAAAAAGGAGATAAGCAAATCACTCCAACTAAAAACCTTTTTGATAGCTAGATTTATGCCTACATCTATTTTGAGTAGATTTTATATAAAAGATGTAAAAAGTTCAGATACTACAGCTATTTTATTCTCTAGTGGTAGTGAAGGTGTACCAAAAGGTATAGAGTTAACCCATCAAAATATCACTGGAAATATAAAACAGTTTATAAATCTAGTCAATCCAACATATAGTGATGTAATGGTAGGAACACTTCCTATATTTCACTCATTTGGATTAACGGTTACTACTTTAGCACCTCTAATAGAGGGTATTCCTCTTGTAGCACACCCTGACCCAACAGATGGTCTATCTATTGCTAAATTATCTCATAAATATAATGGAACTCTACTCTTTGGAACAGCTACATTCTTTAGACTCTATGCACGAAATAGAAAGATACACCCAATGATGTTCTCTTCTCTTAGAATGGTTATTGCAGGTGCAGAGAAGTTACCAGAAGATATTAGAGAGCTTTTTATAAAAAAATTTAACAAAACTATCTTGGAGGGTTATGGCACAACCGAAACCTCTCCTGTTGTCTCTTGTAATATTTATGATGTTATTGTTCCTGATAACTATCATATACAAGTTGGAAATAAGTTTGGAACGGTGGGATTACCTATCTTGGGTACAGCATTTATGATAGTTGACCCAAGTAGTTTTGAGCCTCTAAAGGTAGGAGAAGATGGAATGATTCTTATTGGTGGTACACAAGTGATGAAAGGCTACCTATTAGACCCTATAAAAACAGATGAGGTCACAAGAGAGATAGATGGTATCCGTTGGTATATCACAGGAGACAAAGGACATATAGACCAAGATGGATTCTTGACCATTGTAGACCGTTATAGCCGTTTTGCTAAAGTAGGTGGAGAGATGGTAAGTTTAGGTTTGGTCGAGAGTGAACTCTCTAAACTGTTAGATGAACATAGCCAACTCTCTATTACAGCTATCCCTGACAAGAAAAAAGGTGAAAAAATAGTTCTTCTATTAGAAGGAGAGAAAGATTTAGCTACTCTAAAAGAGGAGATAAAAGGTTTAGGATTAAATCCTCTCTTTTTACCAACAGCCTATTACAAAGTAGATAAAATCCCAAAACTTGGAACAGGCAAATCCGATTTTAGTGGAGCTAAAAGATTGGCATTGGATTTGGAGATGATGTAGAGATATATTGTCTATACTCTCTAAATCTTATCCAATAGAGCTCGAACTATCTCACGGTCATCAAAGTGAATCTTTTTACCTTTGATTTCCATGGTATCTTCATCTCCTTTTCCTAAAATCATCAATACTTCATTCTCTTCTAACTCTTTTAGTGCCTCTTGGATAGCAAAAGCTCTATCTACCATGGCTCTTGTATGAGTTTGGTCTTTTATACCTGATAAGATATCATTTATAATCGCTTCTGGCTCTTCACTGCGTGGGTTATCACTTGTTACATAGACTTTTTTTGCAAATTTGGAGGCTACTGCACCCATTCTTGGTCGTTTTGTTCTATCTCTATCTCCACCTGCTCCAAATACTACTGATATATCTTGGTCTTTCATGCTATCTAGTACTTGAATCATTCCATCATCTGTATGAGCAAAATCTACAATTACTAGAGGTTGACGACTCACAACCTCCATACGTCCTGCAACCCCTGCAAAGTTCTCTACTACTTCACAAACCTCCATAATATTACGACCTGTAAGCATTGTAGTAGCTCCAATAGATGCCATTAGATTAAATAGGTTAAAGAGTCCAACCATAGGAGAGTGAAATGTAGCTTCTGTTGCAAGATGTTTTATCCCTGCTGTGATACCATGCTGTAGTGAAAAGGCTTGAACCTTGAATGTGGCAGGTTCATCTACTCCATAGCTTTGTGCATTTTTAGGGTTATAGGTAATATGTTTTATATCATCTTTATTTAGTAGTTTGGGTGATTCATCAGCAAAAAAACGACTCTTGACAGCTCTATACTCCTCTACTGTTCCATGATAATCCAAGTGGTCAGAGGTCACATTTGTATGTACCTTTAGAGCAAAAGATAACCCCTCGATTCGCTCTTGGTCAATCGCATGAGAACTTACTTCCATAATAAAGTAGTTGCACCCTCTCTCATTTGCTATCTTCATACTATGTAAAATATGCAAGATAGATGGAGTGGTCATTGATTTTTCTTCTATTCGTTCATCATTAGCAAAAAAACCTCGTGTCCCTAAAAGGGCTGGTTTCTCTCCTAAATCCAATAGAAATGAGTATATTCCTGCTGTAACAGTAGTTTTGCCATTTGTACCTGTGACACCAACAACCCTTAAACTATTTAAGTTCCAATTTTTTATAAGCTCAATAGGAGTAATATATGGGGGAGGGCTGTCTAGTTGTTCAAAATATTTTCTATTTTGTGCTGTTAAAAGAAATATATCATCTTTAGTTAGTGAATTTGTATCGTCTGTAATCTGTCTATAATTATCTAAATTGTAATCTAATCGCACAATTCTCTCTTTTATTTTTTAATACATTATAGTTAATTATCTTTTATTTTATGATAAAGTTTATAAATATCTTGGTCTTTGTGAAGATTACCACTAGAAGAGTCTAAAAACTGTAGTGCCAATTCCGTTTGCCCTCGTTCAATTAACGTTTCAATAAAGAGAAGATACTCCTCTTTACTTTTTAGAATAATATGAGTTGAGAACATTACATCTTCAAATGCTTGTTTGAAATCTCCACGCTCATCAATAAAACGTAAAAAGTCTTGATATTCGATACCATCTCTATACTCTATCTTCTCTTTATCTGATGTGAGTAGTCTACTCACTTGATTATTGGTTGTATCAAGAGTAGAGAGGAGATTGACCATAATCTCTCCTGCATTCTCTTGCTCATTTTTTATAATCTGATAATAATCAAATAGTGCTTGAGCCTCTTCCCCACTCTCCATACCAATATCACATAAAAATACACCTACTTGTGCATCTCTATCCTTAGGATACTCTTTTAGTAAAAGTCCATAGGTGGTCAAAGCACTCTCATATTTACCCAAAGAGAATAGCTCTTCAGCACGGGTTAGTAGTGTATCAAGACTTATTTTAGCCATAATTATCCTAGTTGTTCCAATTTATCTTCCCAACCATGGGGAACATTCATAACCTTTATATTAGGATGAATGAATGTTTTCATCTCTTTTTCAATACCAAATTTAATAGTAGTTCCAGAACTACCACAACCGACACAAGCACCTTGGAGTTGTACAAAAACTGTACCATCTTTTATATCTAGTAATTTGACATCTCCACCATCTTTTTGTATCCATACTCTTGCCTTTTCAAGCATATCTGTAACAATCGGTTTTAACTCTTCATCTGTAAATGGAAGCACTAGCTTCTCCTTTATGTGTAATTAATCTATTTATACATTATATTTAAATGTTTGTCAAGATAAAATGATAACTTTTAGCCTATTGCCTTTTAGCTTGTTATATTTTTTCTACTCTTTCATTGAAATATAAAGATATAGAGATTACAATATCAATAATAAAATAGAAATTGGTGGATAGATGATTCGAAAAATCTTAAAAAACAGAGAAACGAACAGTAAACTCAAACATTTTATAGAAAAATATAAAATACCAAGAGAGTATCTATCTATTAACCGAAAATCTATATCCAGAGGCATACTTATCGGTCTTTTTTGGGGATTTATCCCAATGCCTATGCAGATGTTGGCTGTATTAGCCGTTACACCCTTTATACGATTTAATGTACCTATAGCTATCTCAATGGTATGGTTAAGTAATCCTATTACCATGCCATTTATGTACTATATGGAGTACAAAACAGGAATTTTTCTATTAGGAACAGAAGGTTTAAATAACATTGAACTAACCTTGGATTGGTTTAGCCAAAATTGGGACACTATTATAGTACCTTTATATGTTGGAACTGTTCCTTATTCTACTTTAGTTTCACTAATTATATATTATATCATAAATATTCTATGGATAAACTCTGTAAAAAAAGAGAGAATTAAAAAGAGCAAAAAATTAGAGTTAATAAAGCCCTAGAAAAGGGCTTGATTTGGTGGGGGGTCTACTACTACTATACTAGTTCGATAATAGCCATTGGTGCTGCGTCACCTCTACGGTTACGAGTCTTGATAATTCTGGTATAACCACCATTACGTTCTGCATATTCAGGTGCAATTTCAGTAACAAGCTTATTGGTACAAGCTTTGTCTTGCAACATTGCAAAAACTGCTCTATGTGCATTCTCTCCACTTGATGCCTTTGTTACAAGCTTTTCAAAATAACTTCTAAGCTCTTTTGCTTTAGGAAGAGTTGTCTCCATTCTTCCATATTTAATAAGAGCAATAGAGAGGTTTTTTAACAGTGCCGCTCTATGAGCAGAAGTTCTGCTTAACTTACGGTATCCATGTTTATGTCTCATATATCTTCCTTCTTATCGAGCTAGTCTTTTTTTAACTGCTCTATTTTCTTAACAAGATTAACTCTTGTATTGTCTGCGAGTTCAAAATCTTCATCATATCCTAGAGCATCTAAACACTCATTAATCTCATCAAGGGATTTTCTACCAAGATTTTTGATATTTTTAATCTCAGTTGTACTCATAAGTACTAACTCTCCAATGACTTTCATTCCTGCTCTATCAAGTGAATTAAATGAACGAGCTGATAGTCCAAGTGATTCAATTGGTTCTAAATATTTCCTAATTTCACTATCATCATTATTACGTTTAATCGGTGCTGCATTGATTTCAACATCAAGCACTCCATTAAATACAGAAAGTTGTTTATACATTGTCTCTAAAGCATTTGTAAATGCGTCAACAGGTGATACTTGACCATCGGTTTCAATATCAAAGACAATTTTTTCATAGTTTGGATTATCTTCAACCAAGACATTTTGAATGTCATAGTTTGCTTTTTTTACAGGAGTAAAGAAAGCATCTAAGGCAATAGCATCAATCGCTACATCTTCTCTAATATCTTCACTTTGAACATATCCTAAACCTTTTGCGATAACCACCGTAAAGTTTAGGATAGCATCCTCATTAAGAGTTGCTAAAAATGCTTCTGGATTTACAATCTCTATATTATCCGTGATTAAATCTTTTGCAACGATTTCACGAGAACCTACAAAGCTATAGTTAACTTCTAATTTCTCAACACCATCAGGCAGTTTAAAACGAATATTTTTAAGATTAATAATAAATACAGCTACATCTTCATGCATTCCACGAACACTATCAAACTCATGTGATGCACCCTCAATTTTAATTGAGATTGGAGCAAATCCTACAGAAGAACCTAAAATAAGTCTTCTTAGGGGATGAGCCAATGTAATAGCATAACCACTCTCAAAAGGATAGGCAATAACTTCAGATCTATTTGTTCCTAGTTCATTCACTTCTACATTTGTTGGAAGTGATGGAGCTACTTTAATTTTTTTCATTCTTTGCCTTTTTGCCTAATGTTTATTGTTACTTAGAGTAAAGCTCAACGATTAATCTCTCTTCAACTGGGATTGAAATCTCATCTCTATTTGGAACTCTTGTAAATATACCAAAGAGTTTATCTTTTTCTACATCTACCCACTCAACCATTCCAGTTTGATTTGTAAGTTCCATTGCTCTTACAACTTGTGGATTGGTTTTAGATTTTTCTCTAATTTCAATTTTTTGACCTGCTTTTACTCTAAAAGATGGAATATCAACACGTTTACCATCGACAAGAACATGTCCGTGGTTAGTAAGTTGTCTTGCAAATCTTCTAGTAGTAGCAAAACCCATTCTATAAACTACATTATCAAGTCTCTGTTCGAGAAGTTGGATAAGGATTGCTCCTGTGTTTCCATCTTTTCTATTTGCTTCAGCAAAAAGAGCTCTAAACTGTTTTTCAGATACGCCATACATGAATTTAGCTTTTTGCTTCTCTTGAAGTTGCTCACCATATTCACTTAATTTTGTTCGTCTTTGACCATGTTGCCCTGGTGGGTATGGTCTTTTCTCTAAAGCCGATTTACCTGCTAGTCTTCTCTCTCCTTTTAAGCCGAGATCAACATCAAGTCTTCGCTCTAGTTTTTCAACTGGACCTCTATATCTTGCCATATTTAATACCTTTAATTATTCTATGAATTATTAAGTCAATCACAAACAGTGATTAAACTCTTCTCTGCTTAGGAGGACGACAACCATTATGAGGTAATGGAGTAATATCTTTTAACCAAGCTACTCTAATACCTTCAGTTGCACCAATTGATTTGACAGCTGTATCTCTACCAGAACCAGGTCCTTGTACTTTGATACCAACCTCTTTGATTCCATGTTCCATAGCTTTTGACATTGCATCAGCAACTGCTTCTGTAGCTGCAAAAGGTGTAGATTTTTTAGAACCTTTAAATCCTAATGCACCTGCAGAACTCCATGCAATAACATTTCCTAGCTCATCAGTAACTGTAATTACTGTATTGTTAAAAGTAGCAGCTACGTAAACTACACCTTTAGCAATATTCTTTTTTGCTTTTTTCTTAGCCATTTATCATTACCTTCTTATGCTGCACCAACAGTTTTTCTTTTACCCTTACGAGTTCTAGCATTTGTCTTAGTTTTTTGACCTCTACATGGTAGACCACGTCTATGTCTAAGCCCTCTATATGAACCTAAATCCATAAGACCTTTGATATCCAAAGTTACTTTTTTTCTAAGATCACCTTCCACCATGAAATTTTCTTGAATTTCATTACGGATTGCAGCTGCTTGTGAATCGGTTAACTCATATACTCTTGTATTATAATCAACACCTGTTGCATCAAGAATTTTTCTTGAGCTATGAAGACCTATACCATAAATATAGGTTAATCCATATTCGATTCTCTTTTTTTTCGGTAAATCAACACCTGATATACGTGCCATGCTTATCCTTGTCTCTGTTTATGTTTTGGATTTTTGCAGATAATTCTAACGATACCTTTTCGTTTGATTATCTTGCAATCATCACACATTTTTTTTACTGATGGTCTAACCTTCATTGGTTACTCCTATAGTCTGTTTTCGCACTTTGTTGTTGCGTCATGGTTGGATGAAAATAGACTATTATTAATAATTTATTGTCCAACCAACTCTTATATAATTAGTGCCTATTATATAAAAATTCTTCACGCAGTTTTACACTAAACCTAGATTTAGGTCGCGAATACTAACAAAAATGTTATTAACTTTTACTTATATTTTAAATAATTATCTATTTTTTATGATTTTTTGTTAAAGAAGAAGCAAGTTGGTCGAAGTCGTGACCAACTTAAAGAGTAAAATTGACTATTTCATGCTAAATGGATTCATTCCACCCATCATACCACCGAAATTACTCATTGCTTGAGACTTTTTATTATCTTCTACCATTTTTAGAACATCATTGATAGCAGAGATAAGAAGAATCTGTAATGAAGATTTGTCTTCTAATAGAGAATCATCAATCATAATATCAATAATCTCATTAGCTCCATTTGCTGTTACCTCTACCATGCCACCACCTGCTTTTGCTGTCATAGTTATATTTTTGGCTTGTTCTTCCATCTCTTTGGCTTTAGATTGAAGCTCTTGAACCATTTCACCCATTTTGCTCATATCAAAATCTTTAAACATTATTCTAATCCTTTAAACTCTTGTGCTATTGTATTGTCATCTTCTAAAATAACAATTTTAGGCTTAAACTCATCAGCCTCTTTTTCACTCATACTAGCATAAGCGATAATAATAATTTTATCTCCCACATGTACTTTTCGAGCTGCTGCTCCATTGAGACATATCTCTTTTTTTCCTGCTTCCCCTGCAATAATATAGGTGGAGAATCTCTCTCCATTATCAATATTAACAATATCTACTTTTTGTCCTACACGCATATTTCCTGCATCAAGTAGATTTTGGTCAATGGTTATAGAACCGACATAGTTTAAGTTCGCTTCCGTTACTGTGGCTCTGTGCAGTTTACTATAGAGCATTGTAATGTTCATTAGAGTCGTCTCCGTGATTTGTGATTTTTTTGTATTATAGCAGATTATTATCAAATCGTATCGTAAAACCACCTCTTTCAAGAGGTGGATATAAGCTACGTTGTGTTATGATGCTATAAATAAGCTTCTGAACTCTGTGCCAAATCATCTAAGATTATCTCATCAAAAAGGCTGTTTTTCTCAT
>Ga0256833_1002626_pt1 | contig 12582 bp, 10 predicted proteins | sample 356284metaG_FD_190535 | JGI IMG/M metagenome (GOLD analysis project Ga0256833, IMG submission 190535) | Hydrothermal vent microbial communities from Mid Atlantic Ridge, Atlantic Ocean - 356-284 | ecosystem: Environmental > Aquatic > Marine > Hydrothermal vents | place: Atlantic Ocean: Mid...
CAGAATGAATTCCGTCATGCTCAAAAAGCCCTTGCATGAGGCACAAATGTTTTTTCTAAACAGTGATGCAGATGCCCGGAATCGGGAAGGAAGGATTGCGCCACAAAGCTGGCGATGTTGCCTTATCTTACCTGGCAAATGACGATCTTGTGGCCTGATGGCATCAAAATTGGGAAAAAATGTCCCTTGACATCCTTGCATGACGCTCAACGCTAAATTGTGGCCCTCAAAAATTGAGAGCCAAGCTGTCTGTTGCAGAGAAGTGCATAATTTGGGATATATAGTTAAATTTTTCGTGTTTTTTTATGGTTCATCCTCTATAGGAAGGCGTAAGAGCGAACAATACCAAAGAGATAAGTATTCCATGGGAAAGTAAAGCTGTAAATATATCAGAAGACATAAAAATTGCAAATGCAGGAGACATGATTATTGCAGAAACAATTTTTTTGTCTATGATTCTTCCATATGCATTTAAAATAGCCAATAATAATCCTAACATTATCGAACACAAAATCATACCAAGAAAACCCGCATTGGCATAACCACTTCCGATCCAACCTGTATTTGCTGCCCACTCAACATGTCCGTAATAAAAGTTACCAATTAGGTAAGGAATTTGTAAGGAATAATTTTTATCTAGTATTCCAAATGTTATTTTGCTATCTGCCCAATATGAAAACATATGATTCCTAAAAAAATCATAATGTAAATAATTGAGAATAGCCGGAACAAAAAATGGTCTTCGCAAGAATAGCATGCCGAAAATAATATGACCAGCATAAGCATACAACATAACAGATGTTGTTATTATGCCGAAATAACTTAAAAGAAGGCTTTGAATTATTTTCTGGCGATTTAATATATAGAACAATCCCAAAACAACCCAAGGGTAAAACAAAGGCCCTTTGTGTGATGTTAATCCAAAGATCATTATTGATCCAACAATAGCCAATCCTGAAGGCACTATTTTCTTATGAAAAACTGAGATTAAAAACGCAAATGGGAAGAAAGCTTTCGCACTCCATACCGATAAATAGCCAACGATGTGAGGTAAGTTTCTTGATGCAATAGAACGGAATTCATAAACCTTCCAAATATTCAAGTTAAAGTAACGCATACCCCCTAATAATATGATCGTCCCTATAACAGTCCATCCGGAAAATAATAACATGCGTTGGTATAAAACAGGGGAAAGTGAGCAGCCGAACCTTACAGCCTTAATTCTAAATTTTTCAGCTATTAAATATATGATGAAAAAACAAAAGAGGGTTACATAGGTATAACCGCGGGGCTGATTTTGCGCACCATATAATACCAGCATGGGAAGGATAGGAAAGAGAAATTGTATGTGCAGGAGAATATCCGATACTTTTTTGAATTGTGATGGAAGGATTAATGAAAATATAAATATTATTACAAAACCCTCGATTATCTTCATAAGGTTCGGACTCCATGTAAATCCCGTATATCCAAAGACTGGAACGATGAATATTTTATGCCCCCAAAAAAGGGCAATATATGCAAGTAGATATAGGAAAATTATTTGTAATTTTGTCTTAGTTATCTTCAAAAGACATTACCCTTTCATATCGCCGAGCTTCCTTAACCTTCCGCAACTAATTCTATATATCTTTTTTTCATTATATAATCGTTATGCCAAAGCAAAACATATAATCCGTTATATATTATGCACATATTTTTTAATAGCATCATGCTGTCCAGGGCAGTTTTAGCGGATAATCCCATATATGTTTTGCTGAAAAAACTACATTCCATTACAATTAATGGGATTTCATTAACATTCAATGTAGATCTTAGAACCCAATGATAAATGGGATATTCATAACAAACCCCACACCTGAATCCAGCATGATCCGCATAAGAAAGGGTTGTATCATAATCTATCCCGGCCTTCTCTAACAGTGATGGTGTTGTGGCGGAGTCCCAACGCAGGTAGTGCTGGCGGCTGCCCAAGATATCCTGACAGATATTCTCTTCTTCGAGCACTCGGCGGAGGTTGTCGGCCTCAAGACAAAGTTGTTTTGCGTCCCTGTAAGTATGATAGCTCGGGTGCAGTCCAATTTCATGTCCCCGGTTGTGAATATCCCGAAGTAATTTTCTAATTATGGGCTCATCCAGTGAATAGGCAGAATCAAATTGCGGGTCGGTTCGGCCGGCCTTAAAGTAAAAGGTTACCCTGTTGCCTGCCTTTTCATTGATATCCATGATCCAGTAAATGGCAGAAAGATACGGATCAAAGGAGTAGTTGCCAAACTTGGATGCAACATAATTTAGAGCACTTTTTGTGGCCAGCCAGGGATTTTTTCTGCGGATCAGGTCTCCGCCAATGGTCCTGATCTGGCGCATGGGGTTTCGCAGCCCGTCCTGGTAGGGATGGTCAACATCACAGGTAACCCGCATCTGGAAGGTGCGCTGTTTACGTTCTATCCTTGGCCATAGACTTTTCATGTATGCCCACAAAATTTCCAGATATTCGTTGACAATGGGCCGATCAAGAAATCCTTCCTGGTAGGCCAGAGATGCCCAGGCGGGAAAACGGTCGTGTTCGTCCCGCTCCTTTTTGACCACTTCTTCATAGCGGCTTAGCATGAAAAAGGCGGAACCAAAGATATCAATGGGCAAGGTTAGGGTTTTTTGATATTTTTTTGAATTAGAAGATCTCCTTTGAGAACTAAAATCAATGTTGCCGAAAATGACTGGAATTTTTTTATCGATCAGGTTGAACTTCAAGCCGGACTGCTCAATGTCCCAGTGTACAAGAGGCTGCCTGGGCAGGGAATTGGTTGTCAGCCATTTTTCTTTCGGTGTCTTAAAAAGGATATCTGGCAAGACAAGAGAGCAATTTCTCTGCTCATCGCAAATTTTCCAGTCATCAGCGTCCCGGTACTCAATGCGAAATTCCAGCCCGAGGAATTCCTTCAGTAGGATATGGCAGATATATTCCCGTTCAGGTTGGTATGTTTTAGGACAATAGACGGAAATCATAAAATATAGTCAAATACGGCCTTCAAACACAAATGGCGTAATATAACATTTGATATGTAAATGTTCTTTAATTAAAATTGGGTTAATAAATTTCCGAGGCATAAATGTACATTCATGTTTGCGTGATAAAAATGTCAAGGCGTCGTATAGATTTTTTTTGGGGAATCGACAAAGTGTTTTTGTTATTGGATGGTTATCATTGGTAGTGCTAAATCTCAGAGCAACTCCGCCTTTGGTCTTGACTAGATTGCAAATTTTTTGCATAAAACGTATAAGTGAATTCGAGCATAACGGATAAATTACAATATCCTCCAACGTGTATATTGAATTATTCAAATTGCGAATAATAGCATACCCTGAACTTTTATGATCGTTAAACAAAACGGTTGTATAGCCTCCATATGGGTTATCCCAAAACTTCCACTGCAAGTCGCACTTGTTGCGCCTCGGTGTAAGACCGTATTCATGTCTGGCCTTGTCCCAGAAACGATCAAAAAACGGGTGTTTTTTAGCCGTTTCAGAATTTAATACTTTAAGTTGTTGGTTCATATTTGAGGATGCAAAGTTTGATCGTTGCCAATCATTAAATGATTTGCTGAGGATATAACAGACATGCCCTATACTTTTAAGGCTTCTGTTTTCTAAGCGTTTCAAATAAGAAGAAATGCGAATTAATATGGCAGTATAGCTCAATATCCATTCAAAGTGTAACCATTGTTTAGAAGCCTCATATCCATGACTAACACGTTGTCTGATGGCTGAGGGTGGCCCTAATGTAGAAAAAAGGAGATCGAACCTTTTTTCGTAGTTCGAAAGAAATTTTTTTTCGAATCTTGGGTAAAGAATACGATTCCTAAAGTCAGGATGCACCATTGTATTTTCGGTCTTGCCAGCCAATAAGTCACGTTCACCGAAACTAAAATAGATAGGCATCACTCCATGGTGACCAATTAATTTCGTGGACCCGTCCTCCCTAACGAGTTCTATAAGCCAAATTTCACCTTTCCCGCCTGGGGCATCCTGCCACTGCCACCTGAATTGCTCAATTGATCTTCTTCGGCCTGTTACTATGTAATACAACTCATTTATACGAACTTCATCGCCGGGTCTGTATGGGCGATATCTAAAACGCAAGCCTTTGTTATTCATCTGTGGAGGTGTTGATATATTTACAGATTTCATTAATTGTTTGCACCTTATCAATATCTTCATCCGGAACTTCAATACCATATTGTTCCTGAATTGCCAGTAAGATATTCATCATATCAAGTGAATCAGCACCTACATCCCTTAAGTTTGCGTCTGGGTCCAATTTCTGGATATCTATCATTGTCTGCGCATCTTCAATAAGTTTTATTATCTCACTGGCCTTGACTTTCATATTTCCTCCTTATTAGATCTAATGGTTATTTCTGAATAGGATCATAGAGCCGATAGAGAATCCCACTCCAAACCCTGATATTAAAATTGTTTTGTTTCTATGGTTGTTAATTTCTTGTTCAAGAATCAAGGGTATTGAAGAAGAAATAGTATTCCCAGTTTTTTCCATTGCACATATAACCTTCTCTTTAATACCTAATCGTTTGGCAATTGTTTCCACAAGGTATCGACTGCCTTGATGTAAAATGTAACAATCAATTGCATTCATTAACAATCCCGCCTTTCTTAGTAAGAGTGGTATATGCTCACAAACTTTTTGTACGGCAAAGTTAAATACCGCTCTACCATTCATATAGAGTTGTCCATCTTTGTTAATTAATGCGTTGCCTCCGGTCCCATCGGTACCATAAATGCTAGGGCCTAGGCTTAATTGGCTATTATTTGATGTTAGCAAAGTGGCTGTTGCTGCATCACCAAAAAGCATAGCAGTATTTGGGTCTTTTGAATTGACGATTTTGGAATAAGGATCAGCGGTTATAAGAATTCCGGTTTTAAGGTCAGAAGCATGCATAAATCCTTTTACAATATTTAGGCCATATACAAATCCTGAACACCCAAGAGAGATGTCAAAAGCTGCTACAGTCTTCGGCAGTTCTGCTTTTTTCTGGATAATAGCAGAAGTGTGAGGTAGACCATTACCATCTGGATTTTGTGTGCATACAACAAGACAATCAATATCTTCACGTTTTAGGTTTGCCTTGGAAATTAAATTTAGAAGCGCCTTTGTGCCAATGTCTGAAGTGTCCAATTCTTGGTCCATAACCGGCAAAAAATGGCCACCTATGCGTTTTTTTACAAATTCTTCTGTCTTTCCAAAATGTTGTGCAAGTTTAAAATTGTCATGCCCAGAAAGGGGCACAAAAGATGCTATTTCTTTTATTCCAATCATAAATCAACCACCGTAAATTTTATTTTTCCAACAATATTGTCATGTTGGCTTATTTCAGATACTGTCATACGATTACCTAAATTCTGTTTGATATCTATTGTGAATCGCTCTATTTCATTCAGTTGCAATGGGATGTTCAGATCAAGTTGAGAAAAGATCCATCGTTTATGCTCTACTGGTAATATTTGGTTGTGAAGAAACTTTGTTAAAGCAACTATTTCCTCAATATCTGTATAACCCGCCCTGCTTATTTGTTTGATGGCGGAGCCTGTAATCAATGATTCTTTTGTAATTTTAGACTCGTCAAATGGATATCTTTTAGTTATCTTCTCTTGCGTTTCGATTATAACTGCCGGAATCAGTTTTTTGTTAAAGCTGATATTACAGGTAGCTCGAACAAGATTACCAGGAACGTTTTCAATTCTGTCTAAAATAAAATCACATGCATTCTTTGCAAATCCACGGAAAGCAATATGCTTTACCCATGCATTTTCTTCAACGACTTCTCTTGCGATTGTTTGTATAGCATTAAAAATGTCACCCCCCTGAATGTAGTTACGATTGCCTTTAAAACCTAAATTTAATTTATATGCCTTCATATTTGCCTCAATCAATAAACTTCTCAAACCATAATTCCAGCATCACAAGATGCCAAATGCCAGTGACAGAACAATTCTGTTTCTCATATTTTGTGATACAAGTGTCGATATACGTTGGGTTTATGTTATCCCTGTTTTTAAGCATAGAAAGCTTATCCTTAACAAGTGGTGCCAATGGTCCAAAAAGCCACTGCCTTAACGGCAGACCAAACCCTTTTTTCTTCATGCTGAGGCACTGCGGAGCTATATATTTTTCCGCAACCTTCCGCAAAACATATTTATGGATTCTCCCATTAATCTTGTATCCACTGGGTATTGTGAAAGCAGCCTCCACCAGTTTGTGATCAAGGAAAGGGAAACGACCTTCAATAGAGTGGGCCATGGTAAACTGGTCAACCCTGTGCACATGGTGGTTACCAATATAATTCATGATATCCATGTAACTCATTGCCTCAACAGCATCTTCAAAAACAACTCCATTGCCGACATAAAGATCGTGAATATAATCAATCGTGTTAAATCTTTTCACTTGAGGGACTATAAACAGTTTTTGTAATTCACTGTCTGCTGTTTTAAGAAATAAGGCGGTGTGTAATCTGTCAGGAGACTTAACATTGAGCAGGTTGAGGGCTCTAATGAGGCGCCTACTGTCGAGATAGGATTCTAACCCCTGGACTACTGGGCAAAAAACAGAAAAATATTTGAACAATGGATATCGGGAACACCATTTGTAATACCTATATCCTGCGAACAATTCATCCCCGCCAAGGCCATTCAGAATGACTGTCACTCCATTTTCCTTAACAATTTTGGAAATCACATAATTGGCTGCAAGGTGATAAAAAGGCTCTTCGTAGCCAGACACCCATGCATCAAGATATCGCAGCGTATCCTCTGGCTTAACGGTTTTCACAATGTGCTGCATGGGGTGCATGGCGGCTGTGGCTTTGGCCTGTTCCACCTCGTCAAACTCCGGTGCATTTGATTCATAGGCCAGGGTGAATGCTTTGATGCCAGGGTGCCGGCGAGCTGCCATTGCTGATATGGTGGTGGAATCAATCCCTCCGCTCATAAAAGTGCCTACCGGCACATCTGCTACCAGGCGATACTTTATGGCAGTTGTCAGTTGCTCTTCTATCAGCTCCACTGCCTCGTTTTCTGTCATGTTATGTTTCTGGGTACCCACTGGTATTGACCAGTACCGCTGTGTTTCAATTTTGCCGGTAAGTACATGAATCTTCATCCAGTGAGCTTGTTCCAGTGCTATTATATTTTTAAAGGCAGTTTTGGGACGTGGTGCAATGCCGAATGCCATGGCAAGGTAAAGCCCTTCCATGTCAGGCTCTGGTTTGTAAAGCCCTGAAGCAATCAGGGTTTTAATATCAGAAGCAAAGAGGAATTGGCCGTCCGCCATTGTGTAATAAAAGGGTTTGATGCCGATACGATCCCGGGCGCAGAAAAGGATTTTTTCATGGTTATCCCAGATAGCAAAGGCAAACATCCCGTTGAACCGATCTAGACATGCCTCCCCCCATATTTTATAGGCGTAGAGGATGACTTCCGTATCGCTCGTACTACAAAACCTGACCCCCCGTTTACCAAGTTCCCGGCCGATTTCATGAAAATTATATATCTCTCCGTTGAAGACTATCCAGTAGCGCAAATCAGGGGTAGTCATAGGCTGGTGACCCTTGACTGATAAATCAACTATACTCAACCGTCTATGCCCCAATGCTACCTGGGTTTTTTTATGGAAAAACTTTTTTATGTGTTGCTGTGGAAAGCCAGGAATTGTTTGAACACTATTATTATCACTGTCCAGGAGTGTATCATTACCAAAACAGCTATACACGGCTCCCTCTGCATCAAAGAGCACATAACCCTCGTCATCAGGACCACGGTGACGCATACAGCGCACCATCTTGCTCAATGGCAAACTTTGATGCTCCTGATCACGCCTTAGTTTAACGATCCCAGCTATTCCACACATTTATTAAAACTCCTTGGAGAAGAAGCTGCATATAAAATCATGGCAAAATACAACAAATATAACACGAAATTCAGGATGGTAACCGCATAAAGGAGGCGCAGAATCTGTCCTTGCGGAGCGATCCAAATAAAAATAGTTCCTGTAGCGGCAAAGGCTAGCATTTTCCAAATAGCGCCCAAGCGATTATTATTTGTCGCTCCAAGTGTACTGCTCAAGGTCGAAGCGACAAACTGAATGGCAATTGCGGGCATCAGAATTCTGGCATATTGCCCGGATTCAGCCCATTGGGCTCCGAACAGAAAGGAAAATATCTGCGGTCCCCATAAAATTATTATTAATGCCGGAATACCCACAATAAAACAAAGCAGTGCAGCTAACTGAGACAGGTATTTAACAGGCGATTTCCCCGCATTGACCATATCTACCACCTTTTTAAGATTAATCTGCGAGACCGATGCAGATATGAAGGCAATCGGAGCGGTAGAAATCCGGAAAACAAGGGAATAATGACCTACCGTTGCCTCAGGAAAATATCGACTGATAAAAAAAATAGGCAGACTCAGGGTGATACCATCTAGTAAACTGCTGGTCGCATTGTAAACGGGATAGTGTCGATATCTGGAAAGGAGTACCCATTTTGCCTTTGCCCATTTCAATACCCTCTTGCTAACCATAGATCGATTTTGATAGACGATAAAGATGGTCCCTGCCCCAAGGCCCATTAAAAAACCGGCCAGCAATCCGGCAAATCCCGCACCGAGCAGGCCTGCCAGAATAGAGATGATTGCGGTAAGCACAGAACGGGTTACCTTGGCCTTTGACATCAGGCCATAATCCTTGTTCCGGTTCGCCCAGTAGTTGGCGGCTGTAAAGAGGCCGGTAAACAAAAGGGCAAGAGGCACCATAAAGACCCAGTTGCCAAGTTGCTGTGCCTTCAGCAACACTAGTGCGTGCTCCCCCCAAAAAGCGAAAACGATAATAAGGAACAGAGAGATGCCAATAGTACAATAGAGGGCTATCCCCAAAAGGTGTTCAGCATGAACGCAGCTTTTGGGCGTTACCAAGGCCACTTCATATTTGCCGCAAATGACCGGCGTAAATGAGTTAACCATGGCCATGAATACTGCCAGCATGGCAAAGTCAGCAGGGGAATATATTCGGGTCAGAACAGGGCTTACCAGAACGGGAATGGCTTGGGCCAGAAGCGTGCCACTGCCCAGCACGGCTAGATTGCGCAGAAAAGACCCAGGCGAGGTTACTTGGTTTTTCACAAGAGCAGAAAATTTATGCAAAGAGATTTGATCAGGCAGATTCATGAAGAGAGAAGGTTTTTTGTAATATTTTGAGTTATACGTTGAATTTCAACCTGTTTCAAATACCCATGCATTGGCAGGCTGAAAATTCTCGCTGATGTCCCAACGGAGACCGGGAAATCATCCTTTTCATACCCGAGATTGCTGAAAGCCGTTTGCATGTGCAAGGGCTTGGGGTAGTAGACCATGCTTGGTATACCTGCCTCCTTAAGGGCTTTCTGGATGGCATTTCGTTCTTCATTGCTTTGGGCCAGTACGGAATACTGAGCCCAGGCCGATTTGAGGCCTTTTGGCACATAGGGCGTGGCAAGATGAGGTGCCTGTTGCCGTATCTGTTCGGTGTATTGGCTGGCAACCTTCTGCTTGATCTCAAGCTCTTCCGGGAAGATATCCAGCTTGGCAAGCAAAACCGCAGCCTGCATGGTGTGGAGGCGAGCATTCAGGCCAATACGGATGTTGTCGTACTTGTCTTTACCCTTGCCGTGCACCCTGATGGACTCGAGGATTTCCGCCAGCTCGTCGTCATTGGTAAAGACGGCACCGCCGTCGCCGTAACAGCCAAGGGGCTTGGCAGGGAAAAAGCTTGTGGCAGTTGCATGGCCAAGGGTGCCAGATTTTTTCCCCTTATATTCACTGCCTAATCCCTGGGCGCTGTCAGAGAGGACTTTCAGTCCATATCTGCCAGCAATTTCCATGATCGGGTCGTAATCGGCAGGAAGGCCGAAAAGATCCACCGGAATGATTGCCTTAGGTGTAAGCTGGCTGTTGCTGGTGCCAGCTCGGGGCAAGGGATAAATGTTTGCATCGTTTTTCCTTAACGCCTCAATGGCCAGCTCAAGTTTTACCGGATCGATGTTAAAGGTTCTTGGATCAATGTCCACAAATACCGGGGTCGCGCCAAGAAGCTGAATCACTTCTGCTGTAGCGATAAAGGTGAAAGGGGTGGTGAATACCGCGTCCCCAGGGCCGATATCCCAGGCCATGAGTACCATGAGCAGGGCATCAGTGCCGCTGGATACGCCAATAGAGTGTTTGGCTCTGGTGTATTCGCAAAGACGCTTCTCCAGCTCTTTGACTTCCGGCCCAAGGATATAGCGGCCATGGTGTAAAACCTTGTAGATGTTTTTTTCAAGTTGCGGGCGGATGCTGTCCTGCTGGGCTTTAAGGTCGATGAACGGAATTTGTGAGTTTTCCTTTGGGTTTGAATCCTTTTCGTCTATCCATTTGAGAGCATCAGCTACAGTTAGACAAACGACAATTCCCAGATTATCAAAAGTGATATCACTGGTTACGATACACTTTTCCCCATGCAGGCAATTCATGGACAGGGCTATTTGGGCATCTTCTATGTCAACTGCCCTTGTCAGCAAGGCCGGTTGCTCGAAACCGAAGTTGCTCAAAGGACGCGCATATTCAAATAGAAGTTCAAATAGCTTTCTGCAGATTTCACGAGCCTCTTCTGAATCGGCCCCTTCTTTTTTCAGTTGCTGAATGAAGACATATTCTATTATTGGAATACTGCTTGCAGAAACCCAGAGTAGAACCCCTTTTTCTTCTGCATCTTCTATCAGTTTTTCAGCAAGTTGATATTCGCCCCGTTCCAGCCATAGATCGAGAATGACGTTTACGTCCAGTAGTATATGTTTCATCTGTTGTATTTCCTGACAAGATGTTCATGCCATAGCTTTTTATCCTGGCCGGCAAGGGAAGCTGTTCCTCGCTTGCTGTATTTGCCAAGTATTTTACGGATCTTCTGCCTGAGGCTTTCTGAAGCTTCAGGCTTTTCTTTTTCCAGGCAATCATCCGGAATGATCACAGTGACCTCTACCTGTGTTTTTTTTAATTTTAGAGGAGTTTTTGGTTTGATAATTCCATCTTCATAAACGGCCTTTATTTGCATGGTATCACCTCTATTTCCTTTTTTTTCACGTCAAGCACGCCAAGACGCTAAGCTACAATTTAAGATTACTCGAAAACCCTATGTCACGCACTTTGCGTCTTTGCGCCTTTGCGTGAAACCTTGCCATCACGCAACACATAGATATCCCCTGTATGCGGGCATTCACATTCTCCGTCTCCAGTAAGAGGAAGTGCCATCTGCTCTCCGTAACGGCTCATCCAGCCGATCTGGCGTGCCGGATTTCCCACCACCAGGGCATAGTCGGGCACGTCCCTGTTCACCACTGCCCCAGCTCCCACAAAGGCATATTCTCCAATGGTAATACCGCTTATTATAGTACAGTTTGCCCCAAGGGTTGCCCCTTTTTTAACCAATGTTTTGCGGTATTCCTGCTTTCTCGGTATCTCGCATCGGGGATTGTAAACATTGGTGAATACCATGCTTGGGCCGCAAAATACATCATCTTCCAGGGTGACCCCTTCATAGACGGACACGTTATTCTGAATCTTACAGTTATTGCCAATGGTGACATTGGGGCCGATGACCACATTCTGGCCGATATTGCAATTTTTCCCTACCTTTGAGCCGGTAATGACGTGACTAAAATGCCAGATGCGGGTGCCTTCTCCAATATGACATCCCTTGTCTATGATGGCCGTTTCATGGGCAGAGTAGGCTTGCGACCCTTTAAGATCAGCTATCAAAATTTTTTTTTCTTTCTCCATGGATGCCTGGCATGCATTTAGAATACGCAAGGTGCGTAGCCCCTCTTCCCCGTCTGTTCGTGGAGTTTTGCGGTTTTCTATACAATCCAGAAAATGGGCACATTCGGCCCTCAAGGGTTCATCCTGTTCCACCTCGACCCTTACAGCCTCTGCCTTGTGGGCCACGGGGATATTTTCATGCCAGTCTATGGAGTGTGGAAACAGGAGTAGTTTTTCCTGCCAGGGTGCGGTGTCATCAAAGACTGCCATCTGCTTCTCTCCCACAACCACCAGTTTTTGCTCCTTAAAAGGATGAAGCCATGAAACAAAAATATGGGCACGAATGCCGCTTGCAAAGTTGAGAAGTGTCATGGTGGTGTCGGCAATCTTGCTATGAAGGAAATTGCCACCCTGGGCCCTAACAGACTCGGGCATTTCACCGGTAAGGCCCAAAATAACGGAGACATCGTGGGGTGCAAATGACCACAATACATTTTCTTCACGGCGAAGCTTGCCGAGATTCAGACGATTTGAATAGATGTATTGAATACGGCCTAGCTCACCATTATCAATAAGTTCCTTGAGCTTTAGGATCACCGGATGATACCATAAAAGATGACCGACCATGAGGATACACCCTTGTTCCCTCGCGATCCTGTTGAGCTCCATGCCTTCATCCTCTGACAAGCAAAGGGGCTTTTCCACATATACATCTTTTCGGGCCAGCAGTGCTTCACGCGC
>Ga0256833_1002627_pt1 | contig 12579 bp, 4 predicted proteins | sample 356284metaG_FD_190535 | JGI IMG/M metagenome (GOLD analysis project Ga0256833, IMG submission 190535) | Hydrothermal vent microbial communities from Mid Atlantic Ridge, Atlantic Ocean - 356-284 | ecosystem: Environmental > Aquatic > Marine > Hydrothermal vents | place: Atlantic Ocean: Mid...
TTGAAGATTATCTGAAATCAAAAGCTTTGATTTCTCCGTCAGGAAATTTTTATGACAAACAAGTTGTAATGGTCACTTCCAATGACTATAATTTAGGGGTTTTCAACGGAGATATCGGTATTATCCGTGTTGATAAAAATACCGATAAAAAAATTATTTATTTTAAAAATTCAGACGGTAGTCTTAAAAGTTTTCCCGCTACAAATATCAATTCTTTTGAGACCGCTTATGCTATGACCATACACAAAAGTCAAGGTTCTGAATATGACAATGTGATAATTGTGATTCCCGATGACGAAAATCATCGTTTATTATCACGAGAATTGTTATATACAGCAGTGACCAGAGCTAAACAAAATGTTTTGATATTGGGGAAATCAAATATAATAAAAGAAACCGTTAAAAATAGAATAAACAGAATATCCGGTATTAATGAAAGAATAATAAATCAAAATTAATTTATGTCTCTGCGTACATATATATCAAATGATATTGAGAAATTGGTAAATAAACTTGCCGAAAATATCGAATCTGGAAAACAGGATATTTATTATAGTGAAAAAATCATTGTTCAGACCGAAGGTATGGGGCGTTGGATATCCATAAAAACAGCTGAAAAAAACGGAATATTTTCCAATTTTGAATTTTTTTCACCGGGAGATTTACTTTTTCAATTGTTCAGGCTTGCAAAAATAACCGATGTCGATTTATACAATACCGGCAATCTAAAGTGGATTATATTTAATATTTTGGGAACGGAGAGTTTTCAAGAAAAATTTAATACTACATATCATTATTACAAACAGGATCAAATCAAACAATTACAACTTGCTACAAAATTGGCGGATTTGTTTGATCAGTATTCGATTTACAGGCCGGAATTTATACGTTCTTGGAATGAAAATAAGGCTGCTACTGTCAAAAAATCTTTTATATATCACGAAAAATGGCAAAGGTGGATTTGGAGGAAAATAAAAGATTTTTTTGGTGATAATGCTTACGACAAAGTGGAAATGCGAGATTATTTGATTGATAAATTAAAAAACGATAGTAATTTTATAGAAAATGTAAAAATAAAATTTCCTCATATTTCATTTTTTGGATTTTCCGTATTTACTCCTTTCCATTTGGAAATATTTTTAGAGTACTTAAACAATATTACGGATGTGGATTTTTATCTCTTCAATCCGGCACCTGAAGAATTTTGGCTGCATGATATACCTGAAAAATCCAAAGTAAAAATAGAAAGATTTTTCGGTGATACGGCAGAAAAATTGAAATTGGTTTCGGGAAACAAATTATTGATGAACCTCGGTAAAACAGCTAAAGATTTTTATCTTATGTTGTTCGAAAACGATTCCTTTATCAATACCCTTGACAATGAAAGTCTGATTAGTCCTCCTGTTCCTACGGATTTGCTACATACATTGCAATATGATATTTATTATAATATTCCCGAAAACAAAAGAAAACCAATACCGCAAAAATATATTAATGACGATTCTCTCGAAATTGTTTCAAACTATTCTCCGGTCAGAGAAGTGGAAGCATTATATAATTATCTGCTCAAACAAATAGAAAACCACGGGTACAAACCTCAGGAAATTCTCGTACAAACTACCAATATCGATTTATATACTCCTTATATCAAAGCGGTATTTGATAATGCCAATATAAAAATTCCTTATACTATCGCAGATCGATCCTTCTCCGGTACTGACAACATGATTGGTATATTGAAACAAATATTATCAATTCATGCAGATGAATTTACATCCGAAAACGTAGTTCAGTTATTGGAATTTGAGGAAGTACGGCGTAAATTCGATATACGTAATATAAAATTGATACGGCAATTGGTAGAAATAGCAAATATTAGACACGGTATTTACGGCAATATGAATAATGATACAATTTATGTAAGCTGGAAATACGGACTTGAAAAAATACTGCTTGGTTATGCTATAAAAAGCGATGAATTATATACACCTCCTGATAAAAATTACGGGTTGTATCCACTTGATTTTATAGAATCCGAGTATGCATCGGAAGGTTTAAAACTAATAGCTTTTGTAGATACTCTTATAGATTTTTTGGAAAAAAGAAAAAAACATAGAACGTTGTCCGAATGGCAGTTATTCATACGGCAGGAAATAGAAATATTAATGGAAATACCGGAAAAAAAACAATCCGAACTCAATTATATTTATCAAAAATTAGCTTTATCCGGAATAATAACGGACAAAATAACGGAAGAGTTTTCTTATGAAGTGTTTTCAAAAGCATTTATGGATTCTCTATTTGCCAATACAAGAAAAGGCAGTTTTATCTCAGGCAATATCACTTTCAGTTCAATGATTCCAATGAGAAGCATACCATACAAAGTAGTTGCAATTCTCGGTCTTAATATGAATGATTTTCCCCGTAAAAATACTGAATACAGTTTTGATTTAATCACATCTATGCATAAACCGGGTGATAGAAATATCAAAGAAACCGATAAATATTTATTTTTTGAATCATTGCTTTCCACAAAAGAAAAGTTATACTTAAGCTATATCGGTCAAAATATCAAAGATACATCGGAAATACCGCCTTCCCAGGTTATTGATGACATATTAAGTTATATAACTGCAAATTCAGATATTGAAAAAGAAATAATAAAACATCCGTTACACAATTTTAACAGTAAATATTTTGATGCGGATTTTCCACTGTATTATACGTATTTAAATACGGAAAGTAACAATAAAATCGATTTTTTACAGTCTGAACCCGAAAAACCGAAAGAGCAATCCAAGTATATATCCCCAACACAATTATTAAGCTTTTTTAAACATCCGGTTAAATGGTATTTTAATAATGTTCTTAAGATATATTATAAGGAAGAAACCGTTTTGCTACAAGAAACCGAAAAATTTGAAATAGAAAATTTCGATAAATATTATTTGAAAAACCTGTTGGTAAAAAGTAGTGAAAATACTATTCCGGAAGAAATTATTCGTAAAGAAATTATCAGAGGAAATATGCCGTTGAAAAATATTTCAGGGGTATTAGTCGATAAACTGCGTAAAGAAGTGGAAGAAATCGCTTTAAAATACAGAGAAATAACTCAAAACATTCCTGAAGAAACTTTTGATATTCAGATAGAGTTGTCATCAGGTCATATAATAAGAGGAGAAATCGCTAATATTTACGGAGATTCTTTGGTTTTATTAAATTTTAGCAGCAAAAATAAATTGATAGAACAAATCCAATTGTACCGTTGGATGAGTGCCGCTGCCGGATTGCACATTGAGAATTTTTATATTATTTCAAAAGACAATAAATTAGATATTGCATTGGAAAAATGCGATAAAGATATTGCATACAGGAAACTGGAAAATATTATAAAATATTATAAAAAAGGAATGGAAAATATTTTGCCGTTTAATCCGGTTGCAAGTTTTGAATATTACAAAGCACATATTTCCAAGAAATATAAAAAAAATCCGTTTGAAAAATTTATGTATGTAATAAAACCACCTCGATATTTACGTGGTGAAAAACCATATATAGATCCATACTTTAAGAGATTGATTGAAACGCAATATCTGGAAAAATATCGTGATATGGAGATAGATGATGACAATATTATGTATATTTTGGCAAATTTGTTTTTTGAAGAAATTTCATTATAATTACTGAAATTATGAAACCATTTGATCCGGTAAATATAAAAATAGAAGGGAAAAATCTGATTGAAGCCAGTGCCGGAACCGGCAAAACATATTCTATCGGCATACTCGTATTGCGGTTAATACTCGAAAAAGATATTAAAATAGAAGATGTATTAATGGTAACTTTTACCAATGCTGCTGTTGCGGAATTGGATATCCGTATCAGAAAATTCTTGCGTGAAGCATATAATATTTCACAAAAACATACAAATAAAAAGGAAAATTATGATCCTTTAATTGAAAAAATTGTAATCCATGCTATTGAAACCAAAGGAATAGAACATGTTACTAAACTATTGTCCAATGCTTTGTTGTTTCTTGATGAAATATCCATCAATACAATCCATAGTTTTTGCCAAATGACCCTTACCGAATTTCCCTTTGAAACAGAACAACTATTCAATACGGAGATTATCGAAGATGCTGATACCTTGATAGAAGATGCTGTAAATAAATATTGGAGAAATCATATTACGATTTTAGACAAAGAATTATTGAAATTGTTGGTTGGGGAGGGATATAGCAGAAAAATGATAATTGATTTTGTAAAAAATATATTTAACGGCAAAACACTTAAAATTAACAATCTTTTGACAGATGAGCAAATTGCGGAAATAGTTAAACTATATAAAAATCACACTGATGTGATATTTGAAAAATTTTTAGATTATATAAAAATCAACTGGGATAATATATCAGGATACAAAACGGGAACTTATGATTTGGGCAAGATGATTGAAGAAAACAATCCTGAAGCTTTTGCTAAAAAATTTATTGAAAAATATTTCAAAAGTAATCCACCGGCATATTTATTAAAATTTGACGGTGTTTATGCTCAAATGCAAGAATATGAAAAAGAAATTGAGGAATACAATAAAGCCCAAAAGGATATTTTAATAAATTACTTACATCAGGCGGAAAAATTTATTGTGAAGGAAGTTGAAACAAAGAAAAATCGTAATCAAGTATTGTCTTTTTACGATTTAATTTCTACTTTGTATAATGAATTGGTAGTAAAAAACAATGTAACCCTTCAGGAAAAACTGAGAAAAAAATATAAAGCTGTATTTATAGATGAATTTCAAGATACCGATAATTGGCAATACGGTATTTTTCAAAAAGCATTTGTAGAAAAAGGTAATACTATAGTGTTTTTTATAGGGGATCCGAAACAATCGATTTATTCCTGGAGGGGGGCAGACCTGAATACTTATATCAAAGCTAAAAAAGACATTAGCACACAATACACGATGCAAAACAATTTTCGTTCTACAGAAGCTTTTATTAATGCGATGAATGAATTTTTTCCCGCCGGAACTTGTTCGGAAAACAAAATTTCCAATCCGTTTTGTTCGGAGGAAATACGCTATGAAACGGTTTTTCCAGCGAATAAGGAAACGGGGATTTTATATGATAATGATAATATAGCTACATCTTTTGATATGGTAACATCTCCTCTTCTTACCAATAAACAATCGCATTATGAAAATGCCGGTAGAGAAGTTTTATATCTGTTGCAAAACGGTAAAATATCAAAAAAAGGTGTAAAAACAGCGGTAAAACCCGAAAATATTGCAGTTCTTGTGCGATCCAATCACGGAGCCAAGGAAATGAAAAAAATACTGACAAAACTAAATATCCCTGCTGTCGTAACTGACGAAACCAAAATCATGGAAACGGACGAAGCTACCGATTTGTACTATGTTGTCTATGCGATGATAAATCCGGTGCAATCCACCATTTCAAGAGCTTTATTGACATCTTTTACCGGTTTTACCACTGAAGACATATTAAAGCTTGATAACGATATTACCAAATCGGATTTTATAAATTTTCAAAATCGATGGGGTCAATCAGGTATATATTCGGCAATATTGGAATTTATCTCCAGATACAAAGTCAAATCATATTTGTTGAATGAAGAAAATCGTAACGGTAACAGAATTTATACAAATTTGATGCAATTGGCGGAAATACTGAATGAAAAAGAAACTTACGATAATTTCGGACCTGAAAAACTATTGGATTGGTTTCAAAAATCAAGAGAAGGATTAAAAAATGAAAATAAATACGAGCAAAGAATAGAAAGCGATGATAACTCCGTAACTATTTCCACTATTCATAAAAGCAAAGGTTTATCTTATGACATAGTAATCTTACCGGATTCAAATTTTAAAATAAAAAAACCGGAAAAATACATTAGTTATGCTACAGATGAAAAGTTTTATATTTCGTATTATTTAAATGAAGAGGAAAACCGTATTTATGAATTGCAAATGGAACAAGAAAACCGCAGATTGCTTTACGTTGCAATTACCAGAGCCGTTTACAAATGTATAATACAATATTCAACCGACAATAAAAATAAAAAAGGTACTTTAATGCATTTTCATCAGAACCTTGGTGACAATAATAAAAATATAACTTTCAGAATTCCGGTAGAATTAAAAAAGAATTGGTATTCACCTGAAAAAAGCAAAAATTTAACAACAAAAAAACCAATACTCTTTACGGGTAAAATCGATAATAAATGGAAGGTGACAAGTTTCTCCTCACTCGACAGTCACTATATGCCGGGACTCATAAATCAACCGGTAATAGAAATAAACCGGAATGAATATGATCGCTTTATATTTGATGAATTGCCAAAAGGAACTAAAACAGGACTTATAATACATTCCATATTTGAGAAAATAGATTTTCAAGATAAAGCATATTGGGGAAAGATCATTAAAAACACATTGAATATCTATGGACGAACTCAAAATGAAGAAGAAACAGAAAAATATCTGGAACTGGTCAATACGGTATTAAATAGCAAAATGCCGGGAAAAGAATTTTCTCTTTCTCAAATTGAATATGATAAGAGACTTATTGAAATGGAGTTTTTTTATTTATTTAAAAATTGGAATACAAAGAAAATAAAAGAGATATTTCCCGAATTGATTATTCATAATCTTGATATAGAAGGAATAATGCATGGGTTTATCGATTTAGTATTTGAGTACAAAAGAAAATATTATATTTTAGACTGGAAAACCAATTTTCTCGGGAATGACATTGAAGATTATAACAAAGAAAATATTTCTAAAGCGATGAATGAAAACAATTATCATCTTCAATATTTGATATATACTATTGCATTAAAAAGATTTTTAGAAAAACGAATACCGGATTTTAATTACGAAAAACATTTTGGAGGTGTATTTTATCTATTCATTCGGGGTATCAGAATAGGTGAAAGTTCCGGAATATTTTATAAATTACCGGATAAATACAAACTAAACTCGTTAGAACAAATATTGTATTGAAACAACCGGTCCTAAGTAATTAGTGTCTGTCCACAAAGTCATTAAAATTGAAAAATAATCTTTTTGCGATATTTTCACTTTATTCAAATTACTGATGCTAAGGCATCACTTTGTTCACAAATTCAAATAATTTTTAAACTTTAAACTTATTATTTGTATGAGATCAGTTTTTCTGAAGTTTAAATAAGAGTTATTTTGAATATATTTTTGTCGGCAATTTGCTTTTTGGTGTGTTTTTTTATAATTTTGTTTAGATATTTGTTTGCATATAAATTTATAATTATGAAAAAAACATTACTTATTCAATTTATTGTTGCTGTTTTCATTTCTTTTATTTCAAATCAAGTAATTGCTCAGAACCAAAGCTGTTTATTATTTGATGGAAATAATGATTATGTGAAATATTCTGATGATTCAACATTGGGTCTAATGGATGGAGCTCAAGATTATACTATAGAAGCATGGATATATCCAAATAGCTCTACTGTTGCCGAATATGATAGAGTTCTTCAAAGGTATTATTCATTTGCAATAGTTATGTATGATGGCAATAATGACGGCAATGTTGAAGATTGGTATTTTCAGGTGTATGACAATAATTCAGCATCTTGGAAATATTACAATACATCAGGAGATGCAACTTTGACTCTTGATGCATGGAATCATATTGCTGTAATTAGAGATTCCGGAAATAATACATTGACATTGTATGTTAACGGACAAGATGTTACAGATGGAAACCAAGTTGGAATCCCTTTACAACCTAGTCAGAGTAATGATAATCTTTATATAGGATCAAAGAAAGGCTCTACTCCAAATAATTCTTTTGGAGGCAAAATAGATGAAGTTAGATTGACAAATACTGTTTCGGATATTAATTCCAGTATTTATGGGAATGAATATTCAACAGATTCTAATACTGCAGGATTATTTCATTTTGACGAAGGTTCGGGTACTACAACAGAAAATGCAGCTTCTTCCTCCAATGCTACTTTAAATAATGGTGTAACTTGGGAAACAGATGTTTCCGACCTTCCTCTTGACGGTACACTTCCTCTTAAACTGATATCATTTAAAGCGAATACCTTGGATAATAAAGTGATTTTGACCTGGAAATGTGAAAATACTAATAATATTGATTATTTTGAAATACAAAAAAGCAATAACTCGCATAATTGGGAAAATTCAAGTATGGTTGATAAAAAAGCTTTTTATAAAAACAAGAACAGTTATAAATATGAAGATAATTCTCCTTCGGAAACAAATTATTACAGACTGCAAATAGTAAATAAAAACGGCGATATTAATTATTCAAAAATTCTTTCCGTTTCGCTCAAAAAAGGATTTGATATTAATATTTTTCCCAATCCCGTAGATGATATTTTTTATATTTCAGGATTGAAGGACGAGTTACCGGTTGAATATAAAATATATGATATATCCGGGAAAATAGTACAACAAGCATTAACTAACGGAGTAGTCAAATTAAATAATAAAAATCCGGGAATTTATTATTTAAATATTATGGGAAAAACACTAAGGTTTATTGTAAAATAATAACAAGTTTTACCGGATTAATTAATAATAAAAAATGAAGTATTTATTTTCCTTGCTTATATTGGTCTTTTTAATATCTACATCAAAAGGACAAATTAATAATCGCATGATTATTTCCTTATCACAACGGTTTATCAAACAAATTGATGATAATTATGATATCAACAAGGATTGTATAAACGCTATTGTAGAAAAAGATGATACGCTGGCTTATGTGGTTCAATTGAAACCCAAAGGTTTCTTAGTGCTGACTCCGACGGAAAAATTACCTCCTGTCTTGGCTTTTTCACTTAAAGCAAATTTCATATTTAAAGATTCTCCTCGAAATACGTTATTGAACCTTATTAAAAACGATATGAGACATCAACTTGAACTTATAAAAGACGATAAATCTTTTGAGCTGAACAATTATTTTAATAGCAATAGTAAAAAATGGCTTGAATCTCAGAAAGAAAAGAATATATCAAACAGGTGGGATATAATTTACGGTCCGTATTTACCGGATATTTGGGGTCAGGTCAATTGTAAAGATCAGGATTCTTCCTACATTTACGTTACCAATTATTATACGCCCAATCACTATGCACCAGGGTGTGTAGCACTTTCTCTTACTCAAATTCTTCATTATTACAGATGGCCTCATCGTGGACAGGGTAGTCATACCGATTATGACAATAGCGGTTCTTCGCAAGGTACTTACAGTGCGGATTTTGATACCGCATATTACGATTATCCCGATATGTTGAATGAATATATGTATAAAGTTTCAGATGATTTGGAACGCCGGGCAGTTGGTTTATTAGCTTATCATACCGGTATTGCTTTGGATATGGATTATGAAAATGACGGTTCCACTTCCAATGTAAACAAAACACCCGGAGTTGTTGATAGTTATTTTCGGGGTACAGGACATTATGAAACTAATTCTTGGTCTTCTTTTTGGGATAGATTTGATGAAAATATTGAAGATGGTCATCCATTACAACTAAATTTGGGAGGTACGGGAAATATAGGTCATGCTCCCGTATGTGACGGATATAGAAACAATAACGGAGATCCGCTTTCAGAAAGATATTATCATTTGAATATGGGATGGTGGGGATCATCAAATGCATGGTACAGGCTTAGAGGTTCTTTCAATGCAGGAGGATATACTTCTGTTGACGGTGCGGTATTTGATTTGTTGCCAGATCCTCAATTTCACGATATGGATGTTCAAAATTCAAATATATTCACTCTTGAATGGGAAATTGCAGATAATTTACAATGTGACAGCTTTGAATTGCAAAAAAAAATATCCGGTAGCTGGAATACTATTGCTATTATTAATGAACAATATTATACGGATACAGTAACAGAATGCGGTAATTATCAATACAGGGTAAGAGCAAAAATGGATGGACATTGGTATTTTAATAGCTATTCCGAACCGCTTAATGTGTTTGTTGAAGGAGACATTACTTCTTTGTATTTTGATGGAGATGATTCATATTTTGTAAATGACAAAAACAATCACTTGGATGTAAATGGTAGTGATTGGACAATTGAAACCTGGGTTTATCCGACTGAAATACCTGCTTCAGGTACTTATCCCGCTATTATTAGCCGTAAATATTCGTTTGAATTATATTTTAGAAATGTCTCGGGTGGTTTGGGAGTAGGAATTGTTGCATTAAACGGATCCGGTTCGGGATTTACGATAGAAGGTACATTAACTTCAGGTTCCAATACCATGACTTTGAATAAATGGCATCATATAGCTGTTTCAAAATCAGGTGGTACGACAAGGCTTTTTATAGATGGCATTCAGGTAGGAAGTAGCACTGATTCGGATTTTGATCTGGACGCTTCGATATCTGCCGTAAATTTTGGAGCGAGATACGATAGCAACAATGGAGGATATATAAGGTATATTCAGAATTGTAAACTCGATGAAATAAGATATAGTAAGGTTTCAAGGTATTCGAGTAATTTTTCACCTAAAAAATATGATTATTTCATCCCTGATTCTGATGATATTTTCATTTTTCATCTCGACGAAGGTTCTGATCTGGATATTACAGATGCTACGGGATATTTTACCGGTATCAAATTGAGAAAATCACCACATACTCCGGAATGGTCGTGTGATGCCGAATACAATGGCTATTATGTAGATCAGGTAAATGGAGATGATAATAATCCGGGAACCCAATCTCAACCGTGGAAAACAATAAACAAAGTAAATAATACCGCTTTTGAACCAGGAGATCATATTCATTTTAAAAGAGGTAATATTTGGAATGAATACCTGTATTTGGAAAACAAACAAGGTACGGATTATGCACATATAGTTTTTGAATCTTATGACACGGGTGATAACCCTGTTATTAATTATCAGGATTATGATATTATAGCTAATGGTTCGTCATATCTTAAATTTAAAGATTTTGATATAAAAGGAGATTTGGGAATAATGATAAAAGATGATTCGGGCACTAATCCGCCAACAGGAATAATAATTGAAAATAATATTATTCATGATGAAAATCAAAACGGTAATACAAATGCAGGTATATATATATCTCATGGTGCTAATAATATCTCGGTATTAAACAATGAAATATACAATCATCATATAGGTGTGTGGATAGGAGAAGATAATAATATACAACCGGGTTGTAATAATCTGATCTCAGGCAATTCTATTCATGATAATACCCAAAACGGTATTGGAATTTCTTCTTCGGATTGTTCTTCCGGTAATGAAACCGTATTATCCTCAAATCAAATTTATAACAATGGTTTTCACGGAATAGAATTGAGCGGAAGATATTATATAATTGAGAAAAACGAGCTGTACTATAATGGACAAAATGCTCAAGGGGGAGCAAGCGGTATTCATCTTTATTCCAGGGCAGAAGACGAAGATGAAACTTATGACAGCGGCGGAGATCACAATGTGATTAAAGATAATATAGTTTATAATACAATTGACAATACCGGAGCAAGAACCGATGGCAATGGAATTCAAATGGATATGTGGTGTGATTCAAATCTTGTTTATAATAATATAGTTTATGATAATGACGGTGCCGGAATTATATTGTACGGAGCATCGGGAAATAAGGTTTTTAATAATACATCGTATGGGAACGGTCAGGATTTGGGAAACAGATTCGGTCAATTTGAAATAACTGTTTTAGCAGCTCAATTGTCAGGAGCTAATGGAAACGGATTTTTACATTCTGCAAATAACCGTATTAAAAATAATATAGGTATGGCAACAGGTAATGAAAGCACAAGATATGCCGTAAGTATTTGCGATACGTCTATATTGGACAATAATATATTTGAAAATAATCTTTGGTTCAATGATTCGGGAAATAATAACACGGGGATTATTGACTTGATAAATCATACGGTTACTGAAAAAACAATACAGGAATGGAATAGTTATTCCTGGACTGCAGATGAAATATCTTCGGACCCTTTATTTGTTGATATTTCCAACAAAGATTTTCATTTAGACCATTCTTCACCGGCTATAGACGCAGGTCAGGATTTGACTCAACAGGGTGTAAATAATGATCGTCAAGATAAAAAAAGACCATTATTGTACAATTTTGATGCCGGAGCATACGAACACGGTATATATTGGATTGGTGAATATTCATCCGGATGGAATCGTAAATTAAATTGGTTTGGAGAAACGGTCCCCGATTCAACCTCTTGTGTTACTATTTTTGCAGGCAATAACAATCCGGTAATTTTAGAAAATACAACGATTAAAAAATTGTATTTATCTCAAGGAGCTCAAATCAAAATAATGCAAAATCATGAATTGAATATCGAACCCTGATTCTGTTTTTAAAATAATAAGTTCAAAGGATAAAGTTGCAAAGTTCAAAGGCAAAAGGTCAAAAGTTTGGAAGATAAAAGACAAAAGTAAAAAGATAAAAGGGATTAATGGTGAATTATGAATGGTGAATTACGAATTAAAAATTACGAAT
>Ga0256833_1002628_pt1 | contig 12576 bp, 10 predicted proteins | sample 356284metaG_FD_190535 | JGI IMG/M metagenome (GOLD analysis project Ga0256833, IMG submission 190535) | Hydrothermal vent microbial communities from Mid Atlantic Ridge, Atlantic Ocean - 356-284 | ecosystem: Environmental > Aquatic > Marine > Hydrothermal vents | place: Atlantic Ocean: Mid...
CATTGTTTTGTCCTTGTGAAGTAATAGTATCAGAATGAATCTTTGAAAATAAAAATATTTGTGTAGAATGAGTAGTTTTGGAATAGATATGAATAAAAAATATTGAAGTATGGCGGACAGGGAGGGATTGTCCTCACTTCGTTGCGGGATTACGCTACGCTTCATCGAACCCTCTGATTGGGTTCTCACCCTCCCGATATGCAATAAATACTTTTTAGTAGTTTTGGAATAGATATGAATAAAAAATATTGAAGTATGGCGGACAGGGAGGGATTCGAACCCTCGGTACCCTTTCGAGCACGCACCCTTAGCAGGGGTGTGGTTTCAGCCAACTCACCCACCTGTCCTCTGTTTTGTGGAGCAGAATTATAATTTGTTTGGGTTAAATCAAAGCTTAATCAGAACGATTTGATCATCTATTTTTTCTATCTCCCCACTCTTTGTGAACAGATTTGATCCAGAGCCAATCAAGAAATCTATATATAATGTAAGAACCTACAGTAGCATAAAATGCCGTTCCGACATAGAGAGGCATGACGATTTCATCCCAGTGACTCTGAAACCACTCCATACTCAACTGAACATTTTCCAAGCCATCTTTGCCCATTAAAAGGTTGCCGGTCTTATACTCAAGATACCACAATGGACCGTAGGTAAAGGGGTTGGAGAGCCATACTGTAGCGAGCCCCAGAGGTACATTGAATTTCCATAAAGGGGTAGTAATCATAACTCCCGCCATCTGAAAGGGCATGGGTATAAATCCCCAAAAAAGACCGACCAGCACACCCCTGGTGATCATCTTTCTGTTAAAGTTAAAATACTCTCTGGGTAGGTGATACTTATCTAAAAGGTGGTCAAATTTATCTTTTTTTGTTGCGATTTTGCGGAAAAATTGTCGTATCATCCAACTGCCTTGAGTATTATTTTTGATAGTGTAGTGACATCAAACTTTAAAATAGGTTTTAGTCATCCTCTTTTTATCAACATTAGAGTAAAATATTGCAGAAATATCTATCAATCATAATAAAAAAGGTTTAATTAATGAGCAACTATATGCTTTTTTCCGGAACTGCCAATGAGGCGCTCTCCAATGAGGTTGCCAAATACTTGGAGATGCCACTCTCTCCAATATCAATAAAGCGTTTTTCTGATGGCGAGATCTCTGTTCAGATCAATGAGAGTGTGCGCGGCAAAGATGTGTATATCATTCAGCCCACCTCTGCACCGGCAAATGCAAACCTAATGGAGCTGCTCATTGTAACTGACGCGCTTAAGAGGTCATCTGCAAAATCTATCACGGCAATAGTTCCATATTATGGATATGCCAGACAGGATCGTAAAGCCGCGCCACGCGTGCCTATATCTGCAAAACTTGTTGCAGATATGATGGAGACTGCAGGAATCACAAGAATGGTGACAGTGGATCTGCACGCCTCACAGATACAGGGGTTTTTCAATATTCCTGTAGATAACCTCTATGGCGCAATACTCTTTATGGATTATATAAAAGCAAAAAAATTCAAAAATCCAATAATTGCTTCTCCTGATGTGGGGGGTGTGTCAAGAGCAAGATACTTCGCCAAAGAGCTTGGTTTGGATATGGTTATTATCGATAAACGACGCGAAAAGGCAAATGTGGCAGAGGTAATGAATGTCATCGGTGATGTAAAAGGCAAGGATGTTATACTGATAGATGATATGGTAGATACCGCGGGCACAATGATGAAAGGTGCAAAAGCGCTCAAAGAGCTTGGAGCAACATCTGTGATGGCATGCTGTACCCACCCCGTGCTCTCCGGCCCGGCATATGAGCGCATAGAGGATGGTGAACTTGACGAGCTTGTTGTTGCCAATACAATTCCGTTGAAAAAGTCGTGTAACAAAATAAAGGTTCTCTCTACTGCCCAAATGTTAGGCGAAGTGATTAGGAGAGTTCAAAATAATGAGAGTGTTAATTCACTGTTTGCCCTACATTCATAAAATATAGATAAAATTACTCGATCAAAACAAGTAGCAGAGTTCGCTCTGCAAGAGACAAGGAAACAGATGGCAAAAAAAGTGCCTCAAAGTAACATAAGAAACTTCTCCATAATAGCTCATATAGATCACGGAAAGTCGACTTTGGCAGACCGTATTATACAAGAGTGTGGCGCGATCACGGATAGGCAGATGTCAGCCCAAGTAATGGATACGATGGAGATTGAAAAAGAGCGCGGTATCACTATAAAAGCGCAATCTGTAAGACTTGACTATATCAAAGGTGGAGAGCACTATATCCTAAATCTCATCGACACTCCCGGTCATGTGGATTTTTCTTATGAGGTAAGCAGATCTCTGGCATCATGTGAGGGTGCTTTGTTGGTAGTGGATGCTGCTCAAGGAGTGGAGGCACAAACTATAGCTAATGTATATATAGCTATAGAAAATGATCTTGAGTTAATCCCTGTAGTGAACAAAATCGATCTTCCTGCTGCAGATCCGGACAAAGTACTTGCAGAGCTTGAGGAGGCAATAGGAGTAGATGCTACCGAGCATGCTCTTGTTTCAGCCAAGACAGGGCAGGGGGTAAAAGAGCTTTTGGAGATGATTGTAGAGAAAATACCGCATCCAAATGGCGATGAGAATGCCCCCGCCAAAGCCCTCATATATGACAGCTGGTTTGATAACTATCTTGGAGCTTTGGCACTAGTGCGGGTATTTGACGGCAAGATTGAAAAAGGTCAAAAGATCAAAATAATGGGCACTAAAGAGGAGCATCAGGTACTTGATCTGATGTACCCAAATCCGATAAAACCTGTAAAAACAGCAGAACTCTCAACAGGAGAAGTCGGCATAGTAGTAACGGGACTGAAGACAGTTGAAGCTCTGCAGGTCGGTGATACTATTACAGATGCCAAAATCCCTACATCAGAACCTATTGGCGGTTTTGAATCTGCCAAACCATTTGTCTTTGCTGGTATATATCCTATAGAGACGGACAAGTTTGAGGACTTAAGAGATGCTCTGGACAAACTAAAACTAAATGACAGTTCACTAAGCTATGAACCTGAAAGCTCATCGGCACTTGGTTCCGGTTTTAGGACAGGTTTTTTGGGTATGTTGCATATGGAGGTCATCAAAGAGCGCCTGGAGAGAGAGTTTGATCTGGAACTTATTGCAACGGCACCGACAGTTGTATATAGAGTCAAAAAAACCGATGGAAGCGAAATGGAGATCCAAAACCCTTCAGAGCTGCCTCCTGCACAAAATATCGATACCATCTATGAGCCATATGTCAAGGCAACGATTTTGACTCCTCAAGAGTTTGTAGGCAACCTTATCAAACTACTCAATGATAGACGCGCAATCCAGGTAAAGATGGATTATCTTAATGAAACTCGTGTTTTGATGGAGTATGATATACCCATGAACGAGATCGTAATGGATTTTTATGACAAGTTGAAATCTATCACCAAAGGTTACGCCAGCTTTGACTATGAGCCTATCGGATTTAGAGAGGGAGACCTCGTCAAACTGGATATCAGAGTTGCAGGTGAAATAGTGGATTCACTCTCTATTATAGTACCTCAGGAAAAAGCTCGTAGCAGGGGGCTTGCATTTGTAAATCAGCTCAAAGAGCTTATTCCGAGACAGCTTTTTGAAGTAGCTATTCAGGCAAGTATCGGAAACAATATAATAGCACGATCAAATGTCAAATCAATGGGCAAAAATGTAACAGCAAAATGTTACGGAGGTGATATCACCAGAAAAAGAAAATTGCTTGAAAAGCAGAAAGCCGGTAAAAAAAGAATGAAAGCTATCGGCAAAGTGCAGGTGCCTCAAGAGGCATTTATGGCAGTGCTCAAGCTGGATAGTTAGGGATTTTTATGAGCGGTATAGTTTTTCATATACATCTGATAGCAGCGATCTCCTGGATAGGCGGCTCAATATTTATGTTCGTGCTTGGAGTCTCATTGAGGGACAAAGAGAAGCAGCGCAGAGTTTATCCGATTGTAGGACCTATTTTTGGCTGGTTTGAGCTAATTACCCTGATCATTCTGCTTGCTACCGGTGTCATTCTCGGTATCAATTTTCATCTATTTCATATGATGTTTTATGATATGAGCGTACCGGTTTCCAATGCCGTGACCAAAAAAGTACTTATTGTTGCTATATTGACTGTGGTTACGGCTATACATTTCATTGTGGCATACCGCACAAATGATCGAGATAGAACAGCAACAGAGCAGATGCTTTCAAGAGCATCTTCTATGCTGATTTTTATCCTTAACCTCTTTGTGATGCACTACGCGATTGTGCTCAGAGGCATACTTTAACCCCATTTTTTGCCTTTCTTCTATAATTTGACATTTTTTTGACAAATCATGATACACTTACAGCATAAATAATGAAAAAGCCAAACCTACTGCGAAGTAGGGATGGAAAGCCACGTGACTCACGTTTGAGTTAGACGGGTTGCCATTGTGATGCTTGTTGCATCTACAATTCGTCCTCCGCAGTATTTTTCGCTTTTGTCGGAGGATACGATGAAAACCTTTAAAAGCGCTCTTTACCTAACATCTACATTTTTTCTTTTTTCTTCAATCGCAGATGCAAATGCATTGGATTATATAAATAAACTTAGGACAGAGGCGGGATTGCCTGTAATGTATCAGAATAACCACCTTGATGATGCAGCACAAAATCATAGTATCTATCTCGAGAGAAACAATGTTACCGGTCACTTTGAGCAGAGTGATAAAGCCGGATACACAGGGCAAAAACCTACCGATAGAGTTCTTTACGCAGGATACTCCAACAGAATGGTATCAGAGAATGTATCATATGGGCAAGGCAGCGTAACTGCAAGTATAGATGATCTGATGGCTGCTATATATCACAGATTTGGTTTTTTGAATGCCGGCAATGATGAGATGGGTATCGGCAAACTTGGATCACACTATGTGTATGATATGGGAAACTCAAAACTCTCTGATCTGTGTGCAGATGATAATGCATATAGCGGAAATGGCAAGTACTACTATAATGTATGTGCTGATAAAAACAAAAAAATTGATGCTGACAAATATGATAGTGTAGTCTCTGATAAGGCTGAAACTCCTGATCTGGTAGTATGGCCACCTGAAAATGGCTCTACTGTTCCTCCTGCATTTTTTGGCGAAACTCCAGATCCTCTTCCTGACTATCAAGTAAGTGGATATCCTGTGAGCGTGCAATTTAGCCGAACAGATGATGCAAACTACTGTAGTCATGTCAGCGATGTAAAGATATCATTAAAAAGCGCTGAAGGAAAAGAGATCAAAGCTATTAAGCAGATGGATAAATATAACGATCCAAACAATGAACTCAATCAGTGTCAGTATGTCCTTTTTCCAGAGAGCAGACTTGATTGGAACAGCAGCTATAACGCAACTGTTGAATACAAGTATGATGGTGAAACCAGAAGTAGAACATGGACATTTTATACCCAATCAGTCAAAGACAGCAATAGCTTGTCCCAACGTTACTACTCAATAAAGAACAACTCCAATGCAAAACTTGATGTTGTTGCCGGTAAATGGTATGCCGTATATATAGCCCCAAATGACGGCAATGATACATTAGGAAGATCAAAATATATTTATAATACAAGTAGAGTATCAATACATCGAATAGATCCAAATACTGTTTTGATCAAACTTGATGGTAACACTGGAAAATATGCGACTTTCACATTTGATAATGGGCAAAAGCTTAAGCTGGTCATAGCTGAGAATGATACTGCGAAAGAGACTGTAAATACTAAAAATGTAGATGCTTACAATGAAAATTCAGCAGAAGTTACAACAACTACAAGTGCCAATAGCAACACAGCAAACAGTTCAAATGCAGGCAATACTGTTATAGATGACAGCAACAACTCAGAGAATACCAATGTTAATGACAGTGATGCAAGTAAGAAAATAAGCTCTAACAGCGGCGACTCACTAAGTATCATCTCTCTGCTTGCAATGATCGTGATAACAATCATGCTTGGCTCTTTCTTTATTAGAAATGAGCAAGCTGCCCAAATATCTTAAGACCCATTTAATTTACCACACTCTAACTATCCTTTGGCTATAATCGCGATAAAATTATTGGAGCGCGTCCATGGGCAAACGTGTATTGGTAAAATTTTCCGGTGAGGCATTGGCTGGCGACGAAGGTTATGGTATCGACACCAAAATATTAAAATTTATTGCCGGCGAGATCAAAGAGTTGGTTGATAATGGTATAGGCGTTGCCATCGTAGTGGGTGGCGGAAATATAATTCGGGGTGTGACCGCAGCTCAGGATGGCATTATTAAGCGGACAAGCGGCGACTATATGGGAATGCTTGCAACCGTTATCAACGGCGTGGCAATCCAGGAGTCATTAGAATATATTGGTTTGGATGCCAGGCTCCAGACTGCAATCGATATGCAGGAGATTGGTGAGAGTTTTATCGTAAGACGAGCCAGAAGACACCTTGAAAAGGGTAGAGTGGTTATCTTTGCCGGCGGAACAGGCAATCCCTATTTTACTACCGATACGGCTGCAACACTTAGGGCCAACGAAATAGAAGCCGATATGCTGATCAAAGCAACCAAGGTAGATGGTGTATATGATAAGGATCCACAAAAATATGATGATGCGGTGAAGCTGGATATCATTACATATGACAGAGCTCTCAGCGATCATATCCGCGTTATGGATGATACGGCAATAGCTCTTGCCAAAGAGAATAGTCTGCCGATAGCCGTATGCAATATGTTTGACAAGGGCAATCTTCTTGCAGTGGTTAATGGAGACAACAGCAAATGCTCTTTAGTAAAATAATCATAGATAAAAGGAATAGAAAATGAGACTTGAAAAAATTGTATCTGAGGCTCTCAAGCAGGTAAATGATGACAGATATCTTCTTGCAAAGGCAATAGGAAAAAGAGCGAATGAGCTGAGTAGCGGGGTTGCACCTCTTGTTGATATGGATATCAAAAAGAACAAAGCCACCGATATCGCTCTCCATGAGATAGCAGAGGGAAAACTCAAGATCTCTGCAGAAAACTGATATATAAACTATGGTCGATTTTTTTGAGGAGATTGGGCGAGTCAATACTATTGATTCAGCCAAGAGTTTTCTGAGAGAGAAGATTAAATTTAGTGAAGCAATTGAGAAAGCACTAAACACGGCCATTACACTCCACGCAAATCAGCAGAGAAAGAGCGGTGAACCATATGTGGTTCATCCTATCGCTGTAGCTGCCATTACTGCCTCTTTGAGTAGTGATGAGACTATGGTTATAGCAGCACTGCTGCATGATGTCGTAGAGGATACTGATTATTCAATTGAGGATGTTGAAGCGCATTTTGGCAAGGATGTCAGACATATAGTATCAGGATTGACGAAAATAGTTGCAATAAGAGATGAAAATCTCATACCCTCTGATGCAGATGAAAGAATCACTAGTTCTGCACTCAGCTTTAGAAAAATGTTGATCGCATCCATTGGGGATGTACGAGTACTCATCATAAAACTTTGTGACAGACTACACAACATGATGACACTTGATGCACTTGAGCCTGCCAAACAGCAGCGCATTTCGGAGGAGACTCTCGTTGTCTATGCACCTATTGCGCACAGACTTGGTATAGCTATGGTCAAAAACTATCTTGAGGATCTTAGTTTTAAATATATCTACCCCAATGAGTATAAAAAAATAGATAAATATATCAAATCAAACGACCAATCTCTGCACTTTCATCTGAATGCCTTTATAACAAAAGTCAAAAATACTCTCCATAAAGCCGGCTACCACTGGGAGGATTTTGAGGTCATAGGCAGAGTAAAACACTACTACTCAATTTATCTCAAAATGCAACGCAAAGGTATAGGTATAGATGAAGTTTTGGATCTTTTGGCGATCAGGATCATATTAAAAGAGCCTCTGGAGTGCTATGAGGCACTCGGGGCGCTGCATCTCTCTTTTACTCCTCTTGTATCACGCTTCAAGGATTATATAGCGCTCCCCAAAGAGAATGGATATCAAACAATCCACACAACACTGTTTGATGAAGAGGGCATAGTAGAAGCGCAGATAAGAACCAGAGAGATGCATAGGCTTGCAGAGTACGGAGTGGCGGCACACTGGAAATACAAAGATGGACTGGAGAGTATAAACCTCGAGTGGCTCAGTGGATTGAACTATCAGAGTGAATCCATTGAGGAGTTTTATGAGCTTGCAAAAAGTGACCTATTTTCCGAAGAAATTACCGTGTTTACTCCTGCCGGAGACTATTTTACACTGCCAAAAGAGTCTGTGGCACTCGACTTTGCATACGCAGTCCATTCAGAGATAGGCGAAACTGCCACGGGTGCTCTGATCAACAAGGAGAAGGCCTCACTGCTTACGATTTTGAAAAACGGTGATATTGTCAAAATTATCACCGATGGGGTGCCCAGAGCGCACTGTTCGTGGGAGAATACGGTCAAGACATCCAAGGCAAAAAGTGGCATCAGGTCACAATGCAGAAAGAGACTGAAGGAGCTCAATGAGTACTCCGGATACAATATTCTTGCAACAATTTTCAATAAAAGTTCAAGTTTTATTCAAGAGGTAGTACATAACTATGGTGAAGATAACAATTTTTATAAAGTTGCTCTGCAGCTCGATTCACTAAAAGAGAGAATGCACAGAATATCTAAATCTCAAAACATCAAAGAGGTAAGATTTTGGGAGCTTTTGAAGCGCGGATACAAAAAACCTCAAAATAGAACAATAGATCATTTCTATTTTTACACCAACAGACAGATAGACGGTATAGTGTTTGAACATTGCTGTCACCCAAAAATCGGAGATGATATAGTGGCTTTTTATAAGGATAACAAAGCTATTATTCATCATAAATTATGCATGAATGCCTATAAAAAGATTATTTCTGGTCACTCTATGCTGTTTGTTCAATGGAGGAGCAGCAAGCTATCCAGATATCGTCTGATTGTCAGTCTGCCCAATCAGAAGGGCGAATTGGCCAAGCTGCTTTCAAAGCTGTCAGCCATGCAAATCAATATAACCGGTATTGAATTTGGAATAAACAGCAGCGAGAGTGCAGAGTTTTGCAATATAGAGGTAGAGTCGCCAAAAGCAAACAAGGCAGAGATAGAAAAAGTGCTTTCATCAAAATTTAAATTAATAGATATTTTGGCATTGGATGATGCCTATAATCAAAAATAGAGGAGAGTTTGGGATGAGTGTCCAAAAAGCAATGGCAGAGATAGAGCGGGGGGTCGCAGAGATTATCGATATCGAATACATTAGAAAGATAATCGCTCGCTACTATGAGACAGGTGAAAACTATTATGTGAAGCTCGGTCTCGATCCAACTGCCCCTGATCTGCACTTGGGACATACCGTAATCTTGCAAAAACTCTCACTGTTTCAAAAATATGGCGGAATCGTGCAGCTCCTTATCGGTGACTTTACAGCCATGATAGGTGATCCAACCGGCAAAAATGAGACTAGAAAGGTACTTGACAGAGAAACCGTCAAAGCCAATGCGAAGACATATCAGGAGCAGGCATTCAAAATATTGGATCCCGAAAAGACCCAATTGGTATTCAACTCTACTTGGCTTGATGCACTTGGTGCCGATGGAATGGTGCAGCTTACCACTCAGTTCAATGTAGCAAGAATGCTTGAGCGCGATGATTTTGACAAGCGATACAAAAGCGGTCAAAGTATCTCTATATCCGAGTTTATATATCCTCTTTTGCAGGGATATGACAGTGTAGCTTTAAAGTCAGATATTGAGCTTGGAGGAACTGACCAAAAATTCAATCTCCTTATGGGTAGACATCTACAGAGAAGTTATGGAACGGGCAAAGAGCAGGCTGTGTTGATGATGCCTATTCTGGAGGGGCTTGATGGTGTGCAGAAGATGAGCAAAAGTCTTGGCAACTATATAGCTATTACAGATGCTCCAAATGAGATATTTGCCAAGGTTTTATCGATCTCTGATGAGCTTATGTGGCGATACTATGAGCTCCTGAGCAATCTGAGTCTGAAGGAGATATCTGTGCTCCGGAGCGGTGTAGAGGATGGTTCTATTCACCCTAAGCTTGTCAAAGAGAAGTTGGCACTCGAGATTACAGAACGATTTTATAATAAAGAGGCGGCAGAGGCTGCTAAAGAGGCATTTTACAAGCAGTTTAAAGCAAATTTAATCCCGGATGAGATACCTGAATATGAGCTTGAAAATGGGGTATGGATATGTAAGGCTTTGGTTGATGCCAAAATAGAGCCATCCACATCACAAGCCAGAAGAGATATCAAACAAAATGCCGTCAGTATAGATCAGAAGAAGATCTCTGATGAGAAGATGAATCTATCTGCCGGCGAGTATGTTTTGCAGGTAGGCAAGAGAAAATTTGCCAGAGTGAAGGTGGTGTGATATGGAGCTTAAGCCCTTTAAAATAGGAAAATATACCATTGAAAAGCCTATTATACAAGGTGGTATGGGAGTCGGCATATCTTGGGATCAGCTTGCCGGTAGTGTTAGCAAGGAGGGCGGTCTTGGTGTAATAAGCTCTGTAGGTACAGGAAATTATGCAGATAGAAAATATGCCGACAAAGTTCTCAAAGACAACAGACCATCCGAGGCAAACAATTTTTACTCAGCAAAAGCACTGAAAGTCATTTTTGATAATGCGAGAGAGATCTGCGGCGATAGACCGCTGGCTTGCAATGTATTGTATGCTTCGGTAAATTATGACCAGATCGTCAAAGATGCCTGCGAGGCAGGAGCAAATATTATAATCACCGGAGCGGGGTTGCCTCTGACTATGCCGGAGGCGGCAAAAGATTATCCGGATGTCGCGCTTGTTCCTGTTGTCTCTACTGCCAAGGCTTTGCGAATACTCTGCCGCAGATGGGAAAAGACGCACAACCGCCTGCCAGATGCTGTTATAGTCGAAGGACCACTTAGTGGTGGTCATCAGGGATTTAAGTATGATGAGTGTTTTTTGCCGGAAAATCAGCTTGAAAATATACTGCCACCTGTCGTGGAGGAGGCAAAAAAATGGGGTAACATACCTGTCATAGCCGCAGGTGGAATATGGGATCATGATGATATAGTCAAGATGCTGGAGCTTGGTGCCGTGGCGGTTCAGATGGGTACACGATTTATTGGGACACATGAGTGTGATGCAAATGAAAATTTCAAGAAAGTTATTTTGGGAGCAAAAAAAGAGGATATCGAGTTGCTCAAATCCCCTGTAGGTTATCCAGCAAGAGGGGTCAAAACCAATCTCCAAAAGATGATTGAAAACCACACAGCTCCAAAGATTGCATGTATATCAAACTGTGTATCTCCTTGCCACAGGGGAGTTGAGGCAAAGCAAGTTGGGTACTGTATTGCCGACAGACTCAGTGATGCCTATGACGGAAAATTGGATACTGGACTATTTTTTACAGGTTCAAATGGGTATAGACTAAATGAAATCATATCAGTCAAAGAGTTGATGCACAAACTGATGGAGGGTGAAAATTAATCAATGAGATTTTTTGTCACACTTGTTTTTCTGTTTGCTGTGCAGCTGAATGCTCTCAATATACTAAAAAGTGCACAGATATCAAATGGCAAACTTAAGTTGGAGTTTGCCAAACAGATAGATAGCAGCAGCATCCACTCCATAACTCTCAAAGGTAATGACACCTTTAGGTATGTTGTTGATTTTCACAAAACCATACTGACCAATCGTCATTTGGCGAAGAGCTTATCATACTCTTCGGTGCAATCCTTTAGAATATCACAGTACAATAGAACTACTGTCAGAGTAGTCATTCAAACAGCTAAAAAATATCCAATATCTCACAGGAAAATATCGGCCAAACACTATATTATATCTCTGCCAAAGGGCAAAGAGAAGCCATCGGAACTGTTTGCTTCGCTGTCGGCAAAGAAAACAAAAAAACACCTTGCCAAGCACAAGTATCATAAAAAGAGAAAAAAAGAAAGTCAAATTAAAAATTTTGATATTCCCAAAAAAAGATATGTTATAGTAATTGATCCCGGACATGGCGGAAAGGATAGCGGTGCTCTCGGCGGCAGCAGACGCTATATGGAAAAAACAGTTGTGTTAAGAATTGGGCTAAAAGTAAGAAAGTATCTCAAGAGACTGGGATTCAGAGTCTATATGACACGAAGTAGAGACTATTTTGTGAAGCTTGGCAGAAGGACACACCTTGCCAACATCAAACACGCAGATGCTTTTGTATCTATACATGCAAATGCAATAAGTGGTCCAAAAAAATATACCATGGAGGGAATAGAGACCTATTTTTTGCAGGTCAGCAGATCTGCAAGAAGCAAAAGGGTTGCAACAAGAGAAAACAGCGTTGTGCGTCAGGCCAGAGACAGGTTGTCTAAAAATGTGCTGCTAAATCTGGTAACTACCCCTAAGTTGGTAATGTCCAATAAACTTGCTATTGATGTTCAAAAGGGCATATTGAGAAATTTGAGAAGCAGATATAGAGGTGTAAGAGACAACGGAGTAAGTCCTGCACCCTTTTGGGTGCTTGT
>Ga0256833_1002629_pt1 | contig 12567 bp, 8 predicted proteins | sample 356284metaG_FD_190535 | JGI IMG/M metagenome (GOLD analysis project Ga0256833, IMG submission 190535) | Hydrothermal vent microbial communities from Mid Atlantic Ridge, Atlantic Ocean - 356-284 | ecosystem: Environmental > Aquatic > Marine > Hydrothermal vents | place: Atlantic Ocean: Mid...
TCCTCTACCTCTCTGTCCATAAAGACTTGAAGTCATAATTAGTAAAGAGATAAACAACATTAAAAAACGATTCATTGATTTATACATTTATTCCAAAGATTTAACTAAAATTTTATGCAATATTAGAAAATTTCATCAATTCAATTAAAATAAATCTACTAATTAATATAAAAACCGGATGAATATAACAAATCAAACCAGAAAATATTCCTAATATTTTCCTTGATGATGATTGAACAATATTGACTAAAGATAGAATATAGTGAGTAAATTATTTTTGGATAATCAAAATTTGAACTTGAAAGCACACGTTAGCATGACTTCAAGGCCGGCTCCAAACCGCTTCAATTCCTTTCCGGATTCTTATGTTTTTTGAAACTTTGAACTTTACTCATCATCAAGCTGAAGAGTTTCATATCTATCATCTAATGACAGATATGATAAATTATTTTTCTTTCACTTTAGCTAAATAACTAAAATAAGCTATTACTTCGCCTATTATTAAAAAGATCAAAGTATAAATTAATGTTTGTAATAATGGATACATTTTTATATTTTTTACTTATTATTTAAATTAAACATGATGATGAAGGCTCTCCTCAAGATACGGATCATTTTCAGGTACCAAATTAGCCTTTGATAAGCATTTAAAAGTAACAAATAAAAACAAACTTAAAAAACCTATCATAACTCCAAATTCAACTATATTCGGAAAAGGAAATACATGATGCTGTTGTCCGGTTAATTCAGCAGTAGCTTCGGCAACATAAGGTTTTACTTGTAGATATATATCCAACCAATGTCCTAAAAATGTCAGAACAGCAACTGAGCCTAAAATCCAATATGATTTTTTTGCAGTATTGATCATCAAACCCAAAAACGGAACAATAAAATTCAATACCAAAACTGAAAAAAACAAGAAAGGATATTCCGTTTGTTGTAATTTGAAGTGAGTTGTCTCCTCTCCCACATTACCAAACCATATAAGCATATATTGATCGAAAAACAAATAAGCCCAAAATATACTAAAAGCGAAGAGATATTTACCCATATCATGAATATGTTCCTTAGTGACCTTATCAAAATAACCTTTGCTTTTAAGGTATATCATAACCAGAATCAACAAAGACCAAGAACCTGCGAACCAACTTGATGAAGTGTACCAGGCATACATTGTACTGTACCAATGCGGCTCAACGGACATCAACCATAACCAAATCATAATGGCACTTGTATAACCTGCTAAAGGCAAGAAAGTTGCAGCCCAATTTCTCATAGTTCTGTGATAAGAATAATCCCCTTTGACTCCGGCATCTTCTTTAAGTGATAATGTTCTGATTTTATATCTCCAAAGCAACCATAATCCTACAAATACAACTGTAGCTAACAGATACATATTTTTATTCAAAAATCCCGATTTACCCGAAATCACTTCATCATGTTCTGCGAAGTTACTATCAGCCCAAAGATATAAATGATGCCAACCAAAATAGTTACCCAATGCCAAAATCAACATAATAACGGCACCCGGAATTAAATATGCATTAAATGCTTCCAATAATCTTTTAAATACAGTATACCACCCTGTCCATGCAGTAATAAAAGCAGACATGACAAATAATGCCATTAATGCCATTCCTATAAAATAAGCATTATTAAGAAGTATATCTCCCCAGAACATAGAATGTACTCCATCGGAGTAAACAAAATATTCCAAAACCAAACTTACTATTCCGATTACGATACCTATTAATAAAGTTGTCTTAAGTTTTCCTGAAAATTCAAATCGATTCATTTCAAATTGAAATTTATTTTTATAATATTATTTCCAAACCGGGTATATTGACAAAAAATCACAAATCAATTATACCTATAAAATCAACAAAGATTTTTTATTTTTGTAATGTTCTAATATACTGTATCACCTGCCACCTCTCTTCGTAATCCAATTTATCATAAAAAGGCTCCATCATATTTCTTCCTTTCATGATTGTATAGTAATATCTACCATCAGATGAATTTTTCAAATCATCAGATAAAAAGTTAGCAGGCATTGCAGGAAATACACCACCGTCTTCCCTTACAAGATATCCTTCTCCGTCACCTTTTTCACCATGACAAATCGCACAATATATATTAAACAAGCGTTTACCTTTAGCCAAACCTTCTTCTGTCGGTTCAAAAGGTGCCTTTGTTATTTCTTTAAATGCCCTTTGTCTTTCTTCTTCGGTATCACCATAATAGAATGGCCTACTATCCGAAACTCCATTATCTCTGGAGATAGTACCTTTAACAGGTTTACGGGGTTGAGCATATTGGAGATATGTCTTCTCATCTACCCATTGATTCCGTGGATAATATGTTTCATAATTTGCCTCATACGCAATCGAATGATACATATCCGGCATATATTCGCTTCCCGGATTATTCACTCCGGGTTGTTGGCAAGATGAAAATCCCAACAAAATAGCCAGAACAAAAACAAAAAACAAACTCTTTATAATTTTCATTTTAAACAATTTTTAAGATTATTAAGCTTTTACAACTTTTTCATGTATTTCTTCAACATTTGTAGACTCCAAAAATTCTTTAGCATCAGAAACCTCAACCTCTTCTTTATCAAATGCAAGACAAAATTTATCATCGGAAATTCTTTCATCCAAAACAAAGTTATCCACTCCAAATCCCATTCCCGAAACTACATAGAAAGATATAGTCATTCCTATAGCGGAAAACAAAACAGTAAGCTCAAAGGTAATCGGAATAAACGAAGGCACTGCCCAATAAGGTTTACCACCAAAAATAATAGGCCAATCCTTTGTAAAAATCCATGTCATACCAAGAAATGCAGTCAAAGTTCCTATCATTCCATAGAAAAAACCTGCTATATGAAGTCGTGATTCTTTCAATCCCAATAAAGGATCCAAACCATGCACAGGAAAAGGAGAATAAACATCCATGATTTCCAAACCTTTATCTTTTGCAGATCTAACAGCATTCAATAAATCATGCTCATCATTGTATATGCCATAAACGACATCTTTTCTTTTCTTCATTATATATTATTTTTATAATTTATCAATGATTTTTAGTTGCATTTTCACCCACATATTGATCACCTGCACTTTTCAAAATATGTTTTACCTCAGCAATTGCTACAACCGGGGCAACTCTAACAAATATCAGGAACAATGTAAAAAACAATCCAAAAGTACCAAGATAGAGGCTTACTTCCACCCAAGAAGGAGAATAATAACTCCAGGAACTTGGCAAAAAATCTCTAGCCAAAGTAGTTGCAATAATCACAAATCGTTCAAACCACATTCCCACATTAATGAAAATTGATAAAAAGAATGTAAATGTGACATTACGTCTTAATTTCTTTGACCAAAAAAATTGAGGAGAAACGACATTAGCTGTCATCATACCAAAATATGACCACCAGTAAATCCCGAAAGCTCTGTTGAAAAATGCCCATTGTTCATATATATATCCCGAATACCAAGAAATAAACAATTCGGTAATATAAGCAACTCCCACTATAGAACCGGTAGTAAGAATAACTTTATTCATTGACTCTATATGCGCTATTGTAATATATTGTTCCAAATGCAATACTTTTCTTGCTATCAACATCAATGTCAAAACCATGGCAAATCCTGAAAAAACAGCTCCTGCAACAAAATAAGGAGGAAATATAGTAGTATGCCATCCGGGAATCATTGAGGTAGCAAAGTCAAAACTTACTATTGTATGTACGGAAAGAACCAAAGGTGTAGCCAAACCGGCCAAAACCAATGAGAGATATTCCCATCTTTGCCAATGTTTTGCCGCTCCTGTCCAACCTAATGCAAAGAATGAATACAATTTTTTCCTCAATCCCTTTGCTCTATCTCTTATTGTTGCCAAATCGGGAACCAATCCTGTGTACCAAAACAATAATGATACTGTAAAATATGTCGAAATAGCAAAAACATCCCAAAGTAATGCAGAATTGAAGTTAACCCACAAAGAACCTCTTGTATTGGGATAGGGAAAAATAAACATAGCATTCCAAACTCTACCCATGTGTATTATCGGGAAAAATCCTGCACACATAACTGCAAAAATGGTCATAGCTTCTGCCGCCCTGTTAACTCCCGTACGCCATTTTTGTCTAAAAAGCAACAGAATAGCTGAAATCAATGTTCCTGCATGACCAATTCCAATCCACCACACAAAATTTGTAATATCCCAACCCCAGTTAATAGTTCTGTTCAAATTCCAGGTTCCTATACCACCATATATTGTCCAGACAGCAGCAAATGTACCCAAACCCAGAAGGGCAACTGCCGGAATAAATATCGCTATCCAAGATAATGGAGGTGCCTTTTCTGTAGGAGCAACCAAATTTTCCGTAATATCATGATAGGTTTTATGCCCTAACACTAATGGTTCTCTAATACTTGATACCGGTGCACTCATTTTATAAAATTTATTATTTTTTTCAAAAATTAATTATGCATTAAATTCTTCGTTTCTATTATTTACTTTCATTGTATAACAAACCGATGATCTCACATTGGTTTCTTCCAAAGCGATATATGTCAATGGATTTTCAGTTCGCTTATTCAATTCATTTTCTTTATCGTTCATATCTCCAAATACTATAGCATCTGTAGGACAAGCGCCCTGACAAGCTGTAACAACATCTTCATCCCTCAATTTTCTTTGCTCTTTTTTAGCTGTCAATTTACCGTGTTGTAATCTTTGAACACAGAAACTACATTTTTCAATCACTCCCCTGGATCTCACTGTCACATCAGGGTTGAGCACCATTCTTGTCAAAGGATCACTACCAAAAATTTCTTTATCTTCACCCATCATTTCCAACCAGTCACTACTTCTTAAAGCAGGTTCATTATCATAGAAAATATCAGCTGTCGTGTAATCCAACCAATTAAATCTTCTCACTTTATAAGGACAGTTATTAGCACAATACCTCGTACCGATACATCTGTTGTAAACCATTTGATTAAGTCCTTCGGAGCTATGATTTGTAGCATTTACAGGGCAAACATTTTCGCAAGGTGCATTATCACATTGTTGACACATCATAGGTTGATATACCGTATTTGGATTATCCACATCTCCATAAAAATATCTGTCTATTCTAATCCAAGCCATTTCATGGTGTCGTGATATTTCATGCTTACCTACGACAGGTACATTATTTTCAGCCATACAAGCTATTGTACAAGCACCACAACCAGTACAAAGATTTGTATCTATATGCATACCCCAATGATGTCCCATAGCATAAAGCTCATCATAGCCATGATAAATCTGCTGTTCGTTAAGATGCTTAAATTCTTTTCTTTTTTCTTTTAATTCTTCTACGTGTTCTTTTACCTCCTTGAGATTGGATTTGAAGATAACTGACCTATCAGTCAATGCTCCTTGAAATCCTTCCACACCGAAAACATCTTTCCAGAATGAATCGGGAAGTGCCGATTCATCGGCATTTTTCATTTCTCCCGTATCGTTATCTTTTGCCGTAACTCCGATAGTATGGTGGTATTGAACGTGAGCAAAACTATCCTCTTCCCCAATTTTACCACTTATTTTAGCACCTGTAAGGTAATACTGAGTCAATCCGTCAACATCCTGCAACAAATCATTTACATCTATTCCTACATTGGAACCAACCATTCCTGCATATTTTCTTCCATACCCGAGGCCTAAGGCTACAGTCTCCCTCATTTGACCAAAAGTACTGACTACAGCAACCTCTTTTTTCTGTCCATTTACTTCAAGTTCCACTTTATCACCATCTTCGAGATTATTATAAGTGATAAAATCCTTATCGCCATCAAACCAAATAGGGATTTGCATATTATTTCCCCAAGCGGTTCTGTCAACCGGATTTGGCATTTCATGCAGCCATGGATTTTCAGAATATTGACCATTTCCCATATTAACCGTTTCAAAAAATGAAATTTCAATTCCATCTTTTACCGGTTTTGAAACTTTTGTTGCTGCCTCAATAATATCTCCGTTGTATGATACTTCAACAACCTCAGGTTTTTTATAATATACACCATCTTTAAGTGCTTTATCCCAAAATCCTCTAAATTGCCCCAAAGTATCTCCTTCAGGGAAAAACATTTTTTTCCAATTATTTTTAAGATATGTGTAATATGGTTGATCTGCACTCTCATTAAGTTTTCCAGCCCATTTCAATAAACTAACTTCCCCCTGTCTTGTATCGAAAATAGGACTTATAGCCGGCTGCATAAGGCTGTAATGTCCTCTTTTCGGCATGGCATCTCCCCAACTTTCCAATCCGTGATGTACTGGAGCCAAATAATCGCATTCAACACCGGTATCATCAAGACTATATCCCAATGAAACTTTGGTTTTTACTTTTGTCAAAGCTTCTTTTAGTTTGGTTTTTCCTGCATAATCATATAAAGGATTTGATTCAACAAAAAAGACTGCATCGATTTTACCTGAAGCCATTTCTTTAACCAGTTTGTTCATTTCCCTCTCATCACCTTGTCTCTGGAAAGAAGCTTCCGTAAAATCAATAGTTTTTCCTATATTTCCTAGAAAATCATTAATTTTATTCACGAGCATTTGCTCACCGATATTGTTATTTCCACAAACAACAAGCGATTTCCCTTTAGCAGCTAATAATTCCTCTGCCAAAACCGTCAGAGCTTTTTTCGCTTTATCATTTAATTCAAGTTCTGTCAGAGTTTGACCTCCTGATTTTTTTGCCAACTGATTGTAAAGAAAGACTATAGCCGCACCTTGTTCGGAAGGTCTTACCAATATTCTGTTGTCAGCATTAGAACCTGTCAAAGACATAAAAGATTCAACTTGAATATGTCTTGACATCTTAGGATGTTCAATATCTTCAATCCTTCTGTTTTTTGCATATTTTTTTGAATATTCTATAGGCGAAATCCAAGTTCCGAGAAAATCGGCATTAAAACTAACAATAACATCAGCCAAATCAAATTTATAATCCGGAATTTCTTTTCTTCCGAAACTTTTTTCATTTGCGATTAACAATGCTGCGGAAGATACCGGATCATAGGTTATTACTTTGGAATTTGGATATTTAGCTATAAAATCCTCAAAAACTTTCTTTTTTGTCGGGCTCAATACTGTATTTGTAACCAATCTGATATTGGAATTTTCATTTAATCCTGCCAATACAGCCGAATCCAATTCTTTCCAGCTTATTTTTTCAAATTTATCGGCTTTTTTGATTTTCGGACCTCTCAGTCTATAATTATTATACAAATTCAGCACATCTGCCTGAACTCTTGCCGAGGTACCTCCAAAAGTAATTTTCGAGAGTTTATTCCCTTCAATCTTAATAGGTCTTCCTTCTCTGGTTTTCACTACAATTGAACAGTAATCACCTCCTTTGACAAAAGAGGAAGCATAATAAGTTGGTACTCCCGGTACAATTTCTTCAGGTTTTACCACATAAGGAATGGCTTTTTTAACAGGAATATCACAACTTGCAATAGTTGCAGCTCCCAAACCAAAACCCAAAACTTTTAGAAAATCTCTTCTATTACTGTTAAGAAGACCTTTGGACTCCATACTTGCAATTTGTGATTCTGTTGGAGGTACTTCTTTAAACTCTTTGACTGCTTCAGTCATAAATTGAGGATCTGCTTTAAGATCTTTTTTTCCAATCCAGAGTTTATCGACTTTATTATTTTTCTTCATTTTATAATGATTTCTATATTTTCTTAGAATATTTCAAAAATTAAATATCAAAATAACTACTTAATTAATAATGACATTTTTGACAATCAATTCCACCAATATCTTTTACCGTTACTCCCGAACGCTTACCTTTATTCATTTCTTCATGATATTTGGCAAAATACTGATCATAATACTTATTATCTTTAAATTTAACATCTGTCTGCCTGTGGCAATTAACACACCAACCCATCGATAATGGGGCGTATTGCTTCACTTTCTCCATTTCTTCTATAGGACCGTGGCAGGTCTGACATGCCAGTTTAGCTACCGTTACATGTTGTGAGTGATTAAAATAAACATGATCGGGCAAATTATGTATTCTTGTCCATTTTATAGGACCTTGAACCTTGGTTTTATTTTTATCAGTAAGAGAACTTACAATGTTTTTCCATTGTTCCTCCGCTATTTTATCATCACCTTTATTCTCATTTTTAATCCATCCGGTAAAAACTTTTTTCACATCTTCCTGACTCATATTGTTATAATTCTCAATATATTTGCCGGTAGAAGGATTAAAACCTATAGATGCATATATTTTAGTCAATTCTTGAGTACCGTATCTAGAACCTGTTTTTATAGCTTTATGACATTTCATACATGTACTGGTAGGTGGTATCATAGCATGTCTGGACCTTCGCGCCGCATCATGACAAAATTCACAATCAATAGCATTGTCTCCAGCGTGTACTTTGTGAGAATATGCAATAGGTTGATCAGGTTGATACCCTTGCTGCCTTCCGAGATTAATACCTCTTACGGCTGTAAAATATGTACCGAAAACCAAAAATCCAAATAAGGCAAATTTTAATACTGTCCTATTAAAAAATAAAACTTCCAGAACACATAATTTCTTTGTTTCACCAAATTCGTCCTTATATGCTTTAACTTTTGTTTTAGCCACTACATAAGCCAAATACAAGGCAACAACAAACAATAAAATAAATAAAACAATATAAAATGTAAAACTACTAAAAAATCCGGGTCCGCTTGTCGTTACGGTTTTTGATTCTTCACTCAATTCCAAATAATTATTTCCTTCTTTTTTAGCTACTTGAGTTTCCGAAGGCGGATTACTTGTGAAAGCAAGTATTGCATCAATCTCTTCTTTGGTAATATCAGGATTGGGTGTCATCGGAATTTTATTAAATTTCTCAAACAAATTAGTTGCATAAGGATGCTTAGCTTCTAATAATGTTTGAGGATTTTTAATCCATTTATATAAATCTTCCTTGTTTTCCCATCTGTCAACAACTTTCAACAAATTAGGACCAACCAAAACACTCTTCAATTTGGCATCATGACAAGCAGCGCATCCTTTGGACTTAAACAACTCCTTGCCTTTCAGAGCTAATGAATTATCTCCGGAAGCCGTAGCAATAGCACCACCTTCACCGGATTGACTCTTGATATATAACAGTATAGACTCAATGTCATTATCCGTTATACCCGGTGCGGGTGTCATTGGCACTTTATTAAATTTCTCAAACAATTTTGTTGCATAGGGATGTTTGGCAGCTAAAAGCTTTTGAGGATTTTTAATCCATTCAAAAAGATCCTTTCTGTTTTCCCATCTCCCTTCAACTCCGGCAAGCGCAGGACCTACCAAAACCTTTTTCATACTTCTATCATGACAAGATGCACAGATTTTGTCTTTAAACAACTGCTTTCCTTCTTCAACTGATTGAGCATTGATACTTAACAAAACTCCAAAAAATAATAATGCTAAAATCAGTTGGTTTCTTAAAATTTTATTATTCATTATTAGGTAAGATTTAAAATTCCCCGTAAATAATATTATTTAGTATAAATATTAATTAATAAAGTTGTTTTAATGCTACAACAATCAGATAGAATTATTTTGATTAAAAATATGTATTGTATGATATAAAAATATTAATTCTTAATTCAAATATATTCCGGCTGAGCGTTTACTTAATAAACAATTCAAACAACTTCTGCGCAAAAATAGGAAATGAAAAATAATTATTCAAAAATCATCTGCTATTATATAATATATTTTATAATTTATATTTAGACTGCCTATAAATAAAAATCTATCTTGAATTTAGAAAGGGTTTAAATTGCATTAAAATAATAGTTTTTCCCATCCGGAATGAATCAATTTAACATAAAAGTATTGTTTTTCTTAGAACTTTATACTTTTTCCCAAATCACACAGTTATCTTTGCAAAAAAATTATGGGAGAAGTGAAAAGAACAGAAATAAGTACCTTAGGAGAATTTTGTCTGATAGAAAAATTAACAAAAGATTTTAAATCAAATAATCCATCTACTATAAAAGGTGTTGGTGATGATGCGGCGGTATTGGATTATACCGGATTTAAAACGGTTATTTCTACCGACTTGCTTATGGAGGGGATACATTTTGATTTGTCTTATTTTCCATTAAGGCATCTTGGATTTAAATCTGTAATTGTAAACCTTTCCGACATTTATGCTATGAATGCCATACCCAAACAAATCACGGTTTCTCTGGGACTTTCAAACAGGTTTTCGGTAGAAGCACTTGAAGAGATATATTTCGGTATCAAAACTGCTTGCGAAGCTTATAATGTTGATTTGGTAGGAGGAGATACCACCTCTTCTCATTCAGGATTAACCATCAGTATAACTGCTATAGGGCAAGGTGAAGAAGACAAATTGACATATAGATCAGGTGCCAAACCGGGCGATATTATATGTGTAACGGGAGATCTTGGAGCTGCATATCTCGGTTTACAGTTATTGGAAAGAGAAAGACAATTGCAACTTTCGGAACCTAATATCAAACCGGATTTGGAAAATCAAAAGTATCTGATTGGTAGATTTCTCAAACCGGAAGCAAGAAGAGATATTATTGAATTATTTCAAAAATCTCATTTAGTACCAAGCTCCATGATAGATATATCAGACGGTTTAGCTTCGGAATTGTTTCATATTAGCAAACAATCCAAAGTTGGAATTTTGATAGAAGAAGAAAAAATACCTATTCATCCCGATGCACAGCAAATGGCATTGAAATTTCAAGTAGATCCTGTAACGGCTGCATTAAGTGGAGGTGAAGATTATGAATTATTGTTTACTGTTGATCCCAAATATCTGGAAATAGTCAGATATCTACCGGATGTAAATATAATAGGTGAAGTTAAGAAATTGAAAGATGGTATTTTTCTGCTTTCGACCGGAAACAAATTACATAAACTTAAAGCTCAGGGCTGGAAACATTTTTAATTCATTTTTTATAAATTCCCTCTTACCGAATAAATATTACCATTCTGAATTTTGACCGGCTTTTACTTGATTCACATTAAGCACTTCATAAGAATTTGTCGAACCAAAATGTAAAAATGCTATAACACTTAAATCTTGTATTTTATAACCCGAAATATTGCTTAAATATTTTTTTTCATACTTTATCCCTTCCTTTAATTCTACAGGATCGCCAATTTTGGAAGACAAAACCTTTCTTAAAACTTTTTGATGTATATAATTTCCTCCACCACCTGCTTGTGCTCCGGGCGAAGATTCCGGAACATTATCCTCTATCAAATAAACCGTAAGCAAAACATTATTAAAATCAGAATTGGAAGCATAATTTACATTTATCTCCAAATCGTTTTCAATTATTTTTGATTCAATTTTAAGTCCTGCATTATACTTTACTTTAAATCTCTGATCCACAAAAACTTCCGTACTTGACTCATTCGGAACCCTATCTATTAATTCAAATGGAAAATAAACGATATTAAATTCAGAAATCAAAAATGGGGCAATATTTGGATATTCAATTTCCAAAGGATCGTCAGAATGTATTGAAACACCAATTATATTTTCAGGATTTTTCTCGATTATTTTCAAAAACTCTTGAGCTCCGCTAACACAAGAAGCACACCATTCCCCTGAAAATTCTTCAAACAGAACTCTCTTGGTAAATGAAGACGGAACAATAGCCATATCCTTCTCTTTGTTACATCCTGTAAAAAACGCTAAAAAAAAAGCTATAGCAACTAGATAATATTTAAATTTATTCATTTCTTAAAACAATTGTTTTCTTATAATCCGTCGAAATAATTATTATATCCTTACAAAAACATATCATTAATTTCTTAAAAATTAACCTGCAATGAATTCAAATAACCAAAATTAGCGATTTGTTAATCGTAATTTTTAATTCTCTATTAATTCCCTTTTGCATTTTCCTTTTATCATTCAAACATGAAACCTTGAAACCCTATCCTTTGAACTTTGACCTTTGAACTTTATACTTTGAATTTATACTTTGAACTTTATACTTTGAACTTTGACCTTTGACCTTTATCCTTTCAAACCTTCTCCCACTCATACCCCACTATATTCCTTTTCTCCTTGCTAAATTCTATTCCTATAAGGTAAATATTGTCAAATTCGCTATATTTTTCGTAATAGCGTTTTTCTTTTATTTGTTTCAAAGCTGCTCCTGTTGCTTTTTCGGACAATTTGAATTCTATGATAAAAACCTTATCCTGATATTGCAAAGTAAGATCTATGCGACCAAAATTGGACACATCTTCAGGAATGGTTGTCATACCTATACTTGCCAGATATGCATATACCACACTGGCATAATACCCTTCAAATTCAGGTAGTTTATTATTGGTGAAATTGTTGTATGGGATTGATGCAAAAAGAGTAAAAAGTGCATCTTTAAGCCCTTCCAAGTCAGCACTTTTAATCATATTCAACAAACTTCTTTGAAAACCTAATTTTTGAGTCGTTTGTGTTGTTAAATATGTAATAAACAAACTATTCAGAGATA
>Ga0256833_1002630_pt1 | contig 12563 bp, 7 predicted proteins | sample 356284metaG_FD_190535 | JGI IMG/M metagenome (GOLD analysis project Ga0256833, IMG submission 190535) | Hydrothermal vent microbial communities from Mid Atlantic Ridge, Atlantic Ocean - 356-284 | ecosystem: Environmental > Aquatic > Marine > Hydrothermal vents | place: Atlantic Ocean: Mid...
AATTGTATCGGTTTTTATACAACCAACAGCGTCGGTAACTTCAAAAGTGTATTGTCCTGCAGGTATTTGATTTGCAAAAGTTGATGTTCCTCCTGTAGGAATCCAATTATATGTATAGCCGGGAGTTCCTCCCGATACAGTTGCAGATATTGTTCCTGTACTATCGCCACGACACAAAACATCTGTTCCTAATAAGCTAATATTTATAGGAGGATCTAATTCTATTAAAGTAAATGATGTATCTAAACTACAACCGTTTACATCGCTAACCGTAACGGTATAATTTCCTGCAGGAACATTTATTAAAGAATCGGTTTGTGATGGAGAATTGTGCACTGTTCCGTCAGACCAAGTATATGTATATGGTGGTGTTCCGTATTGCACGTCAACAATTAAAGTTCCTGAGCTGTCGCCTGCACACCAAATATCGCTTGAACCTATATTTGATATTATCATTTCCGGATTTGGAATCATTGTAGTGGGTGCAATAGTTGTATCTTGAAATCCTGCTAAATCCCAAGTGTTATTATACCATGTTATAGGAATATATCCTAACGGATAATTTACATTTACAAGCGGACCTATATGATATGACCATTTTAATCCGTTAAGTTGATACATTGAGGTATCTGTTGCTGGAATATAAATTTCGTCGGAACAAAAATATCGTTGTTTGGTATCGAATAAATTTTGCGAACTTGTATCAATTTCGGTTGGAGTTCTTGTAAAAGTATCTGCGGGCAACGGAATGCAAAAGCTTGGTATTTCGGTTGGGGTTATTATGGGAAAAGGAATATTTATTGTAAATTCTAAAGCTGTTAATGCAAATTCAAAGGCTATACTGTCCCATGTGTGATTTGTTATTGTTGGCGAAATACTGTGATTTATGCCAACGTCCATACTTTGCCAATCGAAACAAGGCCATTTAATATTTAAATCGTCACAAGCCGGAAATTTTATTGTATCCGAAACACCCGAATCTATAACCGTATTTGCGTTATGAGGTTCTGTAACGGTATATTCCAAATCGGTAGGAAACGACAATGTTGTCCATACTGTCGGACTAAAAGTCAAGTCTTGTTGCATAGTGCTGCTAAAGTTAAGATTTGCCGTAAGCAACGAATAGTCAATACTAATGCCTCCTCCCAGATTATATGAACCATTTAACGCTGCAAGAAATTGTTGTATTGCAGGACCTTGTGGTGGTGGCAAAAATCCTGCAATAAAACTTAAAAATTGTATTACGTCTAAATCGAATTGGGCATAAGTGCTGTCGCCGTTTGCTATTATTGATTTATGACAAACATCGCTAGTATCAAGATAATCATGAGTTTCTATGTATGGTATCGTAATTTCGCCACTTAATCCTGTTCCTGCAAAATTAGTAAATGTTATTGGTAATACCGTATCGTGACAAAAACCGAAACTTCCGTTTTGTGAACATGGGTAAATAACTTCGCCAGTTTGTCCGTTAAGATAAAATAGTATTAACGAATCGGTTGGAACGTTAACATTAACAAGGTTAAAGGTATCGCATGATATTGCACAAACTTCTGCATTAATATCTAAACCAAAACCATAATCTAAATCTAATGATATAACTCCTGCTTGCGGAAAATGCGAATTTAATCCCCAACCCGGCAATACTTCGTAATCGGAATTTATTGTTATTGTTTGTCCGGGATTCCACGTATAATTATTCGGAAAAGTAAGATTTATACGTGTTGGATAATAAACATCGAGCCACCCTGTTGTAAATCCTGTCATTTCAAAAGTCGAGCCTAATTCCAGCCATGTATCTATATTTACCATTGCTCCTATTTGTCCTCCCAAAACCGATTGCATATAACCTATTGACATTGTTGTATCGTAATATACATGAAATAAGTTAAGATTAACATTTATATTAAATGGAGAACCATTTGGTCCCCACATATTTTGATTTGTTGTAAACCAATCGATATCGGTAGTAAACGTATGTGTTTGACTTTTAGCATTTGCCGAAAGCAGAATAATAAAAAATAAAATTACAGTATGTTTTATTAATCGTATCAATCTTTAAATTTTACTGTTAACAAACTTTTTAATAATACTTTTGCAAGGACATCGCGTGCTATTACAGGGTAATTAGCATTTATCCAAATTGTTTTATTGTATGTTCCCGTAAAAAACATAAACCTCTCATATTCTATTACCGTGTGTAAAGTATCTTGTGCTTGCGTTTTAAACGATACTAAAAAATATGTGGCTTTTTTACCGTCATCGGTAAGTGTATCTTTTTTGCTAATAAATTTTACTCCTTGTTTTTCGATATATTCTTTTGTTATATTTTTTACTAACATAGGATATGGCGAACCGTTAATCTCGTTTACTTGTATGGTTGACGACGATGTTGGATGTAAAAGTGTATTTGCTTGAGGCAATACCATAAAATATTTAGGTGGAATAAACGAAACATCGGTATTTGGAACTTTATACGATGGAATTATAGTATCTTGTGAATCAGTATTTTGTGCTGATAAAATTGTTGATGCAATAATAAATATTATTATAAAAATAAACTTTTTCATATTTGGTTGACAAATAAAGTATAAAATTAATACTTTTTTTATATTTTTTTTATAAATAAACACATCTTTTTTATATAAATCTTGATTTAAATAAATAATTTTGTAAAAATTATAATATTATGCAAGATTTATACATTTACAATTCTTTATCGCGAAAAAAAGAAAAGTTTGAACCTTTAATTAAAGGGCATGTAGGAATGTATGTTTGTGGCCCGACAGTTTATGGCGAAGCTCATTTAGGACATGCTCGTCCTGCAATTACTTTTGATTTACTTTTTAGATATTTAAAACATATTGGGTATAAAGTAAGGTATGTTAGAAATATTACCGATGTAGGACATCTTGTTAACGATGCAGATGAGGGCGAAGATAAAATTGCAAAAAAAGCAAAGCTCGAAGAATTAGAACCTATGGAAATTGTTCAACGTTATACCGATAGTTATCATAAAAATATGGAGCAGTTAAATACGCTTACTCCAAGTATAGAACCTCGTGCCTCGGGGCATATTATAGAACAATTACAAATGGTTGACGATATTTTTAATAATGGTTATGCTTACGAAAAAAACGGTTCGGTTTATTTTGATGTAGAAAAATATAACAAAAAGAACAATTACGGAAAATTATCGGGACGAAATATAGATGAGCTTTTTAATACAACTCGTCAGCTTGACGGACAAGATGAGAAAAAAAACAGTTTTGATTTTGCTTTATGGAAAAAGGCAAAACCCGAGCATATTATGCGATGGCCATCGAAATGGAGTAATGGTTTTCCGGGTTGGCATTTAGAATGTTCTACTATGAGCACAAAATATCTTGGAAAACAATTTGATATACATGGTGGAGGAATGGATTTGCTTTTTCCTCATCACGAATGTGAGATTGCTCAATCGAAAGCAGCTAACGGTAACGAATCGGTAAAATATTGGATGCATAATAATATGATTACAATTAATGGTCAAAAAATGGGAAAATCGCTTGGTAATTTTATTACACTTAACGAGCTTTTCTCCGGTAATCATAATCTTTTAGAAAAATCTTATAGTCCTATGACAATACGGTTTTTTATTTTACAAGCTCATTATCGTAGCACCGTAGATTTTTCAAACAAAGCATTGCAAGCTGCCGAAAAGGGTATGGAAAGACTTTTTAACGGAATTGAAACATTAAAAAAGATTAAACCCTCGGATAGTTCTACAATAAATATTACGGACATAAAAAATAAATTTTATTCGGCTATTAACGACGATTTAAATACTCCTATTCTTATATCACATATGTTCGATGGTGTTAAAATTATTAATTCTATTTATGCAAATAAAGAGCAAATATCAGCTAATGATTTAGAGTTATTAAAAAAATTATACAAAACATTTACATTTGATATTCTTGGATTAAAACCCGAATCAAAAATTGATAATTCTAACAATAATGTATTAAATTCGGTAGTGGATTTACTTCTTAACATACGTTTAAAAGCAAAAGAAAATAAAGATTTTGCTACGTCGGATAAAATTAGAGACGAACTAAATAAAATAGGAATTATTGTCAAGGATAAAAAAGATGGGTTTGACTGGGAGCTTAAAAATTAGTATTTTTTAATTTTTAGTGTTTCGCCTGAAAAACATGTCGGGGTTTTATTTCTGTAAAGTTACAAAATAATTAGTTTATTTGTAAGAAGTTATTTGCTTGTAAAAATACATTAAAAAACGTCCTCGTTTGTGACGAGGACGAGGGAGGTTTTATTATTTATTTTTTAGAATTTGTAATTTTAGATTCTGTTTCAGATTCAAAATTTTAAATTTATAAAAAGAGAATAAAAACCTAAAAACCTAACAGATTTTAAAATCTGTTAGGTTTAAGAATCGGTAGCTAAGCAATTTGTTTCATTATTTGTAGAGATTGCCACGCTCGCAATGACGGACTTTTTTTGATTATTTATTTTTTATTATTCGAGTCAATTATTTTTTTATCTGATGATTGACTTCTTAATATTTGTTTTGTTCTTTTTAAAAATACAATATAGTCAAAACTAATATTAGATAGACTTTTCGATTTAACAATAAATGAATTATTTTTTTTATCGGTTATATAAAGTTCGTCATATGTATCTATTGGTGTAAGCATTACAAAATACTTATCATTTCTCATTAGTTTATCAAAGCTTATTTTACATTTTCCATCTATTATTTTTTCTGTACCTACAGAATGAATATAAATACGACTAACTTCTTTTGTTTGCGAAAAAGCAATTATGGTAAAAAGACTGAGTATCGATATTAAAATTATTTTTTTCATAATATATATTTTTTTAATTAATTTATTAGTTACGTAAAACAAATATTTGTAAAATTCCTTCTGCAGCTGAACTAGAATTCCCTCCAATATAAATTGTATTTCCAGAATACTGCCTATTTGCTCTTACTTCAAAAGTATAATTCCCATTAGAAGTAACATGATAACGTGCAATTGCAGAATAATTCTGCCAAGTCATATATGAATAATAAGAATCAATAGATGTTCTAACATATCCACCTACAGATGCCATTGTCCCATTAATATATAATGCTACATTAACTATATTCCAATCACTACCATTCATATACATATTACCACTAAACCATACTAAAACTCTATCTCCTGTATGTAAGCCATTTACAGTGATTGATTCTCCAGGTATTGCTGTAAATGTACTTGAAGTAATAGCCAAAGAACTTGTGCTTTCTACAGTGTGAATATCACTTAAAGAAATCCCTGCTACCCAAGAAGGAGCAACTCCTGTTCCATTAGATTTTAAAAGTTTACCTGCATTACCTGCATCACCGTTAGGCATTAAAGCACCTGAAAATCTAACATTTCCACTTACATCTAATCTTTCGGAAGGCGAAGTTGTTCCAATACCAACTTCACCACTACTTTCAATTACCATTCTTGGAGTAGAACTAGCATTTAAAAAATTTAAATCATTATCACTGCTACCATATGTAATTTTAGCATATTGACTTCCAGTTGCTTGAGCATCATTTAAAATAATTCCTGCATCAGTTTCGGAAGTATTAGATATTTCAATATTTTGGGTGGCACCATATACTTCTAATTTTGATGAAGGCGAAGTTGTTCCAATACCAACATTTCCCGTATTTGTAATTCTCATTCTTTCGGTACCATTTGTTCCAAAAATTAATGAATTATTTTGTCTGTTTAAAATTGAAAAATCGTTACTGTTTACTGAGAATGTAAGTCCTGTATTTGCAGATGTGCTTCGGCTAAGTTGTAATAAATTTCCATCACTTGTCCAATAAATATGCAAGGGACTTTGTGGTGTTGTAAATGAAGAACTATTGCTTATCCCTACATTCTGAGCCACTAAAGAAGCTACGCTCAAAACAGTTATGCCGATTATAAAAATTAATTTTCTCATAGTTATTAATTTTATTTATTTATTATTATTTGTCTTGTTATTATATTATTATCCGAACGAAAAACAATAGAATATATTCCTGCACTTAAATTTTGAGTGTTTACAATTATTTTTTGTTCGGTATTTTCTAAGACTATATGCTTTGTTATTAACGATTGTCCTATTTGGTTTATAAACGATAGGTAGTAATTGTTACCTTTTGTACCTGTTAATTGTAACTTAACATTGTCGTAAGCAGGATTATTAATTATTGTAAAATTATCTTCTTTAGAAAGTAATCCCGAAGAACAATCTGACGATATTATATTAAATGTTTTACTGTTTCCGTTAAAGTCTGTTTGCGACAGGCGGTAATAAACATTTTTGTTTAATAAATCAGCATCGTAATACTCATAATTATTTATTTCGTTACTTGTGCCTGCTCCCGATATGTTTGCTATTGAATAAAAATATTTTCCATCGGTTGATTTCTCTAATATAAAATAATCGTTATTGATTTCGCTTGCAGTAGTCCATGTAATAAGTTTGCCACCGTCTTGACAGTGAGCTGTAAATTCTTTTAATTCTATAGGGAGAGGAGTATCTTTGCTTCCGAGTGTAAATTTATCGCTCCAAGTAAATCCATACCAAGTTGATGTTGTAAAATATGAGCCATAAGGATTTCCTGCTGTTGTAAACAGATTACTGCTTGTATTTACTGAACCGTCGAGTGGTGTCCACCACGATGATGAGCTTCCTTCGGTTACCCAATGAAAACCTTCGATTTGCGATTCGGTTAGTCCGTTTAATTCGGCATCCCAGTATTCCATATCAACTTTAATACCTGCGGCAACATCTAATTTTCCTATACCGGGAACTTCGTAATAACGTGCAACTCCACTTGTTGCTGTTCCTCCATAACTACCTGTTTGTATTTGGTGTCCTCTTATTATTGTTATTGTTCCAAGGTTTTGGTTTGTAGTTATTTTTATTCCTAAATTGGCGGGGTCGTAATTCGATACATTATTAACGGTTTTGGTTGATGTAATTGTTCCTGTATTATTACCAACTACTCCCGACCCATCGGTTGATGTTATTCTGTTTGTTTCGGTTTCGTTTACAATATCGCCTGTGCTTCCTAATGCTGCTATTTTATCTTTTAAATCGAATATTCCGTTTGTCATTGTTAAATGATACGAAATATCGGTATTTTGCGATAAAAAAACTTTGTTTGATTTGTTAACTGTTAGGTTTTCGAAATTTGTTTTGTGCGAGCCTCCTATCTCTTGGTCTGTGCTACCTGTAAAAACCGTTGTTCCCGTATTATCTATGTTGGAGTAAACATCGGTTGACCCGTTATTTATCCAATCACCTTCTAACGAAATGGTGCCATCGGAGTTTATATTACCTGCTCCCGTATTTGTGTATCCTCCATTTGCATCGCCATCAATATAAATATATGCACCTGAATTTACTACAATATTTGCTCCGTTGTTTATTAAACCTTGTGCATATATTATTGAGCTGTTTATTAATAAAAATATTATTGTTATTATTTTCATTTTTTTTATGTTTCACATTATAATTACAAATATAACAATAACATTAATTGTTACATAATTTTTTTGATGAAACTACATATTTTAATGACTAAATAGAGAAAATTACAGATAAAGATTATTCTCCTATTATTTTTACAAGAACTCTTTTTTTTCGTTTACCATCGAATTCGCCATAAAATATTTGTTCCCAAGGTCCAAAATCTAGCTTTCCGTTTGTAACTGCAACAACAACTTCGCGCCCCATAATTGTTCGTTTTAAATGAGCATCGCCATTATCTTCGAAAGTATTGTGGTTATATCGCGAATATGGTAATTCCGGAGCTAAACCCTCGAGCCATCTTTCAAAATCTTTGTGTAATCCGGGTTCGTCGTCATTAATAAAAACACTTGCAGTAATGTGCATTGCATTTACAAGCACAAAGCCTTCTTTTATTCCACTGTTTAATAAACAAGCATTAACATCGGGAGTTATATTTACAAAACCTCTACGAGATGGTATATTAAACCATAGTTCTTTTCTGTATGATTTCATAATTTAAAATTTTAATTCTTTTTTTATATTTTCTATTTTATTATTTAGGTTATTATTAACGTCATCAAATTCGTTAATATTTTTTAGTTTTGTATTTACACTAATATAAAATTTTATTTTTGGTTCGGTTCCCGATGGGCGTATTGATATTTTTGTATCATCGCTTGTAATAAATTGTAATACATTTGATTTAGGTAATGTAATTTTAGTTGATTTATTATTTTTTAAATCCAATTTAATAGATTTCTGATAATCATATATTTTTATTATATTGTGGTTATTTATTTTTTCGGGAGGATTATTACGTAATTTATCCATAATTTTTTTAATTTCTTCGGTTCCTGTTTTTCCTTTTTTTACCAATGATATAAGGGTTTCTTTATAAAATCCGTAAGTTTTATAAATATCTGTTAAAACATCTAAAATAGTTTTATTTTTATCGGCATAAAAAGCAAAAGCTTCGGCTATTAACGAGCAAGATATTATGGCATCTTTATCGCGAACAAAATCTCCGGCAAGGTATCCGTAACTTTCTTCGCCTCCTGCTATAAAAGTTTTTTTATTTTCGTTTTTCTTAATAATATCGGCAATATATTTAAATCCTGTTAAAACATTAAATATATCGACATTATAGCTGTGAGCTATTTTTGTTAAAAGGTCTGTGGTAACAATTGTTTTAACTATATATTCTTTTCCTGTGAGTTTATTATTTTCTTTCCATCTCGACAATATATAGTTTATAATTATTGTTCCTGTTTGATTTCCGTTAAGTAATATAAATTTATTGTTTTTATCTTTAATTGCTATTCCTACTCTATCGGCATCGGGGTCGGTAGCAAGAACAAGGTCGGCATTAATGTTTTCGGCATATTTTATTGCCATTTCAAGTGCTGATTTTTCTTCGGGGTTTGGAGATTCTACTGTTGGAAAGTTTCCGTCGGTTATTGCTTGTTCTTTTACAATGTTTACGTTTTTAAATCCTAAATTTTTAAGAGCTTTTGGAACTAATGTTATTCCTGTTCCGTGTAATGGAGTATAAACTATTTTAATGTTTCTTTGGTTTTTTATTTGGTTTGGACTTAATGATAATGATTTTATTTTATCAAGATAAATATTATCAATATCTTCGCCTATTATATTTATTAGTTCTTTTTTTGCACTAAAGTTAATATCTTTTATTTTTAATTTTTTTACTTCGCTTATTACATTTTTGTCGTGAGGTGAAATTAACTGTGCCCCATCGTTCCAATATGCTTTAAACCCGTTGTATTCTTTTGGATTATGCGATGCTGTAATTACAATGCCTCCGTTACATGATAAATGTCTAACGGCAAATGATAACTCGGGTGTTGGACGTAAATCGGAAAAAAGATAAACGATAAAATTATTTGCCGAGAATATATCTGCTGATATTTGTGCAAAATATTTACTGTTATTTCTGCTATCGTAAGCTATTGCTATTTTATGATTTTTATTTTTGGCTGTTTTTTTTATATAATTACAAAATCCTTGTGCTGCAAGTCCAACGGTATATTTATTCATTTTGTTTGTTCCTACTCCCATTATTCCTCGCAGTCCTCCGGTGCCAAATTCCAAATCTTTATAAAAAGATTCGATTAAATTATTATCATTTTTATTTAATAATTTTTTAACTTTTTGTTTTGTTTCGTTATCAAAGTCGCTTGATAACCAATATTTTGCTTTTTCTATTATATATTTTTCCATAATTATATTATATAAACATTTAAGTATTAATGTTTATTGTAAAAATATTTTGTTATAATAATTATAATCTAAGTCCTATTACAACAATATCGTCAATTTGTTCGTATGGCTCGTTGGTATTTGGATTGATATATGCTTTCCAGTCTTCTATTGCTTTGTTTATTGCTTGTTTTTGTTCGGCCATTGTATTTTCTTGCATCGACATTAAAATACGTTTAAAAGGTTTATATTTGAATTTTTTTCCTTTTGGTCCGCCAAACTGGTCGGCAAATCCATCAGAGAACATATATATTGTATCGCCTTTTTGATAATTAATTTGGTTTAATGTAAAATCGTCCATTTTAAGATAAATTGCTATTGGCATTTTATCGGCTTTTATTTCGTAAAGAATATAATCGCCTCCTTCGTCGAGCGATTTTACTTCGTTACCGTTATTTATTTCTACAGGAGGTAAATCTCTATGACGTATTATATACAATGGGTTGTTAGCTCCTGAGAATTGTAAATAATTATTTTCCAAATCTACAACTGTTAAAGCCATATCCATACCGTCTTTTTGTTCGCCTTCGGCTCCTGTTTGTTGCAACGATTGAATTACATCTTCCCTCATATTATTTAATATAAGATTAGATTGATATATTTTTCGTTCTACAACAATCTCGTTTAAAAAGCTAACTCCTAACATGCTCATAAATGCTCCCGGCACTCCATGTCCCGTGCAATCGGCTGCTGTAATAACAAGTTTTGTTGGTATTCCGTTATTGTTATTTATAATTGATGCCCAGTAATAGTCTCCGCTAACAATATCTTTTGGTTTAAATAGAATAAAATGTTCGGGAACCGATTTGGTAACATGATCCTCCGGTGGTAAAATAGCTCTCTGTATACGTTTTGCATAATGAATACTGTCGGTAATTTCTTGATGTATTTCTTCGATATGTTCTTTTTGTTTTAATACTAAATCGCGTTGTGCAGCAATTTCGTCGCGTTGTGCAGTAATTTCTTCGTTTGCTTTTCTTATTTCTGCTGTTCTTTCTAATACTATTTTTTCTAGTTGTTCTTTTTCTTTAACCAGTCGTCGCGAATTTAATTTTACTATTATGTAAATAACTAATATAAAACCTATTACATATAAAATGTAGGCCCACATTGTTCTATACCATGGTGGTAATATTGTAAAAGTAAATTTAGCCGGTTTGCTTTCGACTCCAAAAATATTACGTGCTTTTACATAAAACGTATAATCGCCTTCGTAAAGGTTGTTTTTTGTTGTTCGTGTTTCTGTTGTCCATTTAGACCATCGAGTATCGTTACCCTCTAAAAATACACTATATTGTAAAGGTTCGTTTTGATTGAAATAGTTAGCCGAATATTCAAATATTAAGTTATTATCTTTATATGGTATTTCTATATTTTCTGATGTTTCTTGTTTGTTAACAGGCACTTTTATTGTGTCGTTTCCAAATATTGTTTCAATGTAATTTGTTCCGTAAAATACTACCGAATCTTCGTTTAGAGATGTTTTTCGTATTAAGGTTGTATATGTTTCGTTTAAATTGTATTTAATATTTGGATTAATAGTATAAAGGTTGTCGTTAACATAAAAATATTTATTTTTATCAGGAGAAATAAAAATACCTATTTCGAATAGGTTGTTTGGAATTTGTCTGTATATTATTTTGTTATTTTTAACAATTTTATTTTTATCAAAAGTTTCAGACTCTATCCAATATTTTTTATTTTTTTCATCTACTATAGAAAAATAATATTCGTTATTAACAAATATAAACCCTCCTAAAGATATTTGTTTTTTATAAAATTGATTTCCTAAAGAAGAATCGGGTTGGAATATGTCTTTTTCTTTATCGTAAGAATATATTCCATTTTGTGTTGCTAAATACAGTTTGTTATTAAATATTGAAAAATTTAATCTTTTTAAAGATGGTATTCCTTTATTTGAATAATAGTGAGATATTTTTTCGTCGGCTAAATAATTTGTTACTTTAAAAACTCCATCGTGATCGGAACTTAGCCACAGGTCGCCTTCTTTTGTTTCTATAATTTCTTTTATAAGGACTCCCAAACTGTTTATTTTTTTTACACTATACCATTTTTTATCTTTATATCTAAATATAGCTATTCCCGAGGGATAACCAACAATAACAACTCCGGGATTTATTTTAGAAGCATACAATTTATAACAATTAAATCTTATTTTATGATTTTCTAATCCTATAAGATTTTCTTCAATATTTTTTACATTGTTATTTTCGTCTATTGAAAAGACTCCTTGTAAAGTTCCTATTAATAATATTTTTTTGTCGTCGTCGTTAATAATGCACGATGACCAAACTTGATTATTAATTTGATTTATTTTTTTAAATGATTTTAAATTATTTTCGTCGGGACTAGAAAAAAATACTCCGAAATCGGTACCTATATAAATGTTATTATTAAAGAAATTAACATCGTTTATGCCTCCCTTTATACCATTTTGTTTATTAAATCGCCATATAGGTTTGTTATAGTCGATACGAGAAATTCCGTTTGAATTTAGTGCTAACCATATAGGACCTGATTTATTTTGAAACAAATATGTTATTTGATTATCTAAAATACCAAATTTTGTATTTATTTTATATAGTAACTCTCCTTTAGGGTTAAAAATAAGAAGACCTTGTTCTCCAAATAACGTTGCTACAGCAAAATTACCATCGTATAATTTAATAAAATGATATATTGCCGCTGATTTCGTTAGATTACTTACTCCTTCG
>Ga0256833_1002631_pt1 | contig 12559 bp, 12 predicted proteins | sample 356284metaG_FD_190535 | JGI IMG/M metagenome (GOLD analysis project Ga0256833, IMG submission 190535) | Hydrothermal vent microbial communities from Mid Atlantic Ridge, Atlantic Ocean - 356-284 | ecosystem: Environmental > Aquatic > Marine > Hydrothermal vents | place: Atlantic Ocean: Mid...
CTATATCAACAAAAATGCATAACCTGATCTCATCGCCCCGTTCCCGGCAAAGTTCCCGCATCCGCTGCCAGAGCACCAGACAGAGCGCGAACCATTCACCTAGGGTCAGGACTCATAAAGAGGGATGGCAGATGCAGGATTTTGGCAAAATCCCGGTGTCTTTTCGTCCCCAGGCAATACTTGAAGGTATTGGCAAGGGCGAAAAGGCTCCGGGATGAAGCATGAATCCTGCATATGCCGTTCAAATTTATGGGTCCTGAGCCTAGGGTCTGGCCTCAGGGGCGCTTGTCCAGCCACAGGGCAATGTAGCGCGGATCGAAGCCGGCCGCCTTGCGCAGCACCAGCAGGGGGATGGCCTTGCGGCCCTTCTTGCGGAAAATGGCGATCTGGGCCGCGACATCATCCGGGCTGGTGACATCCGCACCGCCGGCCTGCTGGATCACGTCACCGGCCGCCAGCCCCTTCTTTTCGGCATCGGAATCCGTCTTGACGGAAATGACCACCACGCCCTTCCCTACGCTTTCCGGAATGGCGTATTTTGCCCGCATGGCCTTGTCCAGGGCCGCCAGCTTCATGCCCAGAAGCTGCGAGGCATGCAGCTTGGCCAGTTCCGTCTTCTTCTTTTCCGCCTGCGCCTTGATGAGCTTTTCGCCCTTTTCCAGCCGCCCCAGGGTGACCTTGATCTCCATGGGCTTGCCATCGCGCATGATCTTGACGACGACCTCCTCGCCCACCGGCGTTTCGGCCACGATGCGCGGCAGATCGCGCATCCTGACCACCTTCACGCCATTGAAGGAAATGATCACGTCGCGCGGCTTCAGGCCCGCCTTCTGGGCCGGGCCGCCCCTGGTGACATCGGCGATGAGCGCCCCTTCCGGCTTGTCCAGCCCCAGCCCCTCGGCCAGGTCCCTGGTGATCGTCTGAATGCGCACGCCAAGCCAGCCGCGGCGCGTCTCGCCATACTTGATGAGCTGGGCGGTGACCTTCTTCGCCAGGTTGGAGGGAATGGAAAAGCCGATGCCCACCGAGCCGCCGGAGGGCGAGAGAATGGCCGAGTTGATGCCCACCACCTCGCCGTGCATGTTGAACAGCGGGCCGCCGGAATTGCCCTTGTTGATGGCCGCGTCCGTCTGGATGAAATCGTCATAGGGCCCGGAGTTGATGTCGCGCCCGCGGGCCGAGACGATCCCCAAGGTGACCGTGCCGCCCAGCCCGAAGGGGTTGCCGATGGCCAGCACCCAGTCCCCCACTTCGGTCTTGTCCGAATCGCCAAAGGTGACATAGGGCAAGGGCTTTTTCGGCTTGACGATGAGCACCGCCAGATCGGTCTTCGGGTCACGGCCGCGCAAGGTGGCCTTCAGGCGGGTGCCGTCCTTCAGGTTGACGTAAATCTCGTCGGCGTTCTTGATCACATGGTTGTTGGTGATGATGATGCCCTTGGGATCGATGATGAACCCCGATCCCAGGGCCGAGGCCTTGCGCCTTTGGTGCTCCGGCGGCATCTTGCCGCCCCGGCGCTTGAAAAAGTCGCGAAACTGCTTGTCGAAGGGCCCGCCGTGCGGGCTGGGCAAGGCCCCCTTGCGCTTGAAGGTGGTGGAGATGTTGACCACCGCCTCGCTCAGTGCCCGCGCCAGCGGCGCCACCGAGCGCGGCGCTTCAAATCCGGTGACCTTCTGCGCCTGCGATGGCTGGGCATATGCCGCGCCAGGCTGGGCGGCAAGCGTCAGCAAGACCCCCAGGGCGGCCAGCTTGAGCATGTTCGGCGCATGGATCATGGCCTTGTCTCCTTCGTTGTCAGTCGTCATCCCGCCAGGACGACGCGGGCAAAATAGACCACCAGGAGGCCCGCGCCTATGGCAAATAGGCCACCGGCGCGCAGCTGGTCGTCCTCCATTCGCAAGATCATGGCGGCCATGCGCTTCAGCCCTTGCGGCGAGATGGCATAGAGCAGCCCCTCGATCACCAGGACGAAGCCGATGGCGCCAACGATCATCGCCGTCATTGCGCGCCCGCCCCCGCCGGTGCGCGGCCCTTCAGCGGTTTTTCCGAAGAGTTGCCGAAGTAGCGGAAGAACTCCGATTTCGGCTCCACCACCAGGGTCGTGCCTTTCGTCAGGCTCTGTTCGTAGGCCTTCATGGAGCGGTAGAAGGCGAAGAAGTCCCTGTCCTTGCCGAAGGCCCTGGCGAAGACGGCGTTGCGCGCCGCATCGCCCTGGCCGCGGATGATCTCGGCCTGCTTTTGGGCATTGGCCACCATCTCCACCTTCTGGCGGTCGGCCTCGGCGGTGATCTTGGCCGATTTGGCCCGCCCCACGGCGCGCAGCTGGGCGGCCTCGGCGAAGCGCTCGGCGTTCATCCGGTCATAGGTGTCCTTGAGCACCTCCGGCATGAGATCGGTGCGCCGCACCCGCACATCGACGATGTCGATGCCCAGCGCCTTGGCCTCCGGGCGCACGATCTGGGCGATTTCGTGCATCATGGCCTCGCGGTCCTTGGACAGGGCGGCATCGAAGGTGCGCCGCCCGTAGACGGCCCGCAAGGCGGCCTCGATGCGGGTTTCCAGCCGGTTCTTGGCGCGCGTCAGGGAGGCCCCCACGGTCTGCCGGAACTTCACCGGATCGGTGATGCGCAAAACGGTGATGGCGTCCACCATGTAGCGCCGCCCGTCCACCACCTGCACGGACTTGTCCGGTGTTTCAAAGAACATGATGCGCTTTTCGATGCGCACCAGCTCGTCGAGAACGGGCAGCTTGAAGTTCAGCCCCGGCTCGCGGATGGCCTTCTGGATCTTGCCGAAGCGCACCACGAGCACCTGCTCGCGCTGATCGACCGTGAAAATGGATGACCAGGCCAGAAGGGCCAGCACGCCAAGCGCGATCAGGCCGATGGATCTTGTGCCGTTCATTGGCCAGCCCTCCCGCCATTGTCCCTGGAGGATGTGCCCAGCCTGTCCAGCGGCAGATAGGGCACCACGGACGAGCCCTTGTCATTTTGCATGATGAACTTCTTCGCCTTGTCCATGACCTTTTCCAGCGTCTCGATATAGATGCGCTTGCGGGTCACGTCCGGCGCCTTTTCATATTCCTTCAAAACCTGCTCGAAGCGCGCCGCCTCGCCTTCGGCCTCGGCCACCACCTTGGCCTTGTAGGCCTTGGCCTGCTCGATGATCTGGGCGGCGCGGCCGCGCGCCTCGCCGAGCACCCGGTTGCGGTAGCGCTCGGCCTCGCGGATGAACTTGCTCTGGTTCTGCTCGGCCCTTTGCACCTCCTCGAAGGCGTCGATGACCTGCGGCGGCGGGTCGGCCTTCTCCAGCTGCACCGAGATGATCTGGATGCCGGCCTTGTATTTGTCCATGGTTTTCTGGATCAGGTCGCGCACCTCCTCCTGGGCCTTGACGCGGCCACGGGTGCGGATTTCCTCCGCCGGGGTGCGGCCCACCACCTCGCGCATGGCGCTTTCGGCCACCACCCTGGTCAGCGCCACGGGGGAGCGCACATCGAAAAGGAACTCCTTGGCATCGCGGATGCGCCACAGGACGGTGAACTTGATGTCGACGATGTTCTGATCGCCGGCCAGCATGAGGCTTTCGGACTTGTTGCGGCCATAGCTGATCTGGTTTTCCTTCAGCACCTTGGGCCGCTCGACGGTCTCGATGGGCCAGGCGGCGAAATGCAGACCGGGGCCGGTGGTGCGGTTGTATTTGCCAAAGCGCAGCACCACGCCGTTCTCGTCCGGCTGCACGCGGTAGAAGCTGTTGAAGGCCCAAAGCGCCACCAGCGCTGCGGCCACCAGCAGGGCCACGCCCTTGCCGCCGGAGCCAAAGCCGCTCCCGCCGGAGCCGGAGCGGCCGCCAGAACCGCCGAAGATGTCGCGCAGCTTGTCCTGTCCCTTGCGGATGATCTCGTCCAGATCGGGCGGCGTGCCGCCGCCTTTCGGGCCAGAGGGCCCCTGTGGCCCCTGTCCCCAGGGGCCGCCGGAATTGCCGCCGCCCTGATTGCTCCATGGCATGAGTGCTGTTTTTCCTCTCTCGATTGTAATGGCAAGGCGCTTGACGCCGCCTGCCCGGCCGGGTTTGCTGCCAATTGATTATGTTTCGCATTTATAGGACAGGCAAATGACGAAAGTCCATGAACATTCTGGTAATGTTTCCCTCCTCAGGCCGCTGGCGCTGGCCGCCGCCGTGCTCGCCGGGGTGGCCGCAAGCGGCGCGGCGCGGGCGCAAGGCAAGGCCCCTTTCGGCCCCTGGCAGGCCAAGGTGTTGCGCAACCATCCGCTGGTGGGGCAAATCATCGATGCGAAAACCCTCGCACCGGTGAGCCGCAAGCAGCTGGAAGAGCGCCTCGGCAAGGCCGCCATCGCCATTTTCGGCGAGGTTCACGACAACCCCGATCACCACCGCATCCAGGCCCGGTTGCTGCGCGCCTTCGCCAAAGGGCGCGGCAAGCCGCCCAAGGTGGTTTACGAGATGATCCCGCTGGACAAGGAGGGCGCGCTGTCGGCCCTGAAGGGGGCGCGCAAGCTCTCCGCCAATGCCGTTTTCGACATCGTGGACTGGGACAAGTCCGGCTGGCCGTCGCGGGCCCTCTATGCGCCGGTGATGCGCGCCACGGTGGATATCTCCGGCCTGCCGGTGCCCGCCGGGCTGCCGCGCGATCTGGTGCGCAAGGTCTCGAAACAGGGGCTGGCGGCGCTGACGCGCATGCAGATCGGGCAATACCGTCTGGGCCCCCTGCCGCCGAAGATGCAAAAGGCGCTGGAAAAGGACATCATCAAGAGCCATTGCGACATGATCCCGCCCGCCGCCGCGCGGGCCATGGCCCCTGTGCAAAGGCTGCGCGACGCCCTGCTGGCCGCTCAGCTGGCCGATGCCTGGCAAAAGGCCGGCTCGGCGGCCCTCATCGCCGGAGATGGCCATGCCCGCAAGGATCGCGGCGCGCCCTACTACCTGAAGCGCCAGAAAGCGCCCTTCATGGGAACCAGGGCGCGCGACATTCCCGATCCGCTGGTGGTGTGGCTGGCGGAAGCCAATGACAAGGCGGCAACCATCCGCGATCTTTTGCCCAAGGATGCAAGCCCTGCGCAGCTGGCCGACATCATCATCGTCACCCCGCGCGCGAAGCGTGAGGATCCGTGCGAGCGGTTCCGCAAGTTCATGCGCCACAAGAACAAGTCCGGGAAAATGGACAATTGAAGCAAGGCTCGCAGACGCAGGCACCAAAACCCCCGCCGGGCATGAGGCACCGGCGGGGGGTCTTCGCTTCGAGGAGAGGAGGGAAAAGGGGCTCACGCCCCCGGTATCGCGGTCACACGCAGCCGGTGGGCTTGGGCAGACCGCCATACTTGGTGATCGGTTTCATCGGCCCCTGGTTCCACAGGCCGAAGATTTCCTTCTTGGAAACTCCGATATACTTCATGAACTTGCGCACTGGCGGGACGACATTATATTCGGAATAATACTCCCGCGCCTTGAGGATCTGGTCCCACATTTCATCGGTCAGCTCGATGCCATCCTCGCGCGCCATCGCCCGGCCGATCTCCGGTGTCCAGGTGGTATAATCCTTCAGGTACCCGCCGCCATCGCGCTCGGGAATTTCCACGGTCTCCGTCGTCATGTCTCATCCTTGCTTTTGAATAGGTCATTTGCCCTGTAAAAGTATCTAATGATTTTAAGAACCATTGTCAAAATGGACGGAAGCCCCATCCCGCCAGGCGGAAGCCCCCTCCCGAGCATCTCTATTAACCGTCTTAAAAACCCCGCACCGCGAGGAGCCACGAGCCTTTTCCCCAAAAGGCCCGGCCTGACCATGAATGCCAGGGCGCGGCAAAACCGCTGGATAAACCTGGAGCCCTGCCCTCACCCCCCGAAGAGAGCAGCCAGCCAGGAGCTCTTGCCGGTGGTGATCGTGTGTCCGGCCAGCCCCGGCGGGAAGGGAATCTCCGCCTCCTGCCCGCTCAGCTTCTCGCAGCGGATACGCTCCGGCAGGGCCCCCTCCTTGAATCCGGCCAGCACCAGCAGATCCTCCACCTGCGCCCCGCCGTGCCCCGCGAAGGCCTCAAGACCGGCGCGAATCTGATGGCGCAGGATCTGCGGGTTTTCATACAGCCAGTAAAGCTCATGGGGGTTGGCGGTGATGATGCGCCGGCTTTGCCCCTGCAGGAAATGCCGCCACATGTTGAAGGGCGCCGCGATCCCCTTGCCAAAGATTTTCTTCAGCAGCGGCAGGCGAAACTCCGCTTTCCGCAGGCCCGCATTGATGGAGGTTTGCAGGACCTTGAACTCCAGCTCCGGCGGATCGACGCGCGGATCGCTCCCCTCGCCCCATGCCTTGAGCAGCATCAGGTCATCCACGTCATACAGCGCCAGCCAGAACAGCGGCAGGAACGCCCCGCAACGCGCCAGCACCTTGGCATCAGCCATGCCGCGCGGATCGCCACGCTCGGACGTGAGGACAAGTTCGGCTTCGGCCGGATGGGTCATGCTGCGCCCTCCCTTGAAAGCTGCTATCAGGCAACCGGATGCCGCTTGACATTATGACGCACCCTGCAAGCTGTAAACAGCCCACCACCTGAGACCTTGGTCTCATGCCAAAAGAGCCCGCCCCACCAGACCAGACAACCCCTTTCCCCTATTAATGGAATGGTAACCAGCCTCACGCATGATGCGCCCGCGTCGAAATGCGGCAACGGCTTGAATCAATCTCTTAAAAGACGTTAATAATCGTTTATTTTCAGTTACTTGAGAGATTTTCCGGAATCATTTTGCCAAGCACTTCATGCATCAGGCGCGCCTTTTCTGAATCACTTTCTCAAGCACCTGAATCAAGACCTGCATTCAACGCCGCAAATGATTCTTTTCATTGAACAAAACCATCTGCAAACCGGTCACGACAGAGGCGCGCAGGCCCGCGCCAGCCAGGCACGCGCCCGCTCGTCATCCCCCAGCAGCGGCTCGATCACCTGCCGCACATGGGCATGGTAGCCATCCAGCCAGGCGCGCTCCGCCAGGCTCAGCACGGAGACCTCGATCAGCCGCCGGTCGATGGGACAAAGGCTCAGCGTCTCGAAGGACAAAAGCGCCCGCTCCTCCTCCCCGCGCGCGGACGGCTCCTTGCACAGGATCAGGCTTTCGATGCGAATCCCGTAGTGTCCCTCCAGGTAGAACCCCGGCTCGTTCGAGGTGATCATCCCCGGCTGCAAGGCCACATCGCCACTGCGCGCGATGCGCTGCGGCCCTTCATGCACGGAGAGAAAACTGCCCACCCCGTGCCCGGTGCCATGATCATAATCCAGCCCCTCGGCCCACAGGAACTGCCGCGCCAGGGCATCCAGGTTGGCCCCCGTCGTCCCGGCCGGAAAGCGCGCCGAGGCCAGCGCGATGTGCCCTTTCAGCACCAGGGTGAAATGCCGCTTCATGCCCGCCGCCGGAATCATGTCCGCCGGGCCGATGACCACCGTGCGGGTGATGTCCGTCGTCCCGTCGCGGTATTGCCCGCCCGAATCCACCAGATAGAGCGCCCCGGGCTCCAGAGCCGCATTGCTCGCCTCCGTGACCCGGTAATGCACGATGGCCCCATGGGCCCCGGCCGCCGAGATGGTGTCGAACGACAGATCGAACAGCGGCTCGCCCAGCCGCTCGGCCGTCTCCACCCGCAGATCTTCCAGCTTCACCGCGGCCGAAATCTCGTCCACGGAACCATCCGCCGCCGCCTCTTCCAGCCATGCCAGAAAGCGCACCATGGCCGCCCCGTCGCGCCGGTGCGCGGCCCGCGCCCCGTCCTGCTCCGCTTCGCTCTTGACCGCCTTGGGCAAAAGGCACGGATCGCGCCCCTCGATGATGCGCGCCCCAGCTTCTTGCAGGATTTCCGCCAGCCGCGCCGCCGCATGATCCGCATCGAGCAGGACCGCCCGCCCCGCCATATGCGCCAGCCGCTCCTGCAGCGCCCCGGGCGGGCGGATGACAACCTCTCCCTTGAAGGCGGCGCGCAAATCCGCATCCAGCCGCCCCTCATGGACAAACAGCTCCGCCTCCCCCTGCCCATGCACGAGGGCAAAGGCCAGCACCACCGGCGTATGGGGGATTTCGCGCCCGCGCATGTTGAACAGCCAGCTTGCCGAATCCGTCAAGGTTATGAGCGCCGCATCCGCGCCAGCCCTTGCCGCCGCCGCGCGCACTCCGGCCAGCTTCTGCGCTATCGTCCGCCCCGAATGGTCCAGCGGCTGGCAGAAGACCTCGCCTTGCGGCGCAAAGGGCCGCTCCTGCCAGATTTCATCCACCAGGTTCGGCAAGACGGCGCGCCACTGCGCCCCCGCCGCTCCCAGCGCCTTCTCGTAGCGGCGCGATTGCGCAAGGCTCATCAGCCACGGATCGAACCCGGCCGCCTGCCCCGCCTTCAATTCCCCCGCCAGCCATTCATGCGGCTTGTGTCCGGCAATGGGCAGAACCTCCAGGACGTCTCCGTCCACCTGCCGCACCGCCTGCAAGGTATAGCGGCCATCGACGAAAAGCACCGCCCTTTCCGGCAACACGATGAGCAGCCCCGCCGAGCCGGTGAACCCGGTCAGCCAGGCCAGCCGCTCGTCGCAGGCGCGCAGATATTCGTTCTGCCAGGGATCGGAGCGCGCCAGCACATAGGCATCCAGCTTTCGCGCCGCCATCTGCGCGCGCAGGGCCGCAAGCCGCGCCGCCGCCTGCCCGGGCTGCGCATCATCCGTGAAAATCTGAAACCGGCTGTGTGTCATGGCCAAGCCATAGCCTCCCCGCGGCCCTAGCGCAATCAGGGGTCTTGAAAAAACGCTTGCGCGACCATCCTCACCCCCCTGCCCATTATTGCCGCCATGCGCAGCCCCGGCCCGGCGCATTAACCGGACAGCAACCAGAACGCCTCCGCGAAATTATGACAGAAGCATGACACAAGGCAAGTCATGTTGAGATTTATCAATGATAATCAATGCCTTATGCAACATCTTGAGCTATGCATCTGGTGCATATCCGGGTTTCCGCATTTGCCATTGTGGAAAATCCCCGCCGCCCTCATATAGGGCACAGATCAACGGCGCGCCGCACTTGGCGGCAAGCCAGAACCCAAGATGCAAGACGGCCTTGAAGGAGGTCCACCATGACATTCATCACACATACCCGCAACGTCCATGCGTCCCCTGCCGCCTCCGTGATGAAGACCGTGCGTTCGGCCTTCCACGCCCTCGCCTCCTGGCAGGCCAAGCGCAAGGCCGAAGCCGAGCTCATGGAGCTCGATGACCGCATGCTCGACGACATCGGCATCACCCGCGACGAGATTCACCATCACGTGTGGGGTTGAACCGGACGGTTTCGACTCCCATATCCGAACCAAGCCAGGCCTAGAAGTTTCTTCCCTCCCTCTTCTTCTTTCCTCCCTGGCTTCACACTGACCCGGCGCACCCCGCCGGGTCTTTTTTTGTCCATCCCCGGATCACGATACACGGTCACGCCGGCATCAGGGGCGGCGCAGGATCAGCGTGCTCCATTCCCCCATGCGGATACGCCGCGCCAGCCGCATTCCGCGCGCCCCGCAGGCCGCCTCCAGCATGGCCTCCTGGCGGAGCAGAAGTCCCGACAGCACCAGCCAGCCGCCACGCCCCACCCGGGCGCAAATGTCCCCGGCCATGCGCCGCAAGGGCCCGGCCAGGATATTGGCCAGCACCAGGTCATAGGGGGCGCACCGGCGGACAAGCGCATGCCGCACCCCCGGCGCGGTCACCAACCGGATGAAGGGCCCTGCGCCATTGCGCCGCGCATTGGCCCGCGCCACCGCGATGGCCGCCGCATCGATGTCCGAGGCCACCACCGGCACCCGCCACAATCTGGCCGCCGCGATGGCCAGCACGCCGCTGCCGGTGCCCACATCCAGAACGGAACGCGGCCGCGCCAGCCGCCCCACGTGCTCCAGCGCCAGAAGACAGCCCTGCGTGGTGCCATGATGGCCGGTGCCAAAGGCCACCCCGGCATCGATCTCGATGGAAATCCCCGCCGCCGGCCGCATCATACGGTCATGGGAGCCATGGATGAAAAACCGCCCGGCGCGCACCGGCGCAAGCCCTTTCAGGCTCTCCTCCACCCAGTTCACCTCCGGCAAGGGCTCCGCGCGCATCTCATTCGCGCCAAACCCGGCCGCCATCAGAGCGCCGGCCAGGGCATCCTCATCGAGGGTTTCATAATAGGCCTCCACCCGCCACAGGCTCCGTGATTCGTCCGTCTCATGCAGCGCCACGGCCGCCGCCTGCGGCCAGGCCAGCTCCGAGAGCAGATCCGCCAGCACCCCGGCCCGCGCCCTGTCCATATCCGCCGAAACCAGATGCCGCATCGTCATGCCGCCATCCCCTCATCCCCCTGCCCGCTTCGGACCTGACCTCCCGGCGCATCAGGGCCGGAAGGAGAAAATGCATCAGCCGGCCTGTAAGCCGGGTTCTGTCCGCAGGATCGCTCCCGCTGGATGGCCATTCATCTGAGGTCACGCATCGCTGCGCGCCTTGTGCGGCCTACCCGGACGGCTGGCGCGGAAAACATCACCTGCCCGTCTCCGCAAGGAGATGGGCGCGCCGTCCCTATTTGGCCTTGCTTCGGGCGGGGCTTGCCATGCCGCTGCTGTCGCCAGCAGCGCGGTGCGCTCTTGCCGCACCCTTTCACCCTTGCCCGGACCATCTCCGGGCGGTCTGCTTTCTGTGGCGCTGTCCCTGGGGTTCTCCCTTTCGGGATCCCCCGCCGGGTGTTACCCGGCGCCCTGTTTCCGTGAAGCCCGGACTTTCCTCCAGCGGGCCAGGGGCCCGCCAGCGGCCATCCAGCCGGCTGATGCCCCTTGCAGATAGGAGGTTCAGGCAATCCGGTCAAGCGCCCCGGCCAGCCGCTCCAGCGTCATCATGGTGGAGGCATCCAGCTCCCCGTCCACCCGCGCCGGCCGCCAGTGGCGCTGAAAGGCCCTGAGCACCTCCCGCGTGGCCTCATCATATTGCCCGGAAATCTCTATCCCGTAGCCCAGCTTGCGCAGCATCCCTTGCGCCGCCGCAACATCCACCCCGCCTTGCGCATCCACATCCAGCGCCACGGGCTCCACCCACAGCCCAAGCCCCGCTTCGGCCAGCCGTGCCCAGGGAAAATGCTCCCCCGGATCGGCCTTGCGCGCCGGGGCGATGTCGGAATGACCCACGATCCTGTGCGGCGCGATGCCATGCCGGTGCGCAATGTCGCGCGCCAGCGCCACGACCGCTTCGATCTGGATATCGGGATAGGGCGCAAGCTCCCCCTCCAGCGGCCCCGGATTCTGGATTTCGATGCCGATGGAGCATGAATTGATGTCCCTCTCCCCGGCCCAGCAGGAGGCCCCCGCATGCCAGGCCCGGGCCGCCTCGTCCACCAGCTGGACGATCTCCCCGTCCTCGTCCACCAGGTAATGGGCCGAGACCTGCGCCTCCTGCGAGCACATCCACAAAAGCGCCGATTCCGCCGAGGGGCAGCCGGTGTAATGCAAGACCAGCATGTCCACCGCCCGGCCATTGCGCCGCGCGCCGAAATTGGGCGAAACCACCGCCCGGCGCGCCAGCGCACTGCCCTGCAAAAAGGTGCTCATGAGCCGCTCTCCAGCAGCCGCCCGCCTTCGCCGCGCTCCTTGCCGATGGCCTCGAAAGCCGCGTTGATGGCCGCCATGCGCCGGTTGGCGATCTCCACCATCTCCTGCGGCACGCCGCGCGCCATCAGCTTGTCCGGATGGTTCTCCCGCACCAGGCGGCGATAGGCGGCGCGAATGGCCGCCCAGTCGTCGCACGGGTTCACCCCCAGCACCTCATAAGCGGCATCGTCCGGATGCATCATGTGGCGCGCCCGGATGCAGCGAAACCGCCCCTTGAGGCCGAAGATTTCCGTCACCCGCTCCAGAAAGGACATCTCGCCCGGATGCATGACCCCATCGGCCCCGGCGATGTGAAACAGCGAATCGAGCACGTCCTCCAGGATCTGCGGGCTGTCATGAAACAGACGGGCGATCTGGCGCGCATAGGCCTCGAACCCGGCCGTCGAGCGCCCGGCAAGCCGGAACAGCCGCTCCACCTGCGCGCGCTGCCCCGGCGGCACCGAAAAGAGCCGCGAGAAGGCCGCCCGCTCGTCATCGCTGACCACCCCGTCGGCCTTGGCCAGCTTGGCCGAAAGCGCAATGACCGCCATGGTGAAGGCCACCGGACGCTCCGGCGCATGCGTGCCCGCCCCGGCCTCCCCGGGCCGCGAGAACCACCCCGCCAGGGAGCGCGAAAAATCCGCCACGGAGCGCGAAAGTCTGTTCCAGATACTCATGGGAAAGCACGATACACGGATTCGCCCGCCAGATCATGACAATCAGGGCCTTGAAAAAACGCTTGCGCGTCCATCCTCCCTGCCAACACCCGTAGTGTCCCATGATAGGAGTGGTTGCAGGGGGTGAGGATGGTCTTCAGGGCGTAGACCTAAGACAGTTGATGGAGATGCCCAATCCATCCAGCCATCCCGAACCACGCAATGCATCTTGCCACCCCATCGCCCACCATATAAAAAAGCTCCA
>Ga0256833_1002632_pt1 | contig 12555 bp, 14 predicted proteins | sample 356284metaG_FD_190535 | JGI IMG/M metagenome (GOLD analysis project Ga0256833, IMG submission 190535) | Hydrothermal vent microbial communities from Mid Atlantic Ridge, Atlantic Ocean - 356-284 | ecosystem: Environmental > Aquatic > Marine > Hydrothermal vents | place: Atlantic Ocean: Mid...
AGAGCGCGTGCAGCAGGGATGGCAGCGGTAGCTCGCGCGAAGCCGTGCCGATGTGGAGTGGCGTCGGCAAGAGCGACCTTGGGAGCTCCTTGCAGCGCCTACGAAACACGGCTTGGCTGCGTGCGACTACAAGCGGACAGCCCGGTAAGTGCCGTGCCCGAAACGAGGGTTGTAAAAAAAACGATTTTTCTGCTACGGTAATGATGCAAGGAAGATACAGGATGCCTTGTATGGCACGGCACGTGCTGCTCCGATAATAAAAAAAGCATCGCTTAAAATTTGCAAGCAATGCTTTTTTGGGTACCCGGAACAGGGGTCGAACCTGCACGTCCTCGCGGACACCGGTCCCTGAAACCGGCGCGTCTACCAATTCCGCCATCCGGGCTTTTGCAGACTTTCTCAATGACGATAAAAGCCGCTGTGGGCGGCTTTTTGTGCCCGGAACAAGAATCGAACTTGCACTCCGTAACCGGAACATGGCCCTCAACCATGCGCGTCTACCATTTCCGCCATCCGGGCTAATGTAGCGAGAGGCAGGATTGAACTGCCGACCTCATGATTATGAATCATGCGCTCTAACCAGCTGAGCTACCTCGCCGTTTGTTAATGAACCTATCCTCAAAAACAGGGCTGCAAAAATAGTAATTTCTCGATTATTCAAAAGTTTTTTTATTATTTATTTCACATTATTTGAGTAGTTTTGTAATCGCTTTATGACGGCAATAAATTCCATTTGGTTAAATGATTAAAACACAGCTTGTTACATCTTTTATTTTTCTGCTGTTTTTGGGGTCTTGTTTTAAAGAATCCGATGATTCGCCACCGAAAATCGTAATAAATAAGCCTTCCGAAAACGCTTTTTTTATGCCCGGCGACACCATTACGATTGATGCGGAGATATCGGATAACGAGCTTATTGCCGGCATTGAAATAAGTCTGGCCAATGAAAATTTCACGCCTGTTTTGAAAACATATACGCTTCCAGTTCACGGAAACCCCGAGCATCTGATATTTTCATATCCTCTGAACGACAAATATTTACCTACGGGAAGATATTATGTTTCGGTAAAGGCAAGCGATAATTATGACAGCAAAAACAAATATCGTGCGGTGAATATTACGGGTATTGCCCGAAGGACGATGGGTTTGGCTTTGATAACGCATAAACGAGGCGGGCTCCAAATTTTGAGTGCTGACAGCGCTTTGTCGTCTGCAGTGCCGTGGTTTTCCGTCGTCTCCGACTACAGCGGCTCCGCCTATCTGCCTTATCACAATATTTTTGTTAGCACCTCGGCAACTTATGGCAAGGCCGAGGCCTACGATTATTTTACCAAAGGCAGGGTGTGGACTTTGCAAACGACTGCCCCGCCGCCGTTTCCTACTTTTACGGGAGCTTTCGCTCACGGTAAATACCTTGATATTTTATATTACGAAGGCAAGGTTGAACGCTATAATTACAAGGGAATCAAAAAGATGACTATGCCTATGCCGGTTTCATACATGCCCGTATTGACGGCACAAACAAATAGAGGCGTATTGGTTTATGCCAAAAAACAGTATATGGACCACAAAGGCCTGATAGCTTTGTTTTACAACTCCACAGGGGCAATGGTGCAGTCGTATTTTATTGATTTTGATGTCGTTGCCTTTTATGCTCGCAACGATAAGGAAGCGGTGGTTTTGGGTAACGACAAAAACGGCAATGCTTTGGTAAGGATTTATTATTTCGATGAAAACACTTTCTCAAAACCAAGGGATTTGCCGTCGGGGAAAATGCTTTGCTGTGCAAATCCGCAAAACAATATTTTCCTCTTTGTTCAAAACGGCGATTTGAAAGAGTTGAATCTTAACGACAACACGCTCTTTACAAAAATGCCTGCCGCCGCTTTCGAGATAATGAAATACGAACCTGTGGATGCCTTGCTCTATGTGAAAAAAGGAAACAGCTGTGTTTTATATACTTACCCGGCTTTGCAGCAGGTAAATTCCATAACTCCGCAGGATACTTTGTTGGATTTTCAAATAATTTACAACCTGTGAGTAAAAAACGTAAAATAGTGATGACGGAAGACGGTAGCACCACCGTTTTCGATGAGGAATTGCACCAGACTTTCCATTCTGTCCATGGTGCCGTTGCCGAGTCGAAACATGTTTTTATCGCGGCGGCACTCGATTATTATTCATCACGCCACAATGGGGAAATAAATATATTGGAGGCGGGCTTCGGCACGGGTCTCAACGCTTTGCTGGCTTTGGAATGGGCACGGAGAAAGCAAAGGCGAATTCGTTATCACACGGTAGAGAAATTTCCTTTGGACGCGGCTCTAAGCCGAAAACTTTCTTTTTGGCCACCCTTGGAGGATGATATGGTAAGCCCTGATGATTTTCGAGCTTTGCATCTTGCACGGTGGGAAGAAGATGTGCTTGTTGACGAAAGCTTTTCTTTGCGAAAAATAAAAGCCGATATCGGAGGGATGATTTTGCCCGATGACTTTTATGATGTGGTGTTTTTCGACGCTTTTTCACCCGATAAGCAAGAGGCTTTATGGTCAATCGGTGTTTTCAAAACACTCTATAAATCAATGAGATATTCGTCTGTTTTGACCACTTACTCCGTTAAAGGCGATGTGAAAAGAGCCTTGAAAGCGGCGGGATTCAGCATCGAAAAGTTGCCCGGTCCGAAGGGTAAAAGGGAGATTTTAAGGGCCGAAAAAGTCTTGCCGGCGTAAAATTTTTTTGTGTACTTTTAGATATGTTAAAGAATCGACTCATAACGCTGTCATTTATTTCGGTGCTTGCCCTTGCCGCTTTGATTGCCTTGCAGGCTTTTTGGATATTGCTTTCCATAAAAAACAACAGGCAGCACACGCGCGAGCATCTAATCTATACTGTTTCGCAAAACAGTGAGATGATATGCAAATCATTGAAAGACAGCGGAGTGGTAAGCGCCCGGCTTATGCTCACAAAGCTTATCATCGATGATTTAAAGGAGTCGGCATCGCCGTTGAAATTTGATTTAAAGATTGTGGGTGCAGACATCTCGCCGCGACCGGAAAACGCTGAGGGTGTTCTGTTTATGCCTTTATCATGCGAGGGGGGGCGGACTGATTATTTTGTTTATATTCGTTGCGATACGAGTTCGTGGTTGGCCTTCGGGAAAATATTTTGGTGGGCTTCCACCTCTATTTTGATATTGGTGCTGCTTACGGGTGCCGTTCTTGTGTCGCTGCTCAATCAATACAAAATCAAGAAGTTGGAGAAAGTAAAGAGTGATTTCATAAGCAACATGACCCATGAATTGAAAACGCCCATTTCCACCATTTCCGTGGCAAGCGAAATGCTTTTAAAAACCGGCAACCCATTTATGAACAAGGAGAAGGCGGCCAAATATGCAGAGATAATTTACGAAGAAAACAATCGTCTTAAAAGTCTGGTTGACAAGGTATTACGGATATCAATCTTTGAAAAGGGACAGGCCGTTTACAAGTTTGCCGAGGCGGAAATACATGAAATATTGAATGCAGCGGTGAAGAAAACCGAAATGCTGATAAAGGAGAAATCCATTGCTTTGAACATGGAGTTGCTTGCTTCGCACACCTTGTTGAGGGTAGATAAAAGTCATATTCTGAATGTTTTTATAAATATTATCGAGAATGCCGTTAAATATTCGGGAAGCCACACATCATTAAGCATCGAAACGAAGGATGCCGGCGGTGGCATAGAGATATTGTTTAAAGACAACGGTCCGGGTATTCCCGACAAAATGAAAAGTCTTGTGTTTCAGCGATTTTCGCGTGTTTCACAGCCCGATATTCATAATGTCAAGGGCTTTGGTCTCGGGCTTTATTACGTAAAAACCGTGTTGGAATCCCACGGAGGCACTGTTGCAGTGCGTGATAACAAGCCCTCGGGAGCGGTATTTGTGATTTTTTTGCCTTTGGATAATTTGAAATAGGATAACGGGCTAATAATTTTAATTCATTTACTGCTATAACAAAACTTTGTCTTGTAAAAATCAAGTAATTTATGGACGGAATCTAATTGATTAGGTTGAAATTTTTTGTATTTTTGTAGCCAATATTTTTAAATGAGCTATGAAACTATTATTAGATATTAATGATAACAAAGCTTTGTTTTTTTTGGAGGTTTTAAAGAACTTCTCTTTTGTTAAAAAAGCAACACCGATTTCCGATGCAAAAGCTGATTTGATGCAGGATATTAAGGAGGCGGTTGAAGAGCTGAAACTAATTCGAGAAGGCAAGTTGGAACCTCGTAACGCTGAAGATATTATTGATGAGTTATAGTGTTAAACTAACCCACACTTTTGAAAAAAATCTGAAGAGGCTTGTTAAAAAGTATCCTTCCTTAAAAAATGAATATATAAATCTTATTGAAGGTCTTAAGAATCAGGCTGTTCAAGGGGTTCATCTTGGTAAGCAATGTTATAAAATCCGTATCGGTATAGCTTCCAAAGGAAAAGGAAAATCAGGAGGAGCAAGGATAATTACAAACGTGGTGGATTCACAATCGACAGTTTATTTGCTGACTATTTACGATAAATCGGAAAAAGACAGTTTGAAAAATAAGGAACTCGAGGAATTGTTGCAAGACTTGCCGTTTTAAAATCAATTAAATAGAGTTTGCTGATTTTCTACCATCAACAAACGTTCAACATTTCTATTTTGCCGATGAAACCATAAGCCGGCAGGTAAAATTTTCGCTTTCTGAACCTTGAAATCAGATATGAATAAAAACGAATAAAAATATTTTGTATAATTGTGTGCTAATTTAGTCCTAATAACCGGGGGTTGGTGCAATATCATATCTTTGTGAATGCTTAAATGAGAAAAAATGGCTAACAATAATAAAATAATATCTGTGGAAAATGTCAAAAATATGATATTTTCATTTCGTGGCTCACAAGTTATGATTGACAGGGATTTAGCAGAACTTTACGGAGTTGAAACAAAAGTGCTAAATCAAGCTGTTAAAAGAAACGTTGAACGGTTTCCTAATGATTTTAGATTTCAATTGACTGAAAATGAAAAGATTGAACTGGTCACAAATTGTGACCGGTTTGGTAAATTAAAACATTCAAGTGTAACTCCATATGTATTTACAGAACAAGGAGTTGCAATGTTATCAGCCGTACTGAGGAGCAAAACAGCAATTAAAGTTAGTATTAGGATTATAAAAGCATTTGTTGAAATGAAAAAATTTATTTCCAACAATGCAGCAATATTTCAAAGACTTGAAAACGTGGAGATGAAACAATTAATAACAGATGAAAAAATAGATAAAATATTTGAAGCACTCGGTAATAATAGCCTAAAACCCAGGCAAGGAATTTTCTACGATGGGCAAATATTCGATGCGTATAAATTTGTAAATGAATTAATTAAAGAAGCAAATAAATCTATTGTATTAATTGATAACTATGTTGATGAAAGTATTCTGACTTTGTTTAGTAAAAATCAACAAATTGATGTTACAATTTATACGAACAGAATAAATAAACAAATGAAACTAGACTTGGATAAATACAATGCTCAATACAAGTCAATTAAAATTAAACATTTTAATAAAGCTCACGATAGATTTCTTATAATTGATAATAAAGACATTTATCATTTTGGAGCAAGTTTAAAAGATTTAGGAAAGAAGTGGTTTGCATTTTCCAAATTTGATATGAATGCCATTGAAATATTAGGTAAGCTAGAGTGAAAATAATAACGCCTGCAGAGAACGACTAAGCATCGTATTGCATCGCCGCAAATCGAAGATGCTGACACCGCAGGTCGTCAGTAGCGAAGATGCTGACACCGCAGGTCGTCAGTAGCGAAGATGCTGACACCGCAGGTCGTCAGTAGCGAAGATGCCGACTTTTCGTCGTCCGGACTTCATATTCTCATTACGGCCACCTCTTACAATTATAAATTAAATTGTAAATTTGCCAAGCAAAACTTTTTTATGAATCCGAAAGAAACCGTAATATTTTTTGTCGAAGATGATGTAAATCTTGGTTTTGTCACCAAGGATTATCTTGAGTCTCAAGGTTTTGTTGTCATTCATTTTGCCGACGGGCGGGAAGCCTTGGATGCTGTGGCACAAACGGATTTTCATATTGCCGTCCTCGATATTATGTTGCCCGGTGTTGACGGTTATGAGATTGCCGCACACATCAGAAAAGTCAAACCCGGCACGCCTGTTATCTACTTGACAGCCAAGACAATGCCTGAGGATAGAATAAAAGGATTGAAGAGCGGTGTTGACGATTACATCACAAAGCCCTTTTTGACGGAAGAGTTGAAATTGAGGATAGAGGCGGTTTTGCGACGTTATTTTGTTTCGGCCGGTAGCGGCAAATCCCGCAATAAACTCTATCATCGTTTGGGTAAGATGAGGTTTTATCCTGATAGCGGTGTACTTAAAAAATCCGACGCCGACATAGACCTGACTGCCAAAGAAACTGCTTTGTTGATTTTGCTGTTTGAAAATCGTAACAGCCTGGTAACGAGAGAAGAAGCCTTTGAGAAAGTGTGGAAAAGTGATGAAGACCCGAGCAGCCGTACACTCGATGTCTATATCGGAAAACTAAGAAAGATTCTGGCAGGCGAAGAAAATATCCACATCAGAAGTATTCATGGCAAAGGTTATAAGCTGGAAATCAGATAGTTTTCCCTTGAAATAAATAAAGAACAGCTTTTTCCGTGTCGCCGCTTTCCACGAGTCGGGCAGCATAGATAAAGTCCGATTCTTTCAGGTTTTTTAAAACCTCTACCTTTGGTTCAGGTAGTTTCTCAAGAGAGCCTATTCTTGCTAAGATATTGCCTGTCAGGTGTTTTGAGCTTTTTATCTCAGGCGGAAGGGCGTCGATGCCGACTCCCTTTGTGCTCACGGGTTTTGGTATCTGAAACAGGGAATTCCCGAAGGCTTTTATGTAATCATTACCGCCCATTCGTCCCACAAGTTTTATTTTCTCGTTGATGATTCTTCCTTGGTCGTCGAGAATGTCGTCGTTGATATGAATTTTCAAAATCCTGCAAATCACCAAGTTTCCCGCTCCGCCTTGGTCTCCCAACTCAATGACATCCATAACCTTACATTCAAACTGAACAGGCGATTCCTTAACCCTGAATGGTTTGACACTTTCCGAAGGCAGTGCCGTAAATCCCGCTTTTTCATATTCGTTAACCCCTTTGGGATAATTACCGCTCGAAAGGCTTGCCTGCTCCACAATGTCCTCGGTAACAACGTTTATAACCACTTCATCGACTTCCTTGATATTCTCGAAAGTATCTTTTGTGGTGCCGTCGGTGCCGCGGCGTGCAGGCGAAAAAACTAGCACCGGAGGGTTGGCGCTGAAAGCGTTGAAAAAGCTGAAAGGCGACAGGTTGGGTCTCCCTTCTTTGTCGATTGTGCCCGCAAGAGCTATGGGGCGCGGAGCCACCGCCCCCAGCAAAATGCTTTGTATCTCTTTTGTTGCGGCTGTTGATGTATCTATGGTCATGCTTTGTTTTTGTTTTATTCAACAGCAGGCAGAATCTTTGTAACGGATTCGCCGAAATCTATCCTTGTGCCGTCTTTTTCGCAATAGGCTTTCATAATAATGGTGTCATTATCCATGATAAACTTACGCGATGAGCCGTCGTTGAGTTTTATATCCTTTTTGCCGCTCCAACTCAATTCCAGCATGGAGCCGAAAGAATCTTCGGTGGGGCCGCTGATGGTGCCCGAGGCATACATATCGCCGGTGTTTATGTTGCAGCCGTTAACAGTTTGATGGGCAAGCTGTTGCGCCATATTCCAATAGAGGTATTTGTGGTTCGATTTTGAAATCAAAGTCGGCTCGCCGCCTTCGGGTTGCAGAAAAACCTCCAACTTTATGTCGAAATTGCGTTTGCCTTCAAATTTCAGATAGGGCAAAACTTCCGTTTTTTGCTCGGGACCCGCCACCCTGAATGGCTCGAGTGCCTCAAGTGTTACCACCCAAGGTGAAATTACCGAACCGAAGTTTTTGCCGAGGAAAGGACCCAAAGGAACATATTCCCATTTTTGTATATCTCTCGCCGACAGGTCGTTGAAGATTACCATGCCGAAAATATAATCCTCGGCTTCTTCAACGCTTATCCTTTGTCCCAAAGCTGTGGGGCGGTTGGTGATAAAAGCCATCTCCAATTCAAAGTCCATAAGCCTGCTGGCTGAAAAAACCGGAGGCTTATCCGGCTCGGGACGGATTTGCCCCATGGGGCGATATATTTCAGCTCCCGAAACCACTATGGACGAAGCTCTGCCGTGGTAACCCACAGGCATGTGCAACCAATTGGGCAACAGGGCATTGTCGGGGTCGCGGAACATCTTGCCCACATTGGTGGCATGTTCTATACTCGAGTAAAAATCGGTGTAATCGCCAACCTTCACGGGCATCAGCATCTCAACTTCGTCAAAATTGAAAAGTGCCTTGTCAGCCACGGCGGCAACTGCTTCCGAATTTTTATTGTCATCATTAAATATTTCGCCTATTCGTTTTCTAACGGCAGATGTTTTTTCTTTGCCCAAGGCTATGAAAGCGTTAAGACTGTCTTCATAAAAAACCGAAATATCCATATCAAGGTCATCGAAAAAACCGTTTTCGGCCAACACGGTTAAGTCTATGACTTTGTCGCCGATGCGTGTACAGCATCTGCCGTCGCTTGCCGGTGTTTTAAAAACCCCGAAAGGAATATTTTTAAGCGAGAATCCCGAATCCTTACTGATTTCTATCCGGAATTTATTGCTTTTGTCGTTTGTGTTACTCATTTTAAATCAATGGTTTATAATGTTCCTCTCCTTTGTTGTTCCAGCTCAATCGATTCGAACAGAGCTTTAAAATTTCCCTTGCCGAACGATTTGGCACCTTTTCTTTGAATAATTTCAAAGAAAAAAGTGGGGCGGTCTTGTACGGGTTTCGTAAAAAGTTGTAGAAGGTAACCCTCATCGTCGCGGTCGATAAGAATACGGTGTTTTTTCATCACCTCCAAATCTTCTTCTATTTCGCCCACGCGCTCCGTTACCGTATCGTAGTAAGCATCGGGGACGTCAAGAAATTCCACGCCGCGTTCTCTCAAAGCGCTAACGGTAGCCACAATGTCGTTGGTGGCCACGGCGACGTGTTGGGGGCCGGGTCCGTAGTAAAAATCGAGAAATTCTTCAATTTGCGATTTCTTCAGGCCTTTTGCGGGTTCGTTAATCGGAAATTTTATCCTGAAATTGTCATTAGCCATTACCTTGGATTTCAGCGCGGTATATTCGGTGGATATGTCTTTGTCGTCGAAAGAAATAAGCTGTTCAAAGCCGAAAACATCACGGTAAAACTGTGCTGTTTTGTCCATCTCGCCCCAACCTACATTGCCTACTATGTGGTCAACGTAAAGCAGCCCTGTGTCCGCGGGCTTGAAATCGGGTTCCCATTTTTCATATCCGGGCAGAAAGACTCCCTTGTAATTTTTTCTTTCGATAAACATGTGAACGGTGTCGCCGTAAGTGTGAATGCCGGCGGTTACCACCTCTCCGTTGTCATCGGAAAAGGTTTGGGGCTCTTGAAAAGATTTCGCCCCTTTGCCTGTGGTTTCTTCCCACGACTTGCGAGCATCTTCCACATGAAAGGCAATGACTCTGACGCCGTCGCCGTGCTGTTTTTGATGTTCGGCCACGTATGAGTCCGGTGTCATGGCGGCGGTAAGCACAAAGGTGATTTTGTCTTGCCGCAACACATACGAGGTGCGGTCTTTTACTCCGGTTTCAAGTCCTGCATAAGCCAAGGGCTGAAAGCCGAAAGCCGATTGATAAAAATGGGCTGCCTGCTTGGCGTTGCCAACGTAAAATTCGACGTAGTCGGTTCCGATAATCGGTAAGCTTTTTGTGTTCATAATTATTTGGTTTTTAGTGTTTTTCGAGCCATGATTTGTAATAGTCCTTAATTTCTACGGCTGCCGCTTCTTTGGTCATTTTCAAAGGTTTGAAAGTATCGACCATAACAGCTAACTCCTTGGTTTCTTTTTGTCCCACAGAGCGCTCGGCGGCTCCCGGATGCGGACCGTGAACGATGCCCATGGGGTGCAGGGTTATTTGCCCCTTGCCAATGTTGTTGCGGCTCATAAAGTCGCCGTCAACATAATAAAGCACCTCGTCGCTATCGATGTTTGCATGGTTGTATGGGGCGGGAATGGCGTCTTTGTGGTAGTCGTAAAGTCTTGGAACAAAGGCACATAGTACGCCGCCTGCGCACTCCCACGTTTGATGAATGGGGGGTGGCAAATGCAACTCGCCGGTGATGGGTGCAAACTCGTGAATGGAGAATGCGTAGGGATAAAGGTATCCGTCCCAGCCAACAACATCAAAGGGCGAAGCTTCGTAATGATAGGGGTAGAGTTTGTTGTCGCGCTTTATCATCACAAGATAATCGCCGAGTTGGCTTTGTGTCTCCAAATTTTCCGGCGTTCTGATGTCGCGTTCGTAAATGGGGGAGTGTTCGAGAAATTGCCCCGAAGCATTGAGATATTTTTTTGGAAATCGGAAAGGTGTACTCGATTCCACAATGAACAAACGGTTTTCTTCAGTGTCGAAGTGCAGCTGATAAATAATGCCTTTGGGAATAACAAGATGGTCGCCGTATTCGAAAGTTATTGACCCCAACATGGTTTTCAAAACTCCGCTGCCTTTGTGGATAAAGATATTTTCCCATGCTTGCGAATTTTTGTAGAAATAATTACTCATGGATTTGCGCGGAGCGGCAAGGCTTATCACAATCTCGTCGTTGCCCAAAACAACCTTTCTGCTTTCCAGATAATCGTCTTCGGCTTCAATGTCGAAACCTTTTAAACTCCTGTTTAACAGTGGCATATCCTCAATATACGAGGGGCTGACATCAATTGGAGTATCGGTTTTGATTACTCGCGTAGGACGATGATGATGATAGCAGATGGAATATTCCGCCGAGAAACCCTCCGACGAAATCACTTGTTCGTAATACATTCCGCCGTCGGGATTTTTAAAAACGATGTGCCTTTTTGCGGGTAGCACGCCCGATTTTTGATACCCTTTCATGATTTTCGAGTTAGTTCGTTCGGGGGCAAAGATAGAAAAAATCTTAATTGGTATTTAATTACCTAATTGTTATTTAATAAAATTTCACATTAGTTCGTATGCCGTGTCCATTAAGTCAAGTGTCCGAACTATAATGTTCGAGTTCGAGGCTTGCGAAATGCTGAATATCAATATGTAGATACAGGTAATGAATTGTATCTACATTGTAAATGTTTGATTTCGGCACAAGCGTAACGAAGTAATTGGCGTTTTCTTATAGCCACTAACTACTCCCACGGGTCTTTATGCAAATTAGTGCAAGCAAAAATATCGAGCTGAGTCATTCCAACGATGGTCTCCAAAAATTTCTTTCGGTTTTCCACCTCCTCGTCGGGGCCGAAGCTTTTGAGAATTTCGATATAATCGTTTATGGCATCGGTATTTTTATTGAGAGCCTGAAAGATATCGGCGCGCAGCATCAATGCCTCCTTGGATTTTTCCACATGGGGCAAAGCATTGATTTCCACCAGTGCTTTTTGCGGATTTTCCTGCAAAATTTTTCTTATTTCTTCAATCTTTCCGTTCATTTACTTACATTTTAATCTCCTGATAGCCAGAATACTGCATGCTATTATCAAAGCCGTGGCGCCAAAGGTGAAATAATAGCCCGCAAATTTAATAAATAGCCCTGCAATAATGGGAAAAATCATGGGCAGAACATTTCCCGCACCCGCCATGCCGGCATACAAAGTGCGGTTCTCGTTGCTCGAAATTTCTATCAACATGCCGTTTACCGACACTTTATAGGTCGAGGTAAACAGGCCGGTCAGCAAAAATATATATTGGATGACATTGTTGTAATTGCTTAATACCAAAGCAATTATGGGAATAGCGACGCCCATGGCCACATCGAATTTCAAAACGTTTTTGTATTTGAACTTTTTGGCTGAGAAATAAAGCGTAAGGCTGCCGACGAGCATCCCTATGGTTTGATAAACGATGAAATTACCGATTTTATCAAAATTCAGCCCGTTGCTTTCTTTTACCAACAAAATAATAAAAGGTATCAGGCTCACGCCAATACCCATTGTGTTTATGATTACCAGATAGTTGCGCAGGTTTTTGTTTTCCTTTATCTCCCTTTTCATCATATTTATAAAGCTGCCCGAATTTTTATCCTTTTTACCCGAGGGAGTCTTTTCGATAAGGGCATAAAAACCGAAAGAAGCCACAAAAAGCAGTGCTGCCGCTATGAAAAAGAGGTAGGAATAGTTGGCCGGGTATGTTGTGCTTTTCAGAATTTGGCGCGCCAAGATTGCCGAGATAAGAAAACCCGTGCTGGTGAAAAGTTGCTTGAGAGAAAAGAAGTGTTTGCGCTGCTTGTTGTTAATGGTTTTGCCAAGGATGTCGATATACGAAACATTGGCGAAACTACCAGAGAACGAGAATATTGTAATCAATAGATAAACATTGAAAAAGATGGCGAAAGGA
>Ga0256833_1002633_pt1 | contig 12552 bp, 11 predicted proteins | sample 356284metaG_FD_190535 | JGI IMG/M metagenome (GOLD analysis project Ga0256833, IMG submission 190535) | Hydrothermal vent microbial communities from Mid Atlantic Ridge, Atlantic Ocean - 356-284 | ecosystem: Environmental > Aquatic > Marine > Hydrothermal vents | place: Atlantic Ocean: Mid...
TGGATGAACTCCTTATGATATCAAAATTTGATGATGTAAGTTTAAATGGGCTCGTGGTGGATGCAAAAAGGGATGTAAAAACAGTCGGTCTCTCAGTGGATACATCCCTTTTTGCCATAGAGAGGGCAATAAAAGAAAATGTAGATCTTTTAATAGTTCATCACGGTATATATTGGGGTAAACCCCTACCCATAGTAGGGGCTCTGCACGAAAAACTAAAACTCTTTACCCAAAGTGGATTGGGACTTTATGTAGCACATCTTCCCTTAGATGCCCATCCTATGTATGGAAATAATATTCAAGGGGTGAGGCTCTTCTCACCAGATAGAGAAGAGCCTATACTCGATATAGGTTTTAAAGGTATATATAATACTCCAAAAGATAGAGAGGTATTTCTCAAAATAGCAAGGGATAAGATAAACCCAGATACAGTACTTTGGGATTTTGGCCCCGAAGAAATAGACGAATTTGCATTTATAAGTGGTGATGCCTTATCAATGCTTCCAAAGGTAATAGAGCTTGGGATAAAAACATATGTTACAGGGGAGCCAAAACATAGTCTCTTCCTTACAGCAAGAGAAGAGGGTGTAAATGTATTACTTTCAGGACACTATATGACCGAAACACTTGGGGTACGGGCCCTTGGAAAACACCTTGAGGAAAAATTTAACCTAAATACAATATTTTTAAACTTTCCTACGGGGTATTAGGTTTATACCTAAACTACAAAGGATAAATATAAACCCAGAGAAGATAAAAACAACCCTAAAGCCCACTGTTGCACCTATAAGACCGCCTATAAAAGGACCAAAGGCATTGCCCAGGGAATAGGCAGAAGAGGAGAGTCCAAAGGCCCTTCCCCGGGCATGTGCCGGTACAAGCTCTGTGATAAAGGAATTAAAAGTTGGAATTATAGCCCCTATAAAAAATCCTGTGAATACCCTCAAAAGTAAAAGCTCAAATGGAGTCTTTATAAGGTATATAGGGAAAAAAGTAATAGAAGAAGTTATAAATAAAATCTTTAACAATCTGTATGAAGGGACCTTCTCAAGGAGTCTTGCCGCAATTAAAGATGATAGGGCACTTGCAAGAGACGAAAGACCAAATACATACCCTGTAGATGTAATACCCTCTCCTATTTTACCCAAATTTTGTATAAGAAGGGGCAAAATAGGATAGACAGCCCTATTCCCAAGTGTAAAGAGAAATTGAAAAACAAGAAATATGGACAAAACCTTTATAATACCTTTCGTACTATCTTTAAGACTACTTACTTCATTATAAGAAGGCCTTACAAAGTGCTCTTTGATAAAAAATAAAACTATTAAACCACCTATAAGATAAAAAAGGGTCGAAACATAAAAAGAGGTATGATATCCATATCCAGATACAATAATACCCCCTACAATAGGGCCTACAAATGCACCCACATAGATAGCACTTTGCATTATACCTATACTGAAGGGGACTTTTTCCTCTGGAATGATAGTACTTACCAAAGACATAGAGGCAGAGACTGTGCCTGCAACAGATGCATGAAGAAATCTATAGACTACAAGCTGAAGGGGGGAATGTGCAAAAGACATAAGAAAGATAAATACCCCACTTCCAAAAAAGGCCCTAAGTAACATAGGTTTTCTACCAATCCTATCTCCTATACTCCCCCAAATAGGGGAAAAGATGACAAGTGCAAGACTTCCCCCAAAGCTAACAACCCCTGCCCAAAAAGAGGCCTCTTTTTGGTTCGTTGCACCAATCTTTTGAAGATATAGAGGAAAAAATGGGGATATAAAATAAAAGCCGGATATAGAGAGAAACTGGGCTATCCATCCAGCAATAAGTGCTTTTTTCCAGTTCATATCTTCTCCTAAGATGTAAAAATATCCTTGCTATTATAACATAAATTTTCTTCTATGTATTTACAATTTCAAAGTTCTGTGATAAAATTTTTTTATGGAAAATTTATGTCAAAAATGTGGAGAAAAAGCAATAATTTTCATACCACATCAAGGCAGGTGGTTATGTGAAAAACACTTCATTTCATATTTTTTCCAAAAATTAGAAAAAACAATAAAACACTATAGATTACTCTCTAAGGGTGATAAAATATTCCTTGCGGTATCTGGAGGAAAAGATTCTATATCTCTCTGGGATGCCTTATCCCATATAGGTTATAAACCTATTGGATATTACATAAAACTTGGACTTGGACCACATGAAGATGAGATAATAGAGAAAATAGATAGATTCGCAGAGGAAAAAGGCCTTGAATTTAGGGTATTTGATTTTCCAAAGGTATATGGAAAAACAGTACCTGAAATTGCACATGCAAAAAATCGAAGGATTTGCTCTGTTTGCGGCTTAGTAAAGAGATATCACTTTAATAAAATAGCCACTCAGGAAGGTTTTGATGTGGTAGTAACAGGCCATAACCTTGATGATGAAATAACATCTATTGCTATAGATAATATAAGGTGGGAGATAAAAGAACTTGGTCGAAAAGATGGTCCTCTTATGGAAGAGTGGCATGATAAATTCGCAAAAAGGGCAAAACCCTTTGCACTATTTACAGATGAAGAGATAAGGATATTCGCAAAGTTAAGAAAACTATCTTACTATGAAAAAGAATGCCCTTATCATAGTGTTCATTCTACTCGCCTGGATTTAAAAAGGATGTTTAATGAGCTTGATAAACTGCATCCAGGTATGAAGATACATTATTATAAAGATTTTTTAAAAATCAAAAAAATCTTTGAACCATACCTTAATGAATTACCACTTAAGGAGTGTAAGGTCTGCAAAATGCCTACGCGAATAGGCATCTGTGCATTTTGCAGACTTATGGATAAAGATAAAACGGAGGTGTAAAATGAAAATAGGGGTGTTAGTAGAAGACCTTTACAATGAACTTGAATTTTGGTATCCCTATTTAAGGTTAAAGGAAGAGGGTTTTGAGGTTTTAGCAATAGGGCCTGAGGGAGGGAAAGAATACAAAAGTAAAGTTGGACTCCCAAAGGCATCAGAGGTAGGGGCAAAAGATGTGGACCCAAAAGAGCTTGATGCCATCGTTGTTCCGGGGGGTTATGCACCTGACAGATTAAGAAGATCCAAAGATATACTTGACCTCGTAAAAGGGGTCTATGAAAATGGAAAGATTGTAGCTACAATATGTCATGGAGGATGGGTCTTAATCTCTGCAGGGATACTTAAAGGGAAAAGGGCTACATCATATTTTGCCATAAAAGATGATATGATAAATGCAGGGGTAGATTGGGTAGATGAAGAGGTGGTAGTAGATGGAAATATTGTTACATCAAGGACTCCAGATGACCTTCCCATATTTTTAAAAACCATAATATCAAAGCTAAAAGAATTAAAATGAATGAAAAATTCTTCTTAAAAAAGATACCTGTTCCTATAACTATTACAAAAAATGACAAAATTACATATGTTAACGAGGAAGCAATCTCCTTTACAGGATATAAGGAAGAGGAGCTTATAGGGAAAAACATAAGCTTCCTCTATCCTTCTCTATTTGAATTTGAGAGCATAAAAGAAAGTGCAGAAGAAAATAAAGGAATAAGGGGATTAAGAACTAAGCTAAAAAATAAACAGGGAGAGATAGTTGATGTAGCAGTATATATTAACCTCTTACGATATGAGGATGGTTCAAGTGGAGGTATAGGTGCAGTATTAGATATTAGCTCAATAGTAGAAGGGGAAGAAAAACTCCAAAAAAATATAGAAAAGTTACATTTTTTATATAATACCTTAAGAACCCTTACCTCTTCTTTGGATTTAGATGAGATAATAAAAAAAGTAGTAAATATCTTAAGAGACTATTTTAATATCGAAGTAATAGCCCTATCCTTTTTAGAAGAAAAGGAAGGAAAAAAGTATAGTCAAGTCAAATACACTATTGGCTATGAACCTGAAATGGTTAAGAAATTTTCTACACTCCCTATTGATGAGTGGAAAGACAGGTCTAATGTTTGTCATGCCATATATACAGGGAAGCCATTATACATCCCAGATGTAACTAAAGCAGAAAAGAATTATCTTAAGGTAAATAGTAAAGTTCGCTCATCTCTTGCTATACCTATAAAATTTAAGGAACATATATTTGGGGGAATTGTATTAGAATCTACAGAGATAGATAGATTTAGCAAAGAAGATATAGAGCTTTTAAATACTATTATAGATATCTTTGCAACTGTCATAGTAAATGCAAGGCTATATGAGCAAACATTAGAACTTTCCATAAAAGATGCCCTAACAGACACCTATAATCATAGGTATTTCTACGATCAACTACACAAAGAGATAGGGTGGAACAAAAGATATGGAACCCCTTTCTCCCTTGCAATATTAGATCTGGACAAATTCAAAAGAATAAATGATACCTATGGACATATAGAAGGGGATAGGGTACTTAGAAAGATAGGTAAATTACTAAAAACTAATGTAAGAAATCATATAGATGTAGTATGTAGATACGGTGGAGATGAATTTTCCATAATATTTCCCCATACAAATTTAGATGAGGCAAAAGTAGTAACAGAGAGACTTCTTTATACACTAAATAAAGAAAATAAAAATCTATATGGGATTACTATGAGTATTGGCCTCAAACAGTATGAAGGGGAGTCCCCTACAGAATTTATAGCAAAAACAGACGCACTTACCTATAAAGCCAAACAAAAGGGCGGGAACCGTATAGAGTGTTAACTATGCCCATATAAGAATAGGATTTTCCAAGATTTCCTTAAAATAGTTTAAAAATTTTGCCCCATAGGCCCCATCTATTGCCCTATGGTCTGCAGATAGAGTAACTTTTAAGACTGGTTTTATTCTAACTTGTCCATCTACAGCCAAAGGAGTATCTTTTATCTTTCCTATAGCCAGTATACCTACCTGTGGTGGATCTATAATAGCAGAGAACTCTTCTATATTATATGGGCCCAAATTTGATATGGTAAAGGTAGCACCCTCCATATCAAATGGTGTAAGTTTTCCATTTAGAGCCTTATCTACTAAATCATGTCTTTCTCTCTCTATCTCTTCTATATCCTTTTTCTCTACATTATGAATAACAGGTACAATTAGAGAATCTCCTTTATCTAAAGCTACTCCTATATTTACACTATCAAAGACCTTAAGGCCCTCTTTTTTAAAATGGGCATTTAAATTTTTGTATTTCAAAAGAGAGATAGATAGTGCCTTTATAATAAAATCTGTGTAACTTAATTTGAGATCTTTTGCAGAATTTAAAGTTTCTTTTAGTTCTTTTACCTTTTCCATATCCACAGATAAGGTAAGATAAAAATGTGGGATTTCCCTTTTAGATCTGCTCATCTTCTCCCCTATTGCCCTTCTCAAAGAAGAAAGGGGTATTTCTTCGCCTCCCTCTTTCTTCTTTATGTATGCCTCTACATCCTCTCTTTTTATCCTATCTTTACCTTTTGCGATAAGTGTAAGGTCTATTCCATGTTCTTTTGCAATCTTTTTTGCAAGAGGGGTAGCCAAAATCCTCTCTTTTTTCTCTTCGATCTTAACCTCCTCTATTTCATCATTTTTATCTTCTATCCCTATATCCTCTTTTTTTATTTCAGCTTTCAGTCCTTCCTCTGGAGCTTCAATAGGTTCATCTTTTGAGGAGGTAAGCAACAAAATAGGTTCATCTACCTTTACAGTATCACCAATATCTACAAAAATCTTCCTCACATATCCTTCTTTAAAACTCTCTACAGTTAGAGTGGTTTTATCTGTTTCTGTCTCAAAGATAAGATCACCCTTTTTTACATAATCACCCTCTTTTACATAAATATCAACAATGCGTCCCTCTTCCATGGTTTCGCCAAGATGAGGCATCCTAATTAACTCTTGCATTTTTCCCCTCCACATTGTATCTTTTGTTCCTAAGTGTATCATATGTTACTCAAATAGTCAAGAAACTTATGCTATAATTATATTTATGGAAAACTATGAAAAAAGACTGATAGAGATACTAAAAACATTTACACTAAAAGAAATCTTGCTATTAGAAAAGCAAGATAGACAGTTCCTTGCCCTCAAAAGATTGTTTAAAAAGATAAAAGACCCGGAAAATTTTCTAAAACTAGTAGTTACAAATGCCCTTCTATCATACCAACTCCAAACCAAAGGTGAGACCTATTGGGAAAATTTTTCTATATATTTTTCTCAAAACCCTAATCTAGAGGCATTTCCAATATTTTTAAAAAAATTTAATAAACGACTATTAGATGCAAAAATAAAAAGACTTGGAAAGATCTTACCGTGTATAGAAAAAGTAGGACCTCTCTCAAGATGTAATAATCTTAAAAAATTCATAGAGGAGATATCAAAATGCCTAAAACAAAAAGAGGATGCAAAAACAGTTGTATTTTCCGCAAAAATGCTTCTATATGGATGCAGATTGGTAAAAAAAGAAGATATATTAGCCCCTTTTGGCATATTTATCCCTATGGACAGTAGGATTCAAAAATTAAATAAAGATAAAAATTTCTGGAAATCTATTGAGGAAAAAACAGATATACCCCTATTACACATAGACTCTATCTTATGGATAACTATGGGCATGGATGAAGAAGAGATAAAAAAACTCCCTCCTACACTTCAGAAAAAGGTCCAAATTTTAAAAACTTTACTATGATATAATATAATTAAAAATATAGCAAAAAAGGAGGTGGGTTGTATGATCATAAAATATCTCGGTCATGCTACATACTACATAGAGGGAAAAGATGTAAAACTTATTATTGACCCTTTTATAACTGGGAACCCTCAAAGTCCTATAACTGTGGATGATATAGATAAACTAGATTACATATTTGTAACACATGGACATGGAGATCATATTGGAGATACTATCCCCCTTGCAAAAAAGACTGGGGCCACAGTGGTTGCAAATTATGAAATCATCTCTTATCTTGAGAAAGAAGGTCTTAGCAGGTTACACCCTATGCATATAGGAGGAAGATTTACATTTCCCTTTGGGACTGTATTAATGACAGAGGCACTACACGGCTCATCCATTCAAGAAGGAGATAATATTATATATGCGGGAAACCCAGGTGGATTTGTAATTGAAGTGGAAAGAAAAAAGATCTATCATGCAGGGGATACAGGGCTTACCCTAAATATGCAACTTCTTGAGACAGAAAATATCGATGTAGCCTTTTTACCTATAGGTGGAAACTTCGTAATGGATGTAAAAGATGCGGCAAGGGCTGTGGATTTTATAAAACCTGAGGTAGTAATCCCTATGCATTACAATACCTGGGATATCATAAATGCAGATCCAGAAGAATTCAAACGCTTGGCAAAGGCAAAATGTGTAATCTTAAAACCAGGCGAAACATATACGCTGTAGAGGTCTCCTACAGCGTATATCCTAATCTTAACTTAGCAAAACCTACTTATCCAAATTACAAAAATTCCTTTCAAAATCCCCCAATACTCCCTATATTATGGAAAATTCGTGATATAATGTATGAAAGAAGAAAAGGGAGGAAAAAACTATGTATATAATAAGCATAGGTGGGGGAACAGGTTCTGGAAAAACAACAGTTGCCCAAAAGATAAAAGATGTAATAGGTAATGAAATCTGTGATATATTACCCATGGACAACTACTATAGGGATATGTCTCACATGCCCCTTGAAGAGAGGAGAAGTTATAACTATGACCATCCAGATATGATAGAACATACCTTACTTTATGAACACTTAAGGCAATTAGAAAAAGGAAAGTCAATACCTCTTCCCAATTATGATTACTCTCAATATATAAGAGTAGGTGCTATAGAATTTAGGCCAAAAGAGGTAATAATTGTAGAAGGAATATTTGCACTTTACTATAAAGAATTGAGGAAATTGTACGATCTTGCCATCTATGTAGATACAGAGAGTGATATAAGATTTATAAGGAGATTGGAAAGGGATATAAAAGAAAGAGGAAGAACCATAGATTCTGTAATAAAACAATATACTCAAACTGTAAAACCTATGCATGATGCATATGTAGAACCTACAAAAAAATATGCAGATATAATAATCCCAGAAGGAGGATTTAACGAAAAGGCTATACAGGTAGTGGTAAATTACATGCTGAAAAAGATTGCAGAATAATTATTCCAAAGAGAAAGTACTTTATCTTTTTCAATAGATCCCTTAGAATACCTTATATTTACAAACAAGGGGGTAATATCCTCCCAGAATCTAACCTCTTCAGGAGATGTCCCCTTTTTTATCTTTTTTAAAAATTCGTATGGGGTAAGATAGGCATAATCTTTATAAAATTTTTCTCTAATAGTCTTATAGAGATATTCTAACGCATATCTTTGATCTTTTTCTAAAATCTTTAAAAACTCACTACTGTCAAAAGAAGAAAAAGTATTTTCATTCTCTTTCATTTTTTCCTTTGGTATCTCTATATACCCCTCTATTTTTATTTTTTTCATAATCTTTAAAATCACTATAAATATAATAGCAATAGACAAAATTATAGTAATCAAAAGACCTATATTTAAAAAAATAGAAAAAAATAGGGTATGCCTTCCCCCTATGGTAACAATTTTAGTAATTATCTCTCCAGAGTTTGATAACTTAGGGGCAAAATCTGGGGAAAAAGAGATCGCCTTTCCCCATGAAGAAATATTAGCATTATTTTTTAAGATATACGAACCCATGATATAGACAATGTATGCAAAAAACCCTACCAATAAAACTGTAAAAACAATAGATAATCCCAAAAAGATATACCAATATCTCATCCCAGAGAAAATCTTAAAAACAAATAGTAATACAAATAGACCAAACTCTAAGAGTAATATATCAACTAATAAAGATTTATCTGGATGCCATAGGGCCAATCTCCTCATCCAAGAGGGAATATTTCTCATCTTTTTGTATTTATAAAGGGTTACTACTTTCTCATATCTACTTTGCTTTTTTGGAGTTTGAGCTAATGTAGGAGGGTGAGAGGGTTTTTTAAAAAATAAGGGATTATTTATATTTAATCTTGGTCTATGAATATGAACATTTACAGGATAGAATGCAACAAAAACAGAAAAAAACACAATAAAACCTATACTTATATAACTATATCGCCACCATTTATATACTATATTTTCCTCAATTAATTTATTGCCATACTCAAATCTCAATATATGCACATTCTCATGTACCAGAGAAATGAAAAGTAACAGTGGAATAAAAACAATCAAGAGGGGAGAAGGATTAAGAAAAAGGGCAAAAAAGCTTATAAAAAAGATAAGCATTCCGTATCTTCCCTGTTCCATAAATCTTACAAAAACCTCAATCAAGAAGTAATTTAAAAAAAGCAAAAGAAGAAGTAGCCATGGACTCCTAGAAAAAGGAACCCTAATATAAAATCTTACAAATAAATAGTAAAAAATCCCTATTGAAAAGAAATAAAAGAAGAAGATAGAAGGGGTTTTCCCCTTTTTTAGTTCTCTTTTTCTCAAAAAAAGAAAAAATAGGATAAATGGGAATAGGGCAAGGAATAAAGCTAAAAAATTTAAATATTTAAAAAAAGAGAAAAGTATAAGAAAAAATAAGATTATTTCAGACATCTCTTATAACCTCAAAAAATGCATCTTCAGGTTCTACAAGTTTTACCAAAATACCCTGCTCCCTTAATATCATAGTAGCATCTTCAAGGGCCCTTATATCTTGAGGAAAGATATCATAATTTCTCTCTATCCTTTTGCTTTCAGGTTCTCTAAAACCAAAAGGCGCTATAATCACTATAACCCGTGCAGTTTTGCTCTTTAGTTTAATAAGTAAAGGTAAGACTGATGGGGTAAGATATAATGAAAACAGTATAATAGTAGAAGAAAAGGTAAATTCCCCCATCTGAGACAAAAAGACCTCATCTATAGAATAGAGCGGGTCATCTGTCCCAGATACCCCTGCAAGGTGCTCCATAAGGTCTGCATAATTCATATTTTCTACTATATAAGGTTTCTTACCCTTACCTATAATATAGAGTTTTGTGGGTACCTTCTTAAAAAGCATATATTCTACCAAAGAGGCAGTAGCTGATATCACATATTCCTCATACCTTTTTCTCATCTTTCCCCATACTTTTTTTGAAAAGATCTCCTTTGAAAGATTTAAATCTACAAAGATATGTATTTTGGTAGTAGCAGTATATTCATATGTCTTGGAAAGCAGTTTTCCCATATGTGCGCTTGCCTTCCAGTGTATCCTCTTTACAGGTTCTGTGTATGTATATTCCCTTACTCCATCTATGTAACTTAAATCTTCTAATAATTTATAATTCGTACGAATAAGGGGGAGGAGTTCTCTTACAAAAAAGGGGAAATATTCTAAAGGTATACGCTTTGGGTATACTACAACTTTAAGGGGTGCATCCAATATTTTTTCCTGCTTTAAAAAAGATACAGGCCCACTGGATATAAACTTAATCTTTTTAAGTGAATAGATACCCCGTTTTCTAAATTCTATATCATATGATAGCTCCAAGCGCTCATAGGGAGAAAGGGTAGCAAAAAACTCGCCCCTTCCCTTTTTAAATAAACCACCCTCTTCTCTTAAAAGATCCTCAATCTTTAAGAAAAATATGGGGAAAGGACTCTTATTCTCTATAATAAGGGTTATCTGTACAACCTCTCCGATAAAGATATAATCAGAGGATATTTTTCTCTCTACAGAGAGTTTATCTAAAGAATAAGTAAGCATATATCTTTGAATCCAAAGATATAAAACAAATAGATCAAATACAAATACTCCCTTTGTAGGAAAGAAAAATGTAATAATCACAAAAAATAGTGTAAGTCCTATCATGCCAATTTTATATCTGTAGATTGAAGTATATCCTCCAAAATATCCTTTGAAGTCCTTCTTTTGAGCTTTGTCTCTGGTTTTAAAATCAGCCTGTGGGATAAAACAGGTATCACTGCCTCTTTTACATCATCAGGTAAAACATGGTCCCGTCCATCAATTGCGGCAAGGGCTCTTGCAATTTTAACAAGGGATAGGGTACCCCTGGGGCTTACTCCAAGGGATAGCTCAGAAGATAGACGAGTCCTATCTACTATATCTACTATATATGCTTCAATAGTGCTATCTATGTACACATCTTTTATACGCTCTTTACAATAAAGGATCTCTTCTTTGTCTACAATCTGTTTGATATCGTGTATAGGATGTCCCCTATACTGACTTCTCATCATCTCCATCTCTTGTATCTTATCAGGATAACCTACAGATGTTCTTATCATAAATCTATCAAGTTGTGCCTCGGGAAGAGGAAAAGTTCCCTCATATTCAATAGGATTTTGAGTAGCGACTACAAAAAAATCTTTACTTAAATCGAACTTCTTACCCTCTACTGTTACCTGCCCTTCTCCCATGGCCTCAAGGAGGGCAGACTGTGTTTTAGGAGTTGCTCGATTTATCTCATCTGCAAGGAGTATGTCTGTAAAGATAGGTCCTCTATAAAAAGAAAATTCGTGTTCTTTTTGATTATAGATAAAAAGCCCTGTAAGGTCTTGGGGTAGAAGGTCTGGAGTAAACTGTATCCTCTTAAAAGAAAGCCCCAAACTCCCAGAAAAAGCCCTTGCAAGCATGGTCTTCCCTGTACCAGGTACATCTTCTAAAAGCACATGACCTTCGGACAAAAAGGTTGCAAAAAGATAACGGACAACACCCTCTTTTCCAAAAATCACAGAGGAAATATTTGATATCAACCTTTCATATATATCCTTTATCCTTTTCATACCATCCTCCAAAAAGACATAAAAATAACTCCTACCCCAAAACAGGATAGGAGTTATTGGCCTTTTGGCTATTAAGGCGAACTCCTCCGCCTTTTTCAAATTATATAACCACTAAACTACTTTGTCAAATCAAGATATCTAATTCCTATACCTTTTTTTAAACCTAGAGATATTTCTCTTCTCTTTTTTTGCGGTTTTTTTATTTTCTTTAGGGGGCTCTTGTATGTACTCTTTCATAGGGATATAGATATTTCTTGCATCAGTATCTATCATCTCCAAAAGTGTAAGTGCCAGATCTTCTAACGAATATCCATAATTTAAAAATATTCCCAATAACTTCTTATATCTTTTTTCATCTATCTCTCTGTCCATATTTAAAAGGACCTTATTTATTATACTCTCTCTTCTTCTTTTCTCTACTTCTTTAAGGGTAGGAATTTTTAGGGGTCTTATGTCTGCCTTGGCATATCTAATAATCACCCTTAATCTATCCATCTCTCCCCTTGTAACAAAGGTAAATGCCTTCCCTTCTTTACCCATTCGCCCTGTTCTTCCAACCCTATGTACATAGTACTCATGATATTGAGGGAGGTCATAGTTAAAGATTATTTCTACATTATCCACATCTATCCCTCTTGCTGCAACATCTGTGGCTACAAGAATCTTTATAGACTTATTTCTAAAACCTTTCATGACTCTATCTCTTGCAGATTGTTTCATATCACCATGGAGTGCATCTACATTGTATCCTAAAAACCGCAGGT
>Ga0256833_1002634_pt1 | contig 12548 bp, 16 predicted proteins | sample 356284metaG_FD_190535 | JGI IMG/M metagenome (GOLD analysis project Ga0256833, IMG submission 190535) | Hydrothermal vent microbial communities from Mid Atlantic Ridge, Atlantic Ocean - 356-284 | ecosystem: Environmental > Aquatic > Marine > Hydrothermal vents | place: Atlantic Ocean: Mid...
TGGGCCGCTGAGCGTGCCGTCCCTCTCCACCGAGGTGTAGAGGATGTAGCGGAAGCCCGCCCCGGCCAGGACGCGGGCCGCCTCCGCCAGCGGGGGGCCGGCCCTCCTCCACCCCCTGAGGTAGGCCCTGCCCCCGTATACGTCGAGCGCGGCGGCGACGCGCTCCGCGCCCAGCCTCTCCACGAGCAGGGCCGCGGCCCGGGGCTCCTCGTAGACTAGGGTTCCCAGCACAACCCTCACGCGGCCCCACGAGGCAGCCTCGAGCGCCTCCGGGATGCTCCTTATCCCGCCTCCCACCTGTGCAAGCATGCCCGCCTGGGAGGCCCTCTCGGCGAGCATCCTTATCAGCGGCCTGTTGCTCCCCGTGCCGCGCGCCGCGTCGAGGTCTACTATGTGCACCGCCTTCGCGCCGGCCGACGCGAGCCTCTCGAGCCATTCCAGGGGGTCGCCGTACACGGTGCCCCTCCCCCTGCCCCTGACGAGCCTCACAAGCCTCCCCCCTGATACGTCGACCGCGGGTATGACCATCAAAGCCCCTTCACCTCTTTGCCTCGCGGAGGAAGTTCCGCAGCACCAGCATACCTTTCCGCCCAGACTTCTCGGGGTGGAACTGCGTCCCGTAGAGCGGCGGCGACTCTACCAGGCTAGGGAACCTCACCCCGTACTCGGTGTAGCCGGCGACGTGGGGCCCCCGGGTCTCGGCGTAGTAGCTGTGGACGAAGTAGAAGTAGCTCCCCGGCTCCACGCCCTCCAGGAGCGCGGGCTCGCCGACGGGCCACACGGTGTTCCAGCCCATGTGGGGCCTCTTCACGCCGGCCGGGAGCTCCACTACCCTCCCCGGAAGAAGGCCGAGGCCCCTGGTCGGCGGGCCGCCCTCTATGCTCTCCTCGAAGAATAGCTGCATGCCGAGGCATATGCCGAGCACAGGCTTCTCCGAGGCGGCCTCGCGGAGCATGGAGGCGGCGGGGCCGAGCCTCCCCATGGCCGCGGGGAAGCTCCCGACTCCCGGCAGGACTATGGCGTCCGCCTCTTCGAGGCCGGGGCCCAGCGGCGTGACCTCGGCGTCAGCGCCCAGCCTCCTCAGCGCGGCCGTGATGGAGAAGAGGTTGCCCACCGCGTAGTCGAGAACCGCCACCCTCACCGTAGTACACCCTTCGTGGAGGGGACTCCGCTCCTCGCCGGGTCGGGCTCGAGGGCCATCCTGAGGGCTAGGCCGAGGGCCTTGAAGCAGGCCTCCGCGACGTGGTGGTCGTTGCGGCCGGCGAGCTTCACGGCGTGGAGCGCCATGCCGGCGTTGAAGGCAAGGGCCTCCAGGAAGTGGACTATGTCCTCCGACGCGGTGTCCTCTATCATCTCCCTCGTGAAGCCGAGACTTATGGAGGCGTAGGGCCTGCCCCCGAGGTCGACGGAGACGAGCACGAGGGCGTCGTCCATGGGGACCGCCGCCCAGCCGTACCTCCTCCTGTTCGGCACCCGGGAGGCCGCCTCCGCGAGGGCCCTTCCGAGCGCTATGGCCACGTCCTCCGCGACGTGGTGGCCGAGGTCTCCGGCCGCCTCGACCCTCACGCCTAGGAGGCCGTGGAAGCCTGCCTGTTCAAGCATGTGTGAGAGGAAGCGCAGCGGCGCCTCCACCCTGGACGAGGCCTCGCCGGGGGAGACGCAGGCCTTCACCCTGGTCTCGCGGGTCTCCCTCTCGACGCACACGCCCATCCTACTCCACCTCCTCCATCGTCTCGCGGAGCGCCTCGAGGAAGCCCTCCAGTATCGGGCTGGGGGGCACTGTTACGCGGAGGTGGCCCCAGAGGAGCGGCTTCGAGCCGACGTCGCGCAGCAGGTAGCCCCTCTCCGCCAGCCCGTAGAGGACGGCCTTGGCCCGGGGAGGCCTGAAGAGGACGAAGTTCGCCCTGCTCGGGTGGGGCGCGGCGCCGAGCTCTTCGAGCCCCCTCGTGAGCCTGTCCCTGGCCTCCACCGTTCGCCTCACAGCGTCCTCGACGAGGCCGCGGAGCTCCAGCGCCGCGAGGAGTATGCGCCTGCTCTGAAGGGGCAGGCTGTAGGGGTCGGCGAGCGCCTCCAGGCCCGCTATGGTGGAGGGGTGGCCCACCGCGGCCCCGAGCCTGGCGCCGGCTAGGCCCCAGGACTTCGAGAAGCTCCTGAGGACTAGGAGGTTCTCGTACCTCTTGGCAAGGGGTATGAGGGTCTCGCCCGCGTAGTCCGCGTAGGTCTCGTCGACGACCACCAGATCTACGCCCGACTCGAGGAGGCCCCGTATCCCCTCGAGGCCCGCGACGCTGCCCGTCGGGTTGTTCGGCCTGCAGAGGAATACTACGTCGCCGCCGAGCTCCCCCCAGGGCGGCTCCCAGCCGGGGCCGAGGAGGGGCTCCTCCACGAGCACGCGGCGGGCGCGCAGCTTTTCGGAGTACATGTCGTATGTGGGCTGGGGCACTGAGGCCCTCCACCCCATCACGGACGCCGCGGTGGCTACTAGGCCTATGAGGGCGTCGACGCCGGGCGCGAGCAGCACCTCCTCGGGGTCGACTCCGTAGAGCTCGGCCACGGCGGCGCGCGCCTCCATGTTCCTGGGGTCGCTGTAGAAGCGCGTGTCCTCGGGGTCGCCTAGCCCCTCGTATAGCCTCTCGTAGTACTCCCTGGGGAGGAAGAGGTTCTCGTTGTAGTGGAGCCTGTAGCCACGCCTCCCGCTCCAGGGCTCCCTGAAGGGCTCTCCGGCGAGCTCTCCTAGGCCCGGCATGCTAGTCACCGAGTAGGAGCACCTGGCGAGGCTCGTAGACCACTAGGCCCTGGGCGAGCCTCCTGAGCTCCGGGAGTATCCTGAGGAAGTCCTCCTTCTTCACGACGGTATTTACGGAGTACCAGCCCTCCACGCTCAGCCTCGAGACCGTGGGGCCCTTGAGCGCGGGCAGTATCTCGAGGAGCCTCTGGAGGCTCGACTCCTCCACATTGACGAATATGTGGAGCCTCTCCCTGGCGGCCACGACGCCCCTCAGCATAGCCGCCACGTCCAGTATCTTCTCCCTCGCCGGCCCCCCGAGGCTGCTTGGATTCGCCACGAGCACGGCCTCGCTCTCCAGTATCGTGTCGAAGACCCTGAGCCCGTTCTGCTCCAGCGTGATCCCTGTGGCGGTGTTGTCCACGATCGCGTCGGCGTCCTCGGGCGGCTTGGCCTCCGTCGCCCCGAAGCTCAGGTACACCCTCACTTTCCCGCTCCCCCTCTTCACGTACCACGGCGTCACCACGGTCGGCGGCTCCCCGACGAGCTCGCGGTAGCTCGGCAGCGACTCGAGGTAGCGGCAGGTTGTGTTGAGGTACTCCGTGTAGACCCTGAAGACGCCCCTCTCCTCCAGGAAGCTTCTGAGCAGCTCGTCGCCGCTCGATCCGGGGGCCGACTCGGGCGCCGCGAGGACGAGGCGTACGCGGCCGTAGCCGAGCCTCGCGAGGACCTCCACGTCCGCGCCGGTCTCCAGTACCCAGTCTAGCCCCGTTATCCCTATGTCGTAGCTGCCGTCGGCGACTAGGAGGGGTATCTCCTGGGGCCTGAGGATCTTGACCTGGAGGCATGGGTCGCTGACGCTGGGCTTGTAGGAGCGCTCCTCCCCGCGCAGCCTGTAGCCGGCCCTCGCGAGAAACTCCACAGTGTCCCTCTGCAGGCTGCCCTTTGGCACGGCGAACCTAACCCTATAGGGTGTGGGTACAGTCACCCATCACTACCGCCTCCTAAGCCATGGAGAAAGGAGACGGGTGCTAAAAAATGTTTCCAGCCGCCCCCTGGCCGGCTAAAGTATCAGCACGAGCCTCTCAGGCTGCGCTACACGTACCGCGGGCCTCTCCTCGCCCGGCTTCAAGACCCTGTACCTCACGACGGCGCCCCACTCGGTCTCCTCGACCTCCTCGACGTACACCCTGACCCCGTGGTCCTCCAGCACGTAGACGAGGTCGTCGAAGTAGTCGTAGAAGCCGCAGGTGGTGCAGAAGCTCCCCCTGAACTCTACTACCAGGCTGTCTCCCCGCGCCTCGAGGAGCCTGGCCTCCGCCTCGGGGGCGTGGTAGCGGTTGTACTCCTCGATAGCCCTCTTGACCCTCTCCACTACTTCCGACACGGCTACACCTATCCCGCCGGGTTAAAAAACGTGACCCCCCGGGGTCTGGCTGCCCCGGAGGGGTTAACTAAAATCGCCGGCCCGGGCATATATGTTATGGGCGCCGAGGCATGAGGGACGACTTCACCGCCGACACGGGGTACTGGCGCAAGAGGACGGACGGCAACGCTGGCGTCGAGATAGGCGGCGGCAAGCTCAGGCTCTGGGCGGGGCCCAGCGAGGCCCTCTACTACTCGAACGCCGAGGTGAGCGACGGTGGCTTCGACCAGCTACCCTGGGAGCGGGGCTACATGGAGGCCCGGGTCAGGCTCCTCGGCGGCCACTACGGGAGCGCGGGCTGGGGCTTCTGGAACTACACGATGTGGGTCGACGAGAACCTCCCGGTCTGGTTCATATACCTGCGGGCCCGTGGCCCCTACCCGCTCCAGGGCTTCTTCGCCCAGGCGGGCCCCGCGATGGCGCCTATAAAGCTCTGGGCCCCCGGCCTCCGCTTCGCCGCCACCGCGCTTCTCGCCAGGCTGCTGGGGGTCAGGGTGTCTGCCAGGCCGTCGATGCAGGGGCTTAGGCTCGAGGAGTGGCACGTCTACCGGGTCGAATGGGACGGCAGGGAGGCGGTGTTCCTGGTGGACGGCGAGGAGGCCGCGAGGCTGAGGCCGGGGAGGAGGGCTAGGCTCCGGGCCGACCTCTGGGTCGACAACGCTGTCTACGAGGTGAGGCGGGGAGACCCGGGCGCGGTCTACAGGCACGCGACGCAGTGGTGCCCGGTGCGGGGCGTCCTCGAGGCCGACTACGTGGAGCTGGGCGGGGCGTGAGTCTGCTCAGCGGATTTTTATTTATATCTTTATGTAGTATTAGCCGCGGTCGCCTATGGGGAGGGCGGAAAACCTACTCCGGGACATGATGGCGCATGTGCAGGGCCTCATATCGCACGCTGACAGCAAGGCGCAGATAAACGTCGCCATTGCCTCCCTGATATTCTCCGGGCTCGCCCTGAGCGGCTGGGGGCGGGGCGCGCTTCCGGTTTGGGCCCGTGTACTATACTTCTGCTCTATGGGCCTCCTCTTCGCATCGATAATAGTCTCGCTGTTTTCCCTTACACCCTCCACTAGGAGTAGTGGGAGAAACCTCTTCTCCTTCACGACGTATGCCGAGGAGCCTCTCGAGGAGATAATAGATGAGCTTGCCGAGTATGATAGCGACGCAAGCCTCTACAAGAGGAAGCTCGTAGACGAAGTCAAGATTCTCTCCGAGATAGCGATCAAAAAATTTAGTTACATAAAGGTCGCCGTGTGCCTGATGCTCTGCGGGGTATTCTTTGCGGCATTATTCGTCCTAACAAGCATTTTAAGGTAAAACATATAATATTATTCCCCCGTTAGGGGGTATGAGCGGCTACATTGTAGTGAAGCTACGCCCCCGCCCCCCGTACGCGGTTACGCCCCACCTTGACGCGTTCACCCTCCCCGGCAGGCCCACCCCCTGCCTCCCCAGGGGCCACTGCTACAGGAGGATCGCCGGCGGCGTGGTCTACGAGGCCTGCATATCCGGGGAGCCGTGGAAGCCCCTCATAGAGGCCAGGGTCTACAGGGGTACGCCCCTGGAGGCCAAGGAGGCGGTGGCCCACATATACAACACAGGGCTGGACTACGCCCGCTTCCTCGACTGCCTCAGGGAGGCTGGCTCTAGGGCCCTCCTAGGGCTCGCGGAGAGACACCTTGGCCTGCGCCCAGCCCTCAACCCCACCCTCTTCGAGAGCCTCGTGAAGGCGATAGTCGGCCAGCAGATACCGCAGCGCATGGCCCTGGCAATAACCGCGAGGCTCGTCGAGGCCTACGGCCCAAAGACGGCCATAGGCGGCCTCGAGTACTACGGCTTCCCCGAGCCGGCCGTGCTCGCCCGGGCAGGCTTGGAGGAGCTCAGGGGCCTGGGCCTCAGCCGCAGGAAGGCGGAGTACATAGTGGGCCTCGCCCGCCTCGTCGAGGACGGCTACCCGCTCGAGGAGCTGAGGGGCGAGGAGCCTAGGGAGGCCGTGGAGGAGCTGCAACGGATAAGGGGCGTTGGGCCCTGGACCGCGAAGCTCGCCTACATGGCCGCGACCGGCAGGCTCTCACTAGACCTCGTCGAGGACAGGGCGGTGGCGGGGGGCCTCGCGGGCCTAGGGGGAGGCGAGCTCGAGGGGGTCGCGGAGGCGTGCGGGGAGTACTTGGGGCTTGTAATGTACCTCGCCGCCCTCGCCTACGAGGAGGCTAGGCGCCGCGGAGCCTCTCGGTGAGGAGGGCGCGGTTGCGGCGCGCCACGGGGCTCCCGAGGAGGGGGTTGGGCGGCGCCTCCTTGAGCACGACCGGCCGCCCCTCGTCTCCGAGCACCATGTAGCCTATGGGCACCGTGGAGAGGAGGAGCTGGGAGAGCTCTAAGAGCTCCCCCGTCTCTACGTGCTCGTCGAAGGCGTGGAGGAGGTAGGCCCTGTCCACCCCGTAGAGGAGCAGGGCGAGCGCCTCGTCGAGCCCCAGGTAGGGGACGTTCCTCTGCCTCTTCACGTACTTCGTCTCCACCGCCAGGAGGGGTGTGCCGACTACTAGGAGGTCTATGTCGGGGAGGTGGAGGCCGGGCAGCTTCACCCTCGCCTCGACCCGCCTACCCCACTCCCTCTCCAGGTGGAACTTGAGGAAGTCCTGCAGGTCCTTCTCGCCGGAGAACGCGGCCACGTCTACCCCACCGCGAGCCTCCTAGCCTCGTCTTCGACGACGTAGCGGTAGAACTCTCCGAAGTACTCGTTGAACTGGTTGACGGCTTTCTTGTCGTTGCTGCTGAGGGATCTCAGCTTGAAGAGCGGGAGGTGGCGCTCCAGGGACTTCGTGTAGACCACGTAGTTGCCCAGCATGGTCTTGTAGACGGGCATCTTGTACTTGCCGTAGAGCCTGCGCCCCTCGATCTCGTGCGAGAGCTTCTCGGCGATTTTTACGTGCGTGGAGGAGCCAGTCTTTATCTTGTTGAAGACAACCCCTCCGCAGAGCGGCAGCTCCTCCCAGGAGAGGCCCGTACTCCTCAGCTCGAAGACGAGGGTGTTGAACGCCTTGGTGTTAAGCAGCTTTAGGGAGCCACGGCCCAGCTCGTCAGGCACCACGGGGACTATGAAGTAGGTCGACGCGGCGAAGGGCCATGCGCGACAGCACGCCGAAGGAGGCCGGGGGGTCTATGAAGACGTACTTGAAGCCGTGGGAGGCGAGGAGGGAGGTTATCCTCCTCATCAGGAGCAGCCAGGTGCCCAGGCCGGCGAAGACCTCCTTCTCGAGCTCCATTATGCTGTAGCTCCCGGGGACGAGGTAGAGCCCCCTCCCCCACTCTTCGGGCGCCCTCCTCGCGTACCGCGTGACGTCTACGCGGCCCTCCCCGTAGCTCTCCACGAGCTCCGAGACCATCTCGTAGACCGTCCAGCCGCTCTTCTCGAAGTCCTCCTGGCTGCTCGGCCCGAAGACGTAGTTGGTGGCGCTGGCCTGGGCGTCGAGGTCTATTATGAGCGTCTTGGGGGCGTGGGGGTGGAGGTGGACCAGCTTCGAGGCGGTGTTGACGGTGAGGGTTGTCTTGCCGACTCCACCCTTTATATTAAAGAACGTTATCGTTTTGACTTTATCATCCACACTATATACGGGCAGGCTAGGCATAAAAGGGTTTAATCACGACCACTACTCTCCTCGACACATCCCCTAATATCGGCGCGCCGCAGGAGTATCTCAGGGATAAGCGTGGGAGCCGCCGAAGACCTCGCCCGCATACTGGGCAGGGACAAGGTCGTCGCCGAGGAGGCGATAGTCAGGCTCTACTCCAGGGAGCCCAGCGGCCTCGCCGCGGGGGAGCTGCCCGAGGCGGTCGTCTTCCCCGAGTCGGCCGGGGACGCAAGCAGGCTTATGGCCTACGCCTACAGGCACGGCGTCAGGGTCTACCCCCAGGGTTCGACGACCTCGCTCTCCGGGAGCTCTGTACCTGAGGGGGGCGTCGTGGTGAGCATGGAGCGCATGGACTCGGTGAGGGAGGTCAGCGTGGTCGACAGCATCGCCGTGGCCGAGGCGGGCGTCAGGATAGACGAGCTTAACGCGCTCCTAGCCGGCAGGGGCTACATGTTCCCCGTCGACCCGGCCAGCGCCAGCGTGGCCACCGTGGGCGGCGCCGTCAACAGCGGGGCCGGCGGGATGAGGGGCGCCAAGTACGGGACCATGAGGGACTGGGTCCTCGGCCTCCAGGTGGTGCTGGCGGACCGCGACGGCACGGTTATGAGGGTCGGCTGCAGGACGGTGAAGTGCAGGCAGGGGTACGACCTGGTGAGGCTCATCGTGGGCAGCGAGGGCACCCTGGCCCTCGTCACCGAGGCTGTGCTCAGGATAACGCCCCTCCCCGAGAACGTGGTCACGGCGCTGGCCTTCTTCCCGGGGCTCGGCGAGCTCGCCGGCGCGGCGGTCGCCGTCAAGGAGGCGGGGGTGCAGCCCTACATCATGGAGTTCATGGACGAGGAGACGACGAGGGCGGCTGCCGAGTTCACCGGGGCGGGCTTCGAGGCCGAGGGCGCCATGCTGCTCGTCAGCGTTGACGTGAACAGGGAGGCCACAGAGAGGGCGGCGCGGTGGCTCTCGGAGACCATGAGGAGGGCCGGCGCGGCCAGCGTGTACACTGCCAGGAGCATGGGGGAGGCCGAGGAGAAGGGGCTCTTCGCGGTCAGGAGGGCCTTCCTACCGGCCCAGGGCTACGTGGCCGAGAGGCGGGGCATGCGGCGCCACATGGTGTACATAGAGGACGTCGCCGTCCCGCCCAGCAGGCTCGTCGAGGCCGTAGAGGAGATCTCGAGGCTCGGCGACGAGTACGGCTTGCTCCACTTCATGGGCGGCCACATAGGCGACGGCAACCTCCACCCATCCGTGGTCTTCGACCCCTCGTCCCCCGGCGAGGCAGAGAGGGTGGAGGAGTGGTTCCTAGAGGTGATGAAGGTGGCGATAAGGCTCGGCGGCACAGTCAGCTCGGAGCACGGCATCGGGACTCTCAAGAAGAAGGGCCTGGAGATGGAGCTCGAGGCCCTGGGGGCGGGCAAGGCCCTGGGCATAATGGCGGAGATAAAGCGCGCCTTCGACCCCAAGGGCATACTAAACCCGGGGAAGGTGGTCTAGCGTTGGAGGAGGCCAGGAGGATGATAATCTCCGAGGCCGCCAAGTGCACCTACTGCGGCTTCTGCGAGGCCGTGTGCCCCACGGCCCGCCTGGGCCCCCACAGGGGCTACGGGCCGCGCGGCCGCCTAGCGGTGGCTGCCCACCTCGCCTCCGGCGGGGCGGCGTCTCCGGAGGCGCTTGCATCGATATACTCGTGCCTCACCTGCCGCGCCTGCACGCTGAAGTGCCCCCAGGGGATAGACGTGGCCGAGGTCGTCAAGGCGGCGAGGAGCCTCTACGTCTCCGGCCTAGCCCGGCCGCGCGTGTCCTTCACCGTCAAGCCGAGGAGGTGATGAGGCGCGCCCTACCCGATGGAGGCCTTCAGGCTCATAGCGGATACGCTTAGGCGGACAGGCCTCCCCTTCCCCGCCCCCCGCGGCGCGGTCTACAGGTGGGCGGAGCCCCTGCGCCTACCCTCCAGGGGCCGCCTCTACATCTACACGGGGGCCCTCTACCAGCTGGCCCCCTACATAGAGGGGCTGCGGGCCACCCTAGACCTATTCTCAAGGCACCCCCGCCTCGCCTCCCTCGCCCTCAGGGCCGCCTCCCCCCTAGCCCCGCTGGCCGCCGCAGTGGCCAGGCCCGACCCGGAGGCCGAGGAGCACAGCAGGGCGGCGCTGACAGCCATGGCGCGGCTCCTCCAGGCCGCGGGCGCGGAGCCCGCCTACCTCTACAGCGACGACCTCTACAGCGGGATACTCCTGCACGACCTCGGGATGGAGGAGGAGTTCGCCGAGCACGCACGCCGCGTCCACGCCCGCCTCCTGGAGAGGGGCGCGACGAGGCTCGTCACCGTGGACCCACACACAACCTACGCCCTCTCGGAGCTCTACCCCCGCTACGTCGACGGCTACCGGCTGGAGGTGCGCAGCTACCTCGAAGTACTGGTAGAGGCCGTGGAGGCTGGCAGGCTCTCCTTCCCGGGGGGTGAGAGGGGGCCGCTGGCGATCCACGACCCATGTTACTACGCCCGCTACCTCGGCGTGGTAGAGCAGCCGCGCCGCCTCCTCAGGGCCGCCGGCTACACCCTCGCCGAGCCCCGTAGAAGCGGTAGACTCACCGCCTGCTGCGGGGGCCCCGTGGAGGCGCTCTCGCCCCGCCTCGCCCGGCGGGTAGCGGAGGCGAGGGCCGGGGAGCTGGCCCGGGCCGCTAGGCGCGTAGCCACGCTCTGCCCCATCTGCTGGGCAAACCTCCACGGCCTAGCCGGGATAGAGGCCAGGGACGCGGCGATCTACCTCTGGGAGGCGTACCGGGGCGGCGCAAAGCATTAGCCGGCCTGAGCCGGGGGGAGTAGGGGGGCGCCTTGTCCGCGGAGCTGATCCTGAGGGCTGCGCCTCTCCTCTGGGCCGCCGGGGTCAGCGCGGCGGCGATACTCTACGCTAGGCGGAGGTACATGGAGGCGGCCGGGACAGGCGTCTGCAGGCCCCGCGTGCCGAAGCCTGGCCTAGAGCATGAGTACAGGGGCTTCCTGCGCTCGGCGCTGATAGCAGCCGCAGCAGGCACCTTGGCCCTGATCATAGTGGAGAGGGCCCTGCTCGGCGTGGTGGACGCCGCGACGATGGGCGCCGCCGTGGCGGCTCTGGGCACGCTAGCCTCCACCTATACCAGCGCGGCTGGCTGGGAGGGCCGGAGGAGGCCGGGCGCTAAAGGTTGGGATAGGGCTAGTCGACGCGATGAGGGGTCCGGGTAGCCCCTGGGCCGGGTGTAAGAGTCGTGCGGAGTCGTCTAGCGCGGCAGGCTGCAGGGGGCGGAGCGGGGGCTCCGGGGATTAGAGCTGGTGAACACTTATAACGGCATCCCCGGCCCTAGGCCGGGTGCCTACATGTGCGGTGGAGCGAGCTGCCCCGGCCCGCTAAGAGGTACATCCTCTACCACACCCTCTGGAGCCCGCTGGGCTTCGCCTGGCTACTCTACCCCTACCTCCTCTACATCGAGGGCTTCACGCCCCTCGACCTCGGCGTACTCTACACCGCCACGTCGCTGGCCGGGATACCCCTCAGGGTAGCAATCGGCAAGGCCTTCACAACAAGGGATATACGCGTAGGCCTCGCCGCGATAGACCTCCTCCAGGGCGCCGGCCTCGGCCTCATGTACCTAGCGGTGGGCCCCCAGGCCCCCCTCGTCGCCGCCGCCAGCCTGCTCCTCTCAAACGCCGCCGAGCCCTTCTTCCACCTCTACCCCGCCTACGAGCGCGCAGTGTACCCCGAGGACAGGATGGAGGAGGCGCTCCTATGGCACATGGCCCTCCCCGAGGCGGGGGGCGCGGTGAGCTACCTCCTACTAGGCGTGCTCTTCGCGGGCGTCAGGGACTCCGGCGCCCTGAGGCTGGTCTTCCTAGCGGCGGCCGGCTACGAGACGCTCCTAGCCGTGTACGACCTCGCGGTGATGGAGCCCGTCGTGCTCTCCGTGGAGAAGGGCGAAGCGCCGGGCCTGAGATCCCTAGCCGAGGCCCTAAGGGGCGGGCTGGCCTTCTTCCTCGCGGTGTACCTCCTCTACCTGGCCGCGTGGAGGCTCGCGCCCCTCTTTGTCCTAGAGAACTACGTCTTGAAGGCCTATGGACGCGGCGTCCTAGGCATAGCGCTCCTACAGGCGGCCGCGAGCGCGGCGACACTAGCGTCGATGCTGGCCGTCGACAGGCTCCCCAGGGGCCTCGGCCTCAAAGCCCTCGCCGCGGCCAGCCTGGGCGTCTCGGCCTCCATGCTTGGATTCTACCTGGCGCCCCCCTTCGCCGCCCTCGTAGCCCTCAGCTTCGCCGCCAGGAGCTTCGACGCGGCATGGTTCGTCTACGCCAGGACGTGGTTCTTCGGCCTCATCTCGAGGGAGGAGGCGGCCATCGTGAGCGCCGGCGTCTCCGCGGCCAGGGAGACCCTCTTCCTCGCGATGCCACTGGCGGCCGGGGCGCTGGCCCAGCAGGGGCCCGGCACGCCCTACCTGGCCGCCAGCCTCATGGCTGCGGCGACTCTGCCGCTAATCTACGCGGCGCACAGGGCGCAGGGAGCGGGGAGGGGGCAAGCTACGGCAGGGCGGCGTAGCTGAGGGGGACGCGCACCGCTCCCGAGGCGCGTGGAGGCCTCTGTACGGCCCCGGGCCGTAGCACGGCGCAGTCAGTCTCCACGGGGGGCGTAGCTGGCCGTGCAAACCCTCATCCCCAAGGCGGCGGGATAACATGTGGTGAGCAAAGGTGAAGGCGCGGGTAGCCTTAGTGGCAGCCCTTCTCGCGTTGGTGCTCGCCCCAGCCGTCTAC
>Ga0256833_1002635_pt1 | contig 12547 bp, 11 predicted proteins | sample 356284metaG_FD_190535 | JGI IMG/M metagenome (GOLD analysis project Ga0256833, IMG submission 190535) | Hydrothermal vent microbial communities from Mid Atlantic Ridge, Atlantic Ocean - 356-284 | ecosystem: Environmental > Aquatic > Marine > Hydrothermal vents | place: Atlantic Ocean: Mid...
TTTCTCTAACTTAAAATTGGGGTCAATATATGGCGGGTTGCTAATTAGAAGCTCTGGGGTATTTAAGCAATCAAGCAAAGAGCAGTTTTTAACTTTTATTTTATCTTCTAAATTAAAATCTTTTATATTCTTTTTTGCAATTTTAATTGCATCATCTGAAATATCACTTGCCTCTATAAAACAATCGCACTCTTTTGCTATGCAAATGCTCAAAGCCCCGCTTCCAATGCCTATTTCAGCAACTCTTTTGATATTATATTTATTAATTAACTCTATTGCTTTTTCTACCAAAAGTTCACTCTCTGGGCGAGGTATTAAAGCACCTTTGTCTATAAAAAAATTATATTTATAAAAGCTAACACTATTTGTAATATACTCTATTGGTTCAAAATTGGCTCGTCTCTCAATTAAGGCTTTGAACCTATCAAAATCTATATCTTGAGTTTGTCTTAATATAAGCTCTTCTCGTTTACATCCTAAAAGATGACAAAGTAGTATCTCTGCTTCTAGACGGGGGCGTTCAACCTTGTTTTGAAGTTGTTTTTGTCCCCAAAGCAGGGCTTTAGTTATTAGCATCTAAGAAGCCTAAAATTACACTATCTTCTTTTTTACTACTATCATATCCTAAAGCTTTTAGTCTCTCTAATACAGGAGGGTGTGTATAGTAGAAGAATATATATATTGGATGAGATTTTGGAAAGGCTTTGTTTTCATTAACAAGTTTTAATAAAGCTCTTATTAGATTTTGCTTACCTCCAATTTTAGCTCCAAATCTATCTGCTTCATACTCATTATGACGACTTATTAGACCCATTATTGGCATATAGACAAAGCTAAATATTGGCATTAGAAGCATAATAGTTGCAATCTTAACTCCAGCAGTTGCCACAACTCCCATTTGGTTAAATAGTTCATTTGGCAAATTACCAATTATTGCTAATACTATAAATAAAAATACTCCAATAGTTGCTATATTTTTGTATATATCTTTGTGGCTGTAGTGTCCAAGTTCATGACCTAGTATTGCTATAATTTCATCTCTATCTAACTTCTCTAAAAGTGTATCAAAAAGAACAACTCTTTTACTTTTGCCAAGTCCTCCAAAATAGGCATTTAAGCGATTATCTCTTTTACTAGCATCAATAGTATAGATTCCATCAGAGCTTAAGCCAACATTATGCATAATCTCTTCAATTTTTTCTTTTAGCTCTTCATCTTCAATTGGTTTAAATTTGTTAAATAGTGGCGCAATGAGAGTAGGGTATAGCATATTTACTAGAACTAAAAGTATAAATATAATTACAAATGCCCATATCCACCAATTTGAGTAATTATCTATAATGTATATTAATAAACTAAATACAATACCCCCAACTATTAGTGTAAGAAGGGTTGATTTGATTGTATCAATAATATACAATTTTGGTGTAGTTTGGCTAAAGTGAAAAGATTTATCTAGCCAAAATACTCTATATATATCAAATGGTAAAGTTACAATATAATTTATTGCTAAATATCCAAATATAAATAATAAATTTGCACTCAAACCATCAAAGCCTGTAAGCTTTTGAAGCCAGGCAAACCCTCCATAGACCCAAAATAGAAATAAAAAATATTCTACAAAACTCTCTGCAATTGTAATTCTCTCTTTTTTTATTGCATAGTTTGCTGCTACTTGATATTTGGCTGGAGTTAGAAGAGTTGCTTCTTCTTTTTTGGCATCTGTGATATATCCAATTTGCATTACACTAACATAAATTTTTATTAAAGTATAAATTGTAAAGAGTGCTATTAGAAAAGTTAGCATATATTATCCTTTTTTGTTGGTAATATATCAAAAACTCTATAAGGTTTTGTTAAAATGTTACAAAATATTTAAAAGGTAAACTTATGGCATACATAGATATGTATGATATTAAAAAGAGATATGATGTAAAACAAATCTTTGATGGATTAGATTTTCATTTGCAAGAGGGTGAAAGAGTTGCTATTATTGGGCAAAATGGCTGTGGAAAATCTACTCTATTAAAGCTTATTATGGGTATAGAAGAGCCAGATGATGGTAAGATTATAAAAGATAGCTCAATAGATATAGCAATGCTTAGCCAAATGCCAAAATTTAAAAGTGGAGTTTGTGTAAAAGAGGCTATTGAGGCTGAGTTGGTAGAGATTAAGGAAGCACAAGAGAGATATAAAGAGTTAAGTAATAAGATTGCAACAAATCCCGATGATAAGGTTGCTTTAAGAGAATATGAAGAGGTTTGTGCATATTTAGATCACCATAATGCTTGGGATATAAGCTCAAAAATAGAAAGAGTCCTTCAAGAGTTTAAATTAAAAGAGTATGAGAATAGATTAGTAGAAACTCTATCTGGAGGAGAACAAAGAAGAGTTGCTTTAGCATCTTTGATACTTAAAAAACCAGACCTTTTGATTTTGGATGAACCAACTAACCATCTTGATGTTTATATGGTTGAGTTTTTAGAGGAGATACTGCTTAAAGAGAAGTTTACTTTGCTATTTATATCGCATGATAGATATTTTATTGACCATATTGCTACTAGAATTGTTGAGGTGGAAGAGCATAAACTTGTTAGTTATAATGGAGGATATGAGAGTTATTTAAAACAAAAAGAGCAAAGACTTCTTGCAATGCAAAGAGATTATGAGAATCTATTAAGGCTTTTAAAAAGAGAAGAGGAGTGGTTGGCAAAGGGTGTTAGAGCTAGAGAAACTAGAAACCAAGGAAGAAAAAGAAGAGTATTTGAGCTAAGAGAGGAGGCAAAAAAGAATCCTACACTTATTAGGAAAATGAAAATAGAGTTAGAGAGAGAAAAAAAGAGCTGGAAAGGTGAGAAGATTACTTCAAAAAGAAAGATGCTTTTTGAGATAGAGAATTTGAGCTATTCTATAGGAGATAAGCAGTTAATTAAAGATTTCTCAACACGAATATTACAAAAAGATAAAATTGCAATTGTAGGAGCAAATGGAAGTGGTAAATCTACTCTATTAAAGATTTTACTAGGTAGAATTGCACCAGATAGTGGAAATATAAAAAAAGGAGAACTCTCTATTGGATATTTTGACCAGCATAGAGAGATGTTAAAAGATGATGCTACTTTAATTGAGACATTTTGTCCAGATGGTGGAGATAGAGTGATTGTTGATGGTAAAAATATGCATGTTTATGGCTATTTGAAAAACTTTTTATTTCCAAAAGAGTATTTGGATAAAAAGATTTTTCAACTTAGTGGTGGAGAGAAAAATAGAGTGGCTTTAGCTCTACTTTTTACCAAAAGTTATGATTGTTTGATTTTGGATGAACCAACAAATGATTTAGATATACAAACAATTAATATCTTAGAAGAGAAGTTGATTAGTTTTCAGGGAGCTTTACTTTTTGTAAGCCACGATAGATATTTTGTAGATAAACTTGCACAAAAATTATTTATTTTTAAAGGTAATGGAGAGATAGAAGAGTCTTATCAAAGCTATAGCGAATATTTAGATATTGAAAAAGAGATTAAGAATTTAGATGATTTTGAGGTAAATATCAAAAAAGAGCAAACACAAAAGCCAAAAGTTGAGAGAAAAAAGACAAAACTAAGCTATAAAGATAAAAGAGATTTAGAGTTGCTCCCACCAAAAATAGATGAACTTGAAGCAAAAATAGATGAGTTAAATAATTGTTTAGCAAATCCAGATTGTTACAATAAAAGAGGTTTAAGTGAAGTCTCAAATGAGTTAAATTCTATTCAAGAAGAGTATGAACAATTAAGTGAGAGATATTTAGAACTTTTAGAGCTACAAGAGGAGCTTGAGGAGGATTAAATTTAGGTTAGGGCTTCAAAACTAAAATAAGAATAAAATTTTCTTATACACTAAAATTTTCAAATACTGCCATATATATAACTTTTTTATTATATTGATAATAAAAAATATTTATATTCATCTTCAATTTTGATTTAAATCAATAATTTTCTTAAATAAAAGTGATAAAATATATCATCCCTAGTTATATTTAGAGGAGGTTTATATGGGAATTAGTAGAAGAGATTTTTTAAAGAGTTCGGCTGCAGTAGCTGCTGCTAGTGCTGTTGGTATTACAGTGCCAGATGAGATAAAAGCTAAAGCAGCTAAAGGAGAAGAGGGTTGGCGTTGGGATAAAGCACCTTGTCGTTTTTGTGGAACAGGATGTGGTATTATGCTTGCAACCAAAAATGGTAAAATAGTCGCAGTCAAAGGAGACCCTGCAGCACCAGTTAATAGAGGTCTTAATTGTATTAAAGGCTATTTTAATGCAAAAATTATGTATGGTGCAGACCGTTTGACCAAGCCACTTCTTAGAGTAAATGAAAAAGGTGAATTTGACAAAAAGGGTAAATTCAAACCTGTATCTTGGAAAAGAGCATTTGATGAGATGGAAAAACATATCAAAAAAGCCCTTAAGGAGTCTGGACCAGAAGGTGTTGCTGTATTTGGTTCAGGGCAATATACAATTATGGAAGGTTATGCTGCTTTAAAGATGATGAAAGCAGGTTTTAGATCAAATGCAATTGACCCAAATGCAAGACATTGTATGGCTTCTGCTGTTGTTGGCTTTTATCAAACATTTGGTATTGATGAACCAAGTGGATGCTATGATGATATAGAGCTTACTGATACTATCGTAGCTTGGGGTTCAAATATGGCAGAGATGCACCCAATTTTGTGGTCTCGTGTAACAGATAGAAAATTAAGCGACCCTGATAGAGTAAAAGTTATAAATATACAAACATATACTCATAGAAGCTGTGATTTGAGTGATTTTAATATTATTTTCCGTCCACAAACAGATATGCTAATTTGGAACTATATAGCAAGAGAGATAGTTACAAGAGATAAAAGAGGTGGTGGAACAGAAGATATTATAGATTGGGATTTTATAAAAAAACATATTGTATTTGCAGCTGGTCCAGTAAATATTGGATATGGTATGAGAAGAGAGGGTGAGAAATCTTTAAAAGAAGGCAAATACTCTGATAAAGAGATGGAAATAATTAAAAAAGAGATGGCAAAAAAAGTATCTCCTCTTGAAGCTCCAGCACTAGAGCCTTATGGATATAAAGAGGGCGATGTAATGAAAAATAGAGGTGGAACTCTTGCTCACTGGATGATTAGTTTTGATGAGTATAAAAAGTCTTTAGAGCCATATACCCTTGATTATGTTGCAAAAGTTGCAAAAGGCGATCCAGATGAGAGCATTGAGAGCTTTAAGAAAAAATTAAAAATGTTAGCAGACTTATATATTGAAAAAGATAGAAAAGTTGTATCATTTTGGACTATGGGTATGAACCAACACACTCGTGGAACTTGGGTAAATACACTAAGTTATAATGTTCACTTTATGCTAAATAAACAAGCAAAACCTGGTAGTGGTGCATTCTCTTTGACTGGTCAACCAAGTGCTTGTGGAACAGCAAGAGAGGTTGGAACATTTACACACAGATTACCAGCAGATTTAATGGTTAAAAACCCTAAACATAGAGCAAAAACAGAGAAAAAATGGAAAATACCAGCAGGAACACTAAATCCAGTTGGGAAACAGCATATTATGGCAATACATAGAGGATTAGAAGATGGCTTGGTAAAATTTGCTTGGGTAAATGTGTGTAACCCATATCAAGACTCTGCAAATGCCAACCACTGGATTAAAGCAGCAAGAGAGATGGATAATTTTATTGTAACTAGCGATGGATACCCTGGAATTAGTGCAATGGTTTCTGATTTGGTATTGCCTAGTGCAATGATTTATGAAAAGTGGGGAGGATATGGCAATGCTGAGAGAAGAACTCAACTTTGGAAACAACAAGTTGTTCCAGTTGGTGAGGCTATGAGTGATACTTGGCAGTGGGTAGAGTTGTCTAAAAGATTTACTGTTAAAGATTTGTGGGGTGAGTATAAACCAAGTGGTCCAAGAAAAAAGCCTCTTCCAAATGTTATTGAAGATGCTAAGAAGATGGGCTATAAAGAAGATACTACAATGTATGAAATTTTATTTGCAAATGATGAAGCAAAAAAATATACACTTGATGACCCACTTTTAGAAGGTTTTGATGATAGTGATAGTAAAGGTGATAATAGAAAAGTAATAGGAAGTGATGGTAAAGAGTGGAAAGGATATGGTTTCTTTATTCACAAATATCTATTTGAAGAGTATGCATGGTTTGGTAGAGGGCATGGACATGATTTGGCTCCATTTGATGTTTATCATAAAGTTAGAGGTCTTAAATGGCCAGTTGTAAATGGTAAAGAGACATCATGGAGATTTAATGTTAAATATGACCCATATGCAGCCAAAGCAAATCCAGGAGGAGATTTTGCATTTTATGGACCTCTTGCTAAAAAGCTATTTAAAGGTAACTTAACAAAACCAGATAAAAATGGTGGTAAAACTCCAATTCCAAATAAAGCAAAAATCTTTGCTAGACCATATATGGATCCACCAGAAATGCCAGATAACACTTATGATACTTGGTTATGCACAGGTAGGGTGCTAGAACACTGGCATAGTGGAACAATGACTATGAGAGTTCCAGAGCTTTTCCGTGCTGTTCCAGAAGCACTATGTTATATGCATCCAGAAGATGCCAAAAAAAGAGGTGTTAAAAGAGGTGAGCTTGTATGGGTAGAGTCTCGCCGTGGCAAAGTAAAAGCTAGAGTTGAAACTAGGGGAAGAAACAGACCTCCTCGTGGATTAGTATTTGTTCCTTGGTTTGATGAAAAGGTTCTTATAAATAAAGTTACACTTGATGCGACTTGTCCTATGAGTAAGCAAACTGACTATAAAAAATGTGCAGTTAAAATTTACAAAGCATAATTAGGAGTAAAAGGTGGGTGGTAAAGATAAGAAAGATATAAGTTCAAGACGCCGTTTCTTTACAAATGTTGCACATAATATTGGACTAGCTACTATGGGGACCCTACTTTGGGCTGGTTATACAACCAAAGCAAAGAGTTCTCCACTAACGCTTAGACCACCTACTGCATTGCCTGAAGATGAGTTTATTAAAACTTGTATCAAATGTGGGCTTTGTGCCGAAGCTTGTGTAAATAGACCGCAAAATAGAGATAGAGATGGAAATAAAAAGCCTGGCACTTTAAAGATGGCAAAAGCTGGTGATGATGTAACAATAGGCACTCCATTTTTTAAACCACGCGAAAGAAGAGAAGCTACTTTGATAGATAGATTGCTTTATGGCTATAAAAGAGGAGAAGTTATTGATAATGGAGTCCCTTGTTATATGTGTGATGATGTTCCTTGTGCTGCAGCTTGTCCAACTAATGCTTTAGATATTAGTAGAGTAATTAATCCTAAAACAAAAGAGATTGATATTAAGATGATGAAGATGGGTGTAGCTGTAGTAGATGTTCATTCTTGTATAGCATTTTGGGGGTTGCAATGTGATGCTTGTTATAGGGCTTGTCCTTTGATGGATGAGGCTATTAAATTAGTTTATAATCGAAATGATAGAACCGGAAAACATGCTTTTTTAGAGCCAGTAGTTAATCCTGATATTTGCACTGGTTGTGGGCTTTGTGAAAAAGCTTGTGTTACACAAAAAGCTGCAATATTTGTGCTTCCTAGAGATATTGCTCTTGGAAATCCAGGTGATCACTATGTAAGAGGTTGGGATAGAGATGATCAAAAAAGAGTAGGCAAAAGAAAAGAGAGTGATATAACTACTCATGATAAAAGAAGTAGTCAAAAGCCAATTGATTATTTAAATAGAGGTTTGGAGTATTAATTATGAAATTTTCAAATATTAAGTATTTAATACTTAGAAGAGTAGTTCAATTTGGGCTTTTGTTTTTATATTTTGCTGGAAATGTTTGGGGATGGCAATTGCTCCAAGGAGATATATCTACATCTTTGTTATTTAATAAAATTCCTCTAAGTGATCCCTTTGCAGTAATACAAATGTTTGTTGCAGGAGCTACAATTGGTATAAATGTATTGATTGGAGCTTTGATAATTTCTCTTTTTTATGGATTAATCGGTGGTAGAGCATTTTGTAGTTGGGTTTGCCCTGTAAATTTAGTTACAGATTTGGCTGCTTGGCTTAGAAGGAAGTTATATATAGATAAGATTGAGAGAAAATTATGGATAAGTAGAAATATTCGTTACTATATGATTATATTGGCACTAATTGTATCAGTAATTAGTGGTTTAGCGGCATTTGAGGTAGTAAGTCCTATTACAATACTAAATCGTAATATTGTATTTGGTATTGGAAGTGGAATTGGACTTATAGTTGCTATATTTTTATTTGATTTATTTGTTGTAAAAAATGGTTGGTGTGGTCATATATGCCCACTTGGAGGAGTTTACTCAATAATTGGTAAATATTCATTATTTAGAGTTAGACACAATAGTGATACTTGCACACTTTGTATGAAGTGTAAGGATGTTTGTCCTGAGGTTCAAGTATTGCATATGATTGGTAAAAAGAGTATGAGTGTTAATGATATAGAGTGCACAAATTGTGGACGATGTATCGATGTTTGTGATGATGATTCATTATCATTTGGTATTGGTTTTTATATAAAAAATAGTTCAAAGGAGAAGTAGATGGTTAAAAGTATAAAAAGTATAGCTATATTATCTGTTGTAACAACCTTTTCACTATATTCTGCAAATATTGCAGGATGCAAAAGTTGTCATGGGGCTAATTTTGAGAAGAAGGCTCTAGGTGTATCAAAAGTAGTAAAGGATATGAGTAAAGAAGATATAATAAAAGCTCTTAAAGGCTACAAAGATGGCAGTTACGGTGGAGCTCAAAAGGCTTTGATGAAAGGTCAAGTTGCAGCTTTAAGTGATGCAGATATTGAGGCAATTGCAAATGAGATTAAAAGTGGTAGTAGTAATAAATCAGCTACGACAAATAATAAGAGTTCTCAGGCTCCAAAGGGTGTTAAAGAATTATCAAATGATGGGCAATATAATGCTCCAGATTTAACAAAATTAGTAGATGAAAAGGAATTGGGTCTTAGAAAAACAGATGTTGAAAGTGAGAAGGTTGCACCACCAGCTATAAAAAATGATGCACCACCTCCAGGTCAAGCACAAAGAATTGCAAGAAGTTATGTAAATGCACCACCACTTATTCCACATTCTATTGAGGGGTTAGTTCCTATTACAAGAAAAAATAATGCTTGTTTAGGGTGCCATATGCCAGATAAGGCAAAAGCAAGTGGAGCAACACCAATTCCTCCAAGTCATTTTACAGATTTTAGACCAACTACGAAACTTGAAAATGGAAATATAGTAAAAGATGGTAAAGTCTATGGCAAAGATTTTAAAAATACAAGCGATATTAAAATTGCTAAGTTTAAAAAACTCTCACATTTAAGTATGGCAAGATTTAATTGCACACAATGTCATGTTCCACAAGCCAATGTTAAACCACTTGTAAAAAATAATTTTACACCAGATTTTGAAGATAAAAAATTGAAAGAGAAATCTAATTTGATAGATGTAATTAAACAAGGTGTTAAGTAAGTGGGTAGTAGAAGAGATTTTTTTAGACGCTTAAGTGGCGAGATGGTAGCAAAAATTAAAGAGGATAAGCCTCTTTTTTTGCGTCCACCATATAATCAAGATAGAGAGCTTTTTGACAAAGAGTGTATTAAGTGTAGTAGTAAAGCTTGTATTGGAGCTTGTAATGAGAAGATAATTGTTTTAGAAGATATTAGCCAAACTCCAATATTAAATTTTAATAGCAGTGGTTGCACTTTTTGTCAAGATTGTGCTAATGCTTGTGATAGAGATGTTTTGATAGTAAGTGATGAATTTGAAAAAATTGATGCAACTTTTCTAATAAATAAAGATAGCTGTTTGGCTCATAATAAAAGTATATGTTTTGCTTGTAAAGAGCCTTGTATTGATGATGCAATACTATTTAGAGGTATGTTTGAACCTATTATTGATATGGATAGATGCACAAGTTGCGGTTTTTGTATAAGTAGATGTCCTACAAATGCAATTGAGTATATTATAAGGAGATAATATATGAATTTAAAAGAGATGTTTCCAAAACTACTTTCTACTTTAGATGATGATATTAATGATTTGAGATATTTTATTGTAGTAGATGAGAATTATGAAGATATTGATGATGAAGAGTTAGATATTTTTGATCCAAATGATTATAATTATTTAATCTATATTACAGAACTTACTCAAAAATTAATAGGAGATGAGGTATTAAATAGATTACCAAAAGAGTTGGAAAAAAGAGATATTTTTACAAACTTTATTGAGTCTGAAATAGATTTATATGGTGTAATGAGTGAATTAGATGATAGGGGTGTTGCAATTGAGGTTTTGAAAGTTATTGAAGGAATGTTATGAGAACTATTTTTTTAATACTTTTTTTATTTGTATCATTATTGGGAAAAGATATTTATCCAAATATAAAAATTGATATTGGTGCAAATGCAAAAGATATGGTTTTAGGTAAAGATGGGGAGTTGGTTATTGGAACAAGTAAAAGTAAACTAATAGTCTATGATTATGTAAATAAAAGGGTTTCTAAAATTATAAATATACCAAAGATAAAAGATTTTATGGGTGATATTATAGATGCTAGTTTATCTAGTGTTGATTATATAGATGGAAAATATCTTATTTTAAGTGATAGTGGTATTGGCGGATATAGTGATTTAAGAATTTATGATGATAACAAAACAATTGATATATTTACTGAAAAAGATAAAAAATCTTTAGTTAAAGCTAGATTTATAGATAGTAATCATATTTTGCTTGGATATTTGAGTGATGAATTAGAATTGTATGATATAAAAAATAAAAAGAGTATTTACAAAGTTCAACTTACCCAGTCAAAATTTTCTGACTTTGCATTAAATGAGAATAAATCTTTAGTTGCAGTTGGTTGTGAGAGTGGGGAAGTAACAGTTATTGATGTAAAAAGCGGTAAAGTTATTAAAAGATTAAATTCTCAAAATGTAGATTTAATCTTCCAGGTTGATATAAAAAAAGATATAGTAGTTGCAGGAGGTAAAGATAGAAGAGCCTCTTGGTATAATCTAAAAACAGGTAAATCAGGATATTTCAATGCTTCATTTTTTGTATATGGAGTTGCTTTAAGTCCAAGTGCTACTAAAGCAGCATTTGCAATGGATGAAAATAGTGATATAACTATTTATAATTTAGGTTTAAATTCAAAAGTAGCTAAATTAGTAGGACAAAAAGGTGCAATAAATACAATAATCTTCAAAGATGAAGATACAATATTTTGTGCTAGTGAAGATAATATAATCAATATTTGGAAGTTAAAATGAAAGAGATAACTTTAGATACCAAAATATCAGAGCTTTTAGAGATTGAGGGTATGAAAGATATTCTTATTAAGATTAATCCTAAATTTAAAAAATTAAATAATCCTGTTTTAAGAAATACTTTAGCAAAAGTTGCAACAATAAAACAAGCAGCAATTGTTGGCGGAATGGAGCCAAAAGATTTGTTAAATAAAATTAGAGAGAGTTTAGGGCAAAAACCTATAGATATTAAAGTAGAAGATAATAATCTGCCTCAAAAAGAGATAACTAAAGAGCCAAAAATTATTATAAATGCTAATGAATTACTAAATGAAGATAAAAATCCTTTAGCAGTTACAAGAAAAAATCTTAAAAAATTAAAAGATAATGAGGTATTAATGATAAAGTCTGATTTCAAACCAGAACCACTAATTGATGAGTTTACAAAAAGTGGCTATAAAGTATATTGTAAAATGATTAATAGTAATAGATTTGAGACTTATATTGAAAAATAGTTTGAATATATAGTATAATATAATTTAAAAGGAGAGAAGATGAATATATCAAGTATTGTCATTCAATGTAAAAGTGAACATTATGATAAAGTTGTAGAGTGGTGTAAAAATAGCCAACTTTGTGATTTTCACTTTGGAGATAAAGATAAAGGTAAAGTTATAGTTACAATCGAAGGTGAAGGAGTTGAAGAAGAGATAGAAAAATTAAAATCTATCCAACAAGCCCCATATGTAATAGCTGCAGATATGATGATGACATATCAAGAAGATATGTTAGATGAAGAGATACAAAAACTTAATGAAGCTAATCCAGTAGTTGATTGGCTAAATGACCCGAACACAAAAGCTGAAGATATTGTTTATCATGGAGACTTGAAAAAGAAAGATATATAATATCTGATTAATTTGGTTTTTTTTAATATTAAAAATTATTTTTTTGTATAAACTTTATAAAGAATATTTTACTATCTATTAGAATTTAATTTTTTGTATCTTAGTATCTGTTATTATTAATATAGCTACATTTTATCATAATATTTAAGTATTATAAGATATAATTTTTTAAAAACTTTATAAAGGTTTTGTATGGAAGATAATTATATCTATATTATGGTATGTATTGTAATAATTTTTTTTATAGCAAATATATACAATGGCATTGTTAAACTACACACTACCATTGATTCATCTTTATCAGATATAAGTGTCTTATT
>Ga0256833_1002636_pt1 | contig 12547 bp, 9 predicted proteins | sample 356284metaG_FD_190535 | JGI IMG/M metagenome (GOLD analysis project Ga0256833, IMG submission 190535) | Hydrothermal vent microbial communities from Mid Atlantic Ridge, Atlantic Ocean - 356-284 | ecosystem: Environmental > Aquatic > Marine > Hydrothermal vents | place: Atlantic Ocean: Mid...
GATACATTATATCCTCCTGCCGGCTCCATTCCCGCCTCCACACTCCCACCTGAATCCAATTCAGATCCCATTATGCCGACCCGTTACAGCCGTCTTCACCACAGAGGTATCAGGTGACGGTATTGGACTGTAACGACAGAAAATGATGATTATTCGCCGGTCCGAATAGAATTGTCATCGCCGCTGACATTACCGTTTGGGTGTTGAGCCGTAAAGCCGGGGTGAATGATAATGGTATGACGAATTCGTTTACCGGTTTCTATGGTGCCCACAAAATGTGCTGAGCCCGACGGCGTGGTAAAGGTATTATTTTTTATGGTTACATTAAGCACATAACCATGACCTTCATTGTCATCAATGGAAACCCGGGGATCACACTCGATTTCCGGGTGTTCTGCAAAGCCTCCGGCTGCGTAGCCGCCGATATACAAATCTCCAAAATAACTCTGGGAAGCATGGTTGTTTTCCATAAAAATATGACTGGATTTAACACAGTTTTCTGCGCCGATGTCATACCCCCATTCAGCAGACGTGACCGTGTTGCCGGTTACCCGAATATGGTGGCCGCCATCAATATAAATGGCTCCGCCCCAGGAATGTTCATTGCCATAGGCAGGATTGGTGCGAGTGGTCATATCCAGAACCGTATTGTTTTCAATAAAACCGTAGCGGGCGGCATCAAGGGTTCCCGGCAGTATACGGCCATTGACATTCCGTACTGGTGAGGTGCCCTCGCCACCGATGGCATCAATGGCAATATTGTTTACATGGCTGATGGTATTGTCCGTCACTTGCCAATGGGTGACATTACCGTTAACGGCAATGACTTCACTTGAACCGGTACGCATGTTGTTAAGGGTATTGTGGTCAATGATGACGTTTGTAACCACGGTATTCTGCTGCTTGCCGGTTCCGTAAACTGCAATCCCGTGGGCATCACTGTCACTATGGAAGTGATGGATATGATTGTGCAGAACAGCAAGGTTGCGTATGTTTTCGCCATTGACCATGATGCCGAAAATGGATTTATTTCCATAATCATGGGATTGGCCATCCATATTTAACCCTTTAATGCAGATGTCGTGGACATTGCTTTCCAGTTCAATAAAACTGCCGCCTCCCGAATCCGCAAAGGTCATGGTGTTTCCCGGCAGGCCAATGAGTTTGGTGTTTGACCTGGCAAGATAGAAGGTGCCGGGGAGGATAATATCGCCAACCTCAATGACGCAGGCCCCGGTATCGGGACATCGGGTTACCGCATCCGCAAGTGTTGTTGTGACCCGTACCGGAGCAACATGTGAAAACTGATCGAGCCAGGAGCGAACAGGTCGATCCTGCGGACCTGGAGAGACCGCGCCCCAGCCGGTGTAATGGACGTGACGAGGCCGTAGAAGAAGCAGAAGATTATGGGTATTGTTCCCGGCATAAGCTGTTGCCTGCAGGAAGAGACCGACCAGGAGAAATACTGTTATATGTTTCATGACTTTTTTTGTTTGTTGTAAATACAATTATCTTCCTCCATGACAGCGCCACAGGGGGCAGGCCGGAACAACAGGCTGGTCCCTGCCCGTCTCCTGATGCTGACTTGCAACTCCTTTATTTCGTAGACATAATCTCTTATTTATAGTAGTGACCTTGACAGGTAAATGACTTTTCTGTTCGCTGATCCGGTCAGTTACCGTCTTCCCGAAGGAAAAAACAACATTTGCTCGCATAAAGTACGGTTAGGCTGCATATGTAATCCATAATCGGCGCTAAAACTTATTAACACCTAAATTGAGCAACTACAATCAGGAGAGACAGATACAGATGCAGGCGAAAGGCAATTTTACAGGACTATGCGCCTCCGGCTTTCTTGCCAAGGCCTCGTATGCACTGGCAAGAACTCCTGTGCTGGCGCTCTTTGCCGCCTCTTTCGGCGTCGGCCCTGAGGCCATCGGTTTTGCCGTTGCCATTTCCACGGTGACCGGCATCTTTTTCAAGATGCCGGCCGGCGTCATTTCCGATATTATCGGACGCAGGCGAACCATGATCTGCGGCCTTCTCTTCTTTGCCCTGATTCCCTTTTCCTATCTCTGGGTCAACACCTATGAGTCCCTGCTTATCGTCCGCTTTTTTCATGGCTTTGCCACCGCCATTTATGGTCCGGTCATCATGGCGGTCGTGGTGGATACCGCGGGTGACAAGCGCGGCGAAATGCTCTCCTGGTTCTCCTCGGTGACCATTATCGGCAATCTTATCGGCGCCCCCCTGGGCGGATTACTGCTGACCTGGATGGCAAAGGGAGGTAAATCCCAGCTGGTTCACTTTCATATTATCTATGGTGTTGTCGCGGCCATGGGAATGGCAGCCCTGATCACTGGAATATGGGCCAGTAGAGGACTGAGCGCTCCGGAAAGGGGGAATAAGAACCAACGCAGTACGGTCTCCGCCGTCCTGCGCCATTTCGGCAAAAGTGTCCGCGATATTTTGACGGACCGCCGCATCATGGTAACCAGCAACATGGAAGGGGTGCAAAATCTCTCCGTCGGCTCCATGGAAGCCTTCATGCCGATTTACATCGTTATCGTGCTTGGATACACGGAATTCCAGGCGGGACTGCTCTGGGGCGTGCAGATATTGATGACCGTGCTTGCCAAACCACTGATGGGAAGAATATCGGATCAACATGGTCGCAAGCCCCTGCTCTTCTGGGGCATGTTCGTCTGTGCCGTCCCCTTTACCATGATCCCATGGATGCAAAATTATTTTGCCCTCCTCTTCCTGGCCGCTGTTTTCGGCCTGGGAGAGGCCATTGTTACCTCGTCGGCTGCGGCCATGGTTGCCGATCTCTGCAGAGAAGACAATATAGGCTCGGCCATGGGTGTTTTCGGCACCCTCTATGATGTCGGCCATGCCTCGGGTCCTATTTTAGCGGGTCTGCTCATCGGTATGTCTTCCGGCCGGGACTTTCGCCTTGCCTTTGCCATTATCGCCATCATTATGGTGCTTGCCGCCCTGCTCTTTAACATCGGCATCAAACATCCGAAAAGCGGGATAAAAAATTAAGGGTATTCAAATAACTCTCTTGTCGGGGGAAGGGGCTACCCATCACCCTACTCTGTGGCATGTATGCAATGCAAATTTATATTTATTTTTATGATGAAAAATATAAATATAAATGTTATAAATGGAAGATTAGACACTCAATGTCAGTAAAAAACGAAAATATCAACAGTTACACAGCAGGAAAATATTTATTGACAAATGAACAAAATCATTTCTCTTCTGCATACTACATGTTATCGTGGCGGAACAATGGCTCATTTTAATAATACCTTCATTCAATCCGACTGATAAATAATCATGGCTATTACATTCAGACAACTTGAGATCTTTATTGCCGTTGCCGAAACAAAGCAGGTTACGCGCGCCAGCAAAAATCTCTACCTGACGCAATCCGCTGTCAGCATGGCTCTCAGCGAGCTGGAAAGTCAGCTCAGCGGCCCACTGTTCGATCGCCATGGTCGAAGTCTGCTCCTCAACGACCGGGGCCGCTATCTGTTGCCGTTGGCCAAGGAGATCATTTACCAGGTCGTCAACGTTGAGAGCATGTTGACGGAAAAGCGGGATTCGGTTGCCGGTTCCTTAAAGGTGGTCGCCAGCTCCACCATCGGCAATTATGTACTCCCCTATTTGATCGGTTCGTTCATGCGGTTGCATACCGAGGCCCATATCGATATGCTGGTGGCCAATACTCTGATTGCCGAAAAGATGGTCCAGAAAGGAGAGGCGGATCTTGGCTTTGTCGAGGGCAGTATCAGTGTCGATTCCCTGCGAGCCGTTCCCTGGTTTGAGGACGAACTGGCAATCATTGTCAGTCCGTCCCATCCCATGGGACAGAAAGAAGTTTTCAGGATACCGGAAGACCTGCGGGAAACGAAATGGGTTATGCGGGAAAAGGGTTCAGGGACAGCGGAGATTTTCACGAAAAAACTTGGACGTCATGCCGATATCCTGCAGATTGTCACCACGCTTGGACACACCGAGGCCATCAAAAAAGCTGTAGAATCAGGGGCTGGCGCCGCCTGCCTTTCCCAACTTACAGTCTGCCGGGAGGCAGAACAGGGATGGCTGAAAATTTTACCTATTGAAGGACTGAACATGCGTCGTCAACTGCGGATCATCCAGCACAAGGAAAAGGTGGTCACCCGCCTTATGGATGAATTTTTGAGTTTCTGCGAAGTAATCAGTGAATGTGGAATCGGCCGTGAATGTCTCTCTTCACCATGGAAACTGCAAACCCTGCTCTCCCAGTACCACGCACAGAAAAACAAGGCATAACCGATACGGATCTCAGGCTTCCGTCCTATGTTATGGATGAAAATCAGGCTCCTCCCTTCAAGGCAACGGCAATGGCAGCGCAAACGTAATCAATATTTTCAGTCGTCAAGCCGGCCAGGTTAATCCTGCCGCCGCCGACCATATAAACGCTCTTCTCCGTCCGCAGCCAATCGACCACCTCATCGGTAAGGCCTGAAAAGGAAAACATACCACGCTGCTTTTCAATAAATGAAAAATCCCCGTCCACACCGGCTGCGGCAAGGCCGGTAACCAAAGCCCGTCGCATATCCTTGATACGCTCGCGCATATCAGCCAGTTCAAGCAACCACTGCCGGTACAAGCCATCATCATCAAGAATGATTGCCGCAGTCAGACCTCCATGGGCAGGCGGATTGGAATAGTTTGTCCGGATAACCTTCTTGACATGGCTCATGGCCACCTGAGCTTCTGCCGAACTTGGACAAACTACGGTCAAGGCACCGGTACGCTCGTTATAAAGGCCGAAATTCTTTGAAAAAGAACCGGCTACCAGAAAATCATTGCCGGTGGCGGCAAACCTTTCAACCGCATAACGGTCCTCGGTAATACCGGCACCAAATCCCTGGTAGGCAAAATCAAGAAACGGCATCCAGCCTTGCTTGTCAGCAATCCGTACAATCTGATTCCACTGCTCACAGGTCGGATCAACACCCGACGGATTATGGCAACAGGCGTGCAGTACCACAATATCTCCGGCAGGAATACGGGCAAGATCCGTCTGCATACGGTCAAAATCGAGATCCTTATTCTCAGGATTATAATAACCATAGCTCTCTATTTCAAAACCGGCATCACCAAAAATACCGTTATGATTGGCCCAGGTCGGAGAACTGACCCAGACCCTGGCCTGTGGATTAAAGCGTTTAAGCAGGTCAGCGCCCACCTTAAGCGCACCGGTTCCACCAGGCGCCTGCACGGTTATTGCTCGTGCCGATTGAACGGTTTCACTCTCCTCGCCGAAAATAAGGCGCTGCACGGCCCGACCATAGGAAGGATCCCCGGAAATGGGCAGATAACTTTTCGTCTTCTGCCGTTTAAGCAGCAGCTGTTCCGCCTTCTTGACAACCCCGAGAATGGGAGTATTGCCGCTGTTATCTTTATAAACCCCAACGCCCAGATTCACCTTGGCCGGGTTTTGATCCTTTTTGAATTGTTCGGTCAGCCCCAGGATTGAATCCGGTGGTGCCGGTTGAATATTTTTCCACATGATTTTTCCCTTTTCGGTTCTTTTTCAGATGATCAGACGTTTAAGCGTTTGAACCTTTGAACGTTTGAGCGTTTTAGCGTTTGAGCGTTTGAACGTTTAATCGTTTGAACATTTAACAAATACTGCCTCCGGCAGATTCTGTAAAGTATTTTACACCGGATCAGGGTTCCTTATAGACCGGACAGGGACGCCGGGGATCGTAATTCCTGTAGGCCGGGTCATCATAAGTTTTGTGACACCTGAGACAGAGCCCCACTCGTAAAATGCGGTGCAGCTCGTTTCCGTTAAAGGGCCGCAGGTTTTTCCTTGAACCGTGCTGCAACGGTTTACCATCAATGGTGACAAAATTATCAAAACCAACCGTCTTGCCGTTCAAGGTTTCCACCCCTTGATCCACAGGCGTAAATTTCCATGTACCATTTTTTTTCGCCACGGTACCCGTTCCCAGGCCCAGGGTTTTTGGTGAACGGTGACAGTCGGCGCAATCCCGCCCTTTTTCCTGCGTGGTATGCGGACTGATAGCGGCCATGGTAAAGCGGTTAAAGCCGCCCTTCACCTTGCCCTTTTCGTCAATTAAGGTCACCACATCCTGGCAGCCTGGCGTCACGATAACCACCTTTTTACCCCAGACGGCAAGCATGGGTTTCTCATAACGGATATAGGAGCGGCCCTCTTCCCACCAGCCTTTGGTCTCCTTCAGGGTTAATTTATCAAGATGAGTTTCCCGCTTATCCCGCTTGGCATGGCAACCGTAACACTGGGGAACCCAGGTTGAGTGACATGATTCACAGGTAAGCCGCTTATGGCCTGGATACAGACAACTTGCAGGCAGGGGTGGTTTTAATGGATAGTGTTTATTGTTATTACGCCCCACCAGGATATAATGGTCTTTCTCTTTTTTTACATTGGTCAGCTTGTTGCCCTTGCGGGTAACGCCGGGTGCAATGCTATGACAGACCGTACATCCGATCTCCAGCTGCTCTTCATAATGGGCATAACTGGTACCGTTGCCCATTACTTCCTCCCGGGTGTGGCAGTCGATGCAGGCCATCTTCTTTTTATGATGGATATCCTCGGCAATCTTCAGATAAAACCGGTTTCCCGGCAGCCGATTTGCAGAAAGATGCCCCTTTTTATAAGGTGTGCCGTACCCTTCCGATTCAAAAATACCGGTATAGGAAATACCGATCCGACCGGACCGGTTATGACAGCGAATGCAGTTTTCTTCAGGAATTTTTTTAATAATCAACGGGTGGGGCTTTTTCTTTTTTTTCGCAGGCGGCTGTATTTCCGCAGCCATAGACTCAAGAGTAGCCGTTTTGCCGCTGCCCTTTGCGGGAACACTATGACAGGCCGTACAGCCCCCACCCTTTTCGTTAAAAAAAGCCGGGGCTTCAGGCATATCATTTTTCTGCTTCCACAAGTGACAGGTGGCGCAGAGTTTACGGAAATAATCAAGGGCCAGTGAAGTCTCACCACTTTTCAGAAGTTGCTCCACCGTAATATCCGCATCCTGGGTATCACGCTCCCCCCAGTAATAAAGAAGGGTTGACAAAATTCCCCGGTTAGTGGCCATTAATGAATTCTTTACCTTATGCGGGTCTGCCGGATGGCATCCCTCAACACCACAGGTCTTCTCAACCACCCGCAGGTCGCCGGGATTCAGGACCATTCCCCGGTGAGCCCTGTCCTTGTCAATAGCCAGGGCATCACCAAGATGGCAGGGTGAACAGCCCACTACTCTTGAATCATGGGCGGCATCAAGATGTACGTCCTGATGGCAGTTCAGGCACATCTCCACATATCCGGGAGTCGTCACAAACAACTGCTGCGGTCTTTCGGTCTCCTCTTCACGATAAAAGAGATAGACAAACAGCATAAAGAGAAAAGGTATAATAACGAGGGCGGCAATAAGCCTTCGAGGTGGTTTACCGGACATGACTTATCATCCTCATTCGCTAAACCCCTGGGCCACCGGATAGCGCCTGCCATAGCCGAACGCCTTGGACGTCACCTTGAGTCCGATGGGTGCCTGCCGTCGTTTATATTCATTTTGTTTGACGCGGCGGATCACATCACAAACCACATCCCGCTCAAAACCACGGGCAACCAACTCATCCACGCCCAAAAATTCCTCAAGATATCCTTTAAGCAAGGGATCAAGCACCTCGTAAGGAGGCAGATCGTCCTGATCCAGTTGCTCGGGTTTTAGTTCCGCACTCGGCGGCCGCGTGATAATCCGCAACGGAATCACCTCCCGTCCCCGATTGATCACTTCTGCCAGTTCATAAACCATAATCTTGGGAACGTCGGCCAGGACGGCCAGGCCACCGTTCATATCCCCATACAAAGTGCAGTACCCGACCGCCATTTCCGACTTATTGCCGGTTGACAGCAACAGGTATCCCTTTTTATTGGAAAAAGCCATCAGGAGAGTGCCCCGTATTCGTGCCTGCAGATTTTGTTCAGTAACGTCCTCCGCCATCCCTGCAAAAAACGGCGCCAGGGTATCGGTAAATGCCTGCATGACATCGACGATTGAGATCTGGTCAAAACCGCAACCAAGATTATCAGCCAATGCCTGCGCATCATCAATCGACATCTGTGAGGTGTAGGGTGAAGGCATGGCCAGGCAGAAAACATTTTCCGGCCCCAATGCTCGACAGGCAATTGCAGCGGTCACTGCGGAATCAATACCGCCGGACAGGCCGATAAGCGCGCGCTGAAAACCGATTTTCTTCATATAATCCCGCAGGCCCAGGCTCAAGGCCTCAAGAACCTGATCAACCGAATCAGCGGGTGCTGGACGAAAAACCTGCGGCTGCAGGTTCTCCGTATCAACAATTATCATATCTTCGACAAAGCCCCGGCCAACTGCCCGAACCTCTCCAGCCTCATCCAGAACCAGGGAATGCCCGTCAAAAATCAATTCATCCTGACCACCGACCTGATTGACATAGAAAAGAGGCAGTTGGTGGCGTCTGCAGAGTGAAGAAAAAATATTATATCGCTGTGCAAGTTTACCATGGTGATATGGAGAGGCGGAAATGTTAATCAAAAGATCAGGCACCATACCACGGGCAACAAGAGACGCAATCGGATCAACCGGATATTTTTCCTGTTCCTGCCAGATATCTTCACACACGGACAGGCCTATGATTTTTCCCTGAAAGGAAAAAGGTGGTGAAGGAGTGCCCGGTTCAAAATAGCGGCACTCATCAAAGACATCATAGGTGGGCAGCAACTGCTTGCGCACCCGACAGCATATTTTACCCCGATGAAGAAAAAATGCTGAATTATACAGTTGCTTACCGTCCCCTTCTCGTCGCTCAAGAGCACCCACCACACACCCTGTCTCCTGTACGGATCGAACTAAATCATCAAGGGCCGCATCATGGGCATCAAGAAAAGAGGTTCGTTCAAGAAGGTCACGGGGGGGATATCCGCAGAGAGAAAGTTCAGGAAACACCACAAGAGCGCAGCCCGCCGACCGGGCACGGTCAAGACAGGCACGCATCTTTTTCAGGTTGCCGTTAAAATCTCCAATAATCGGATTTGTCTGAATAAGTGCAATCTTCACGCCGGTAACGACAAAAAACAGTAATGGGAAAAAACGAGGATACCGATTCAGGGCCAAGCCTCTGTAAAATAACCGTTCTCCCGCAAACCGCCATAAAAAAAATCCCGGCAACACAGAGGTTACCGGGATTTAAAGAAACGGCCTGAGCCGTTTCTTGTCTCAACCGATTGTCACAGCAACAACCAGCTGAGTCTGAAATTACACCTTTTGTACGTTTGCAGCGGCAGGTCCCTTGGGGCCGTCAACCACTTCAAACTCTACCTTGTCACCTTCATTCAATGTCTTAAACCCACTTCCCTGAATGGCTGAATAATGGACAAAAACATCTTTTCCGTCTTCCTGCTCAATAAAACCAAAACCCTTGGATTCATTGAACCATTTTACTGTTCCTTGTAACATTGCTCTCTTGTTCTCCTTAATATGAGCTGAATGTTCTGGATGACGCGTAAGGCTTCAAGGCAACAAAAACATTACCACCCGAATTAATTCAGGTACCATACATTTGTATGATGTCTTTACTTCTCTACAGCACTACGCACTAACACTATAATGGCAACATAACAGAACAAACCAAAAAAAAACAAGAAAATTTATTTTTTTTATCAACTATTTTTTGGATTGCCGGCGTACCGATATAATATTACAGACAACGGCATTCAAAAACAGTTGTTAAAGTTGCACTTTCCGCAAAAAAATGAGGATGGGCATACAGGACAGACAGACGGCGCCGAACACATAACCGCCACGTACAAAGACCGTCTGTTTTTCAAAAACAGGGACCTTTTCCGTTATTGCCGCAGGGGTAAAAATTGCCGTTTGCCGCACTACCCTGCCGTCTGGTTCAACAAAGGCGCTGATGCCCGTATTAGCTGCCCGCACAAGAGATCTTTTTGTTTCCACCGCCCGTAATACAGCCATGGCCATGGATTGATAAGGGGCGCTCGTCCGGCCATACCATGCATCGTTGGTCAGGTTGACGAGCAGGTTGGCGCCTGCTGCCACCTCATCCCGGGCAACCTTGGGAAAAATTGATTCAAAACAGATTAAAATTCCCAACCGCAGTTGTCTGCCGACGGCGAGAGGCCGGCTGGAGCTGCCGGCGGTAAAATCTCCAATATGTTCAACCAGAGGAGAGAGAAAGGGGAGAAATTTTCGCAGCGGCACATACTCGCCAAAGGGCACAAGATGCTGTTTGGCATGCATACCAACGATCCTGCCCTCAGGATTGATCAACAGGGCGCTGTTATAATATGAAACCCGTTGCCGCGTACCTGCACCCGTTACCTGAAAAGTAGGGGCCCCGGTCAACAGATACAGATTTTCCTTTTCAGCCAGCCCGGCAACACGCACCGCAAGTGGATCTTGCTGCGGATAAAAGGGCAGGGCCGTTTCCGGCCAAACCAACAGTTCCGTGGTATGCTCTGTTACAGCCCGGCGCGAGAGTTGTTCGTAGATGTTTATGGTTTGCTTTTTCTTCTCCGGACTCCATTTCAAATCCTGGGCAATATTTCCCTGAACTATCGTGATCTCTGCCTGCAGGGAATGGCGAAAAAGGGACGGCATTACCCGAAAACGGACAACTGAATAACCAAAAACAAAAATCAGAAAACAGCAGGCCAGCACCAGGGCTCGCTTTTCCCTGCGAAGATTCCACCGCACCAATGAACGTTGTCGATCGATAAAGGCAACGACAAGGCCGTTGGCCGACACCAGCGCAAAACTCAGAAGATGATGCCCCCCCAGATCAGCAGCCTGAATAAGTACCGGCTGGGACGAGAGGCCATAGCCGAGATCAAGCCAGGGAAAGCCGGTAAAAAGAACACCACGCAGATAATCAAGGCCCACCCAGAGTATCGGAGCAATCCAGACGGATACGGCCACCGAACGTTCCCGGTTCCATGAGCGTCCGGCAAGCAGACTGAAAAAAAAGCAAAACAGGGCACTGTACAGGGCCATATACATGGACAGCAACACCAGGGCAGGCACACTGAGCCAGGGCGGCAACCCGCCATAACGGCCAAGCACCACAACAATCCAGTGTAATGTCAATAGATGATAACAAAAACCAAACAACATCCCCATACAGCCGGAACGTAGAGGCGGCAGATACAGGGCTGTTGCCAGCAAAGGTGCCAGGGCGACGAAAAGCAGCGGCCACCAGCCGAAATATCCAGGCATGGCAAGAAAGAGCATAAAAGCGGTGCCGACGGCGGCGGCAAGAGAATGCCACCTGGCAAGACCTGCTGTCTGGGCGTGTGTGGTCATTGTCTATTTTCTATCCGGACCGTTTTAATTCGCCGTTTATCAGCGGCAAGCACGGTAAAAACCAGTCCATCGACAATAACCCTGCCCCCCCTGTCCGGCACCTCTCCCAGACGATGCAGGATCAATCCGCCGATGGATTCATAGGGACCATCGGGCAGGCGGCAGGAAAAATAACGTTCCACTTCCTCAACATCTATTTTGGCATCAACCACAATAATACCGTCCTCCACGACTCGCAGTTCCGTTTCCTCCTGATCATGTTCGTCGGCTATCTCACCAACTATTTCCTCAATCACATCTTCAAGGGTCACCAGACCGCGCACTCCCCCGAATTCATCGGTGACAATCGCCATGTGGCTCTTTTTTTCCTGGAAAATACGCAGCAGATCAATGATCGGCGTCGACTCGCTGATAAAAACCGGCGGATGAAAATATTGCTGCAATTGATCGTCGGTCTGGTCGGCATCGCTGCAAAAATGCAACAGATCCTTTGCATGCAAAATACCGACGATGGTATCAGGCGTTCCCGCAAACAGGGGAATCCGTGTATATCCCTCTGCAAGGACCTGTGAAATCAACTCTGTTACGGAGCTGGCCCTGTCTGCGGCAATCATCTCTGCAGAAGGGGTCATTATTTCAGAAGCCATGGTTTCCCGAAAATCGAAAATGGAGCTGATCATCCGCTCCTCATGGTGGGAAATCAATCCCTGCTCTTCCCCTTCTTCAAGAAGCTCCTGAATTTCATTTTCCAATTCTCTGGTGGTATCCGGTACGCCGCGAAAATGCAATGCATCCTTTAAGCGACCCCATATCCTTTTTGTCTTTTCTGCCATTATCCCAGCATCCGATCTGCGGATTCCCTGTTATCCATCATGTATTCCGTTCTGGATTTCCTTTTTTAGTTGTCCCAGGTTGCCCTCACGGTATCATCCTTGTAATGTACTCCGAGTTTTGGCGAGAAACAATGAAAACTACAAAAGAAAGAATATCAAGTTCATGGCCGGGATAAGGGGAAAATCTTCCTAAGTCGGCAACCTCGGAGATGGATTTATTCAACAATCATGCCTCAAAAGGCAGATTTAATAAAAATTAATAATATCAACAACAAACCAAATAATATCTGGATTTGTCAT